>Ga0194133_10003527_pt1 | contig 22072 bp, 18 predicted proteins | sample TA2KigOf40mmetaG_FD_155448 | JGI IMG/M metagenome (GOLD analysis project Ga0194133, IMG submission 155448) | Freshwater microbial communities from Lake Tanganyika, Tanzania - TA2015055 Kigoma Offshore 40m | ecosystem: Environmental > Aquatic > Freshwater > Lake | place: Tanzania: Lake...
GACCCGGGAGCCGTACTGGCCGCTGATGCGGGTGGAGGCGACGGTGAACTTCGAGCCGTAGGCCTTGGCAGTGCCCCCGCAGGTCTCGTGTTCCTCGCAGGAGGTGGCCGCTGCCAACCTCGAAGTCTCATCCCTAGCGGACCTGCTCGCGGCGGCTGGCGTTGCGCTACCGGGCAAAGGCCGGGCACAGTAACCCGAGAGCCCTCACTCGGAAGTCCCAGGTGGACCCGAGTTGAATTACCGGCGCGTTCCCAAGGGGATATCAATATGTATAGAAGTGACAGGAGTTAAACAGCCCCGGGTCAAGTGCGTTGAGCGGCCACTTGCTCCGAGAAGAACCCACCCCAAGCCTGTGTGTGGCCTCCTGTGAGCCCCTGCCCCCTAGCCCCCTTGCAGAACCCCCTAGCCCGGCCCCGCATCTGTATGTCCTTGTAGCCCCTGGTGAGTACGCATTGAGTACGCATCACCTGGGGTGACGCGGTGCCACTTGGGGAAACGAGGGCCGAGAACGTCAAGCACGGCAAGGGGAACTGGGTGGGGCGGGTGGGGCTCGAACCCACGACCTGACGGATTATGAGTCCGCTGCTCTGACCAACTGAGCTACCGCCCCTGGCGCCACATTGTGCCGGGCCGCTGCCACCGGGTGGCCCCCGCCACTAGATTGGCGCGACGTACCCACCCTGGGAGGACCCATGGTTCGCCGCGCCCTTGCCACACTCGCCGCCACATCTCTCATCGCCCTGGTCAGCCTCGCGGCCGCGCCGGCGCAGGCCACTAAGGCCAAGGTCCTGACATTCGACGTCGACCTAGTGAGTTCGGGCACCACCCTGCAGACCCTGCCGGGTGGCGTGACCTACGGCTGGAACGACCTCGGCGGCCCGACGCGATGGGGCAAGAGGTCGGCCCAGGTGAGATTCCTCGGTTCGGTGGACTACGTGGATGGGACGGGCCCTTTCGGCGGCTTCGTCACCATCACCCGCTCGGACGGGGCCATCCTCTCTTTCTCGGTGACGGGCTGGGCGACGACGCCTGCCGGTCAGCAGGGGACCGCCAACGCGAAATTCCGCGGGACATTCACGATCATCGGGGGCACAGGGCCCTACGCCGGGGCCCGGGGCACCGGCACCATGGACGGCCACCGGAAGGCGGCCCTCGGCAGCCCGGTCGAACTGACTTTCACCGCCACCGTTGAGCAAAGAAGCTAGTCCCACGAGCCCCACGGGCCCATTTATCCCCAGGTTTATCCACATCTTCACGCCCCCGGTTGGCCGGTCGTGATCATCCTGTTACCATCAGACCGGTCCCTGACCACGATGTGCCCACCGGATGACCGGATGGGACACACCGCAGACGGGACTGCGACACACGACCAGACCGACCAACCGTGCCGAGTCCGATCTCCGCGAGGAGTGAGGAGCCGGGGACCCAGGTACCTGGGGCGAATCGCTCAGTGTCCGCACTGCGCGTAGGGCAATCCCCGCCCGAGCCCGACAGCTCACCCGGTAGGCCAGAGGGATAGAGGATGACCGTGCCGCATCAACCGCGACGCTTTCGGCGAGCTCTCATCGCTGCCGTGTCCGTGAGCGCCCTGACCGCCGCCACCCTGATGGGCATCGGCTCGTCCAGCGCAGACCTCCGCCAGGACGTCGAAGACGCCCGGGCCTATCTCGAGAGCCTCGAGATGAAGGCCGCCGCCGCCCACGGACTCGTCGAAGAGGCTGAGTACGCCGTGGCGCAGGTCCAGGGCAAGATCGACAAGACCAAGACGAAGGTCGCCAAGGCCAAGGCGCAGCTCGAGGAGACGCAGGACACCATCGGCCGCTACGCCGCGACCGCCTACCGCTCCGGGGGCGTCGACTCCTCCCTGCAGCTCCTCCTCGTTGAGGATGCCCAGCAGTTCCTCGACCAGGCTGTGGTCCTCGACATCGTCGCTTCCGGACAGAGCGCGGCACTGCGCAAGACCCAGGCGGCCCGGCTCCAGCTGGCCCAGGCGGCCGCCGAACTCGCCCAGCAGGAGGAAGCCGAGCAGTGGGCCCTCAATGACCTCGAAAACCGCTCGGCCGAATTCGACGAGGCCGTCTCCAACGCCGAGAGCTACCTCAACGGCCTCGAGCAGGAATTGCGCGAGCAGATCGAAGCCGAGCGACTTCGCCGCGAGGCGGAGGCTCGCGCGGCGGCGGCTGCAGCTGCGGCTGCACTCAACACCGGTGGCGGAGGGTCATCCTCAGGTGGCTCGTCCACGGGCACGACTTCCGCGAACGGTGGGCCCAACGATGACGGCGCCTACAACAACAACGGCGGGTCGGGCGGCGCCTACTCCGGCGGCAGCGGTGTCAGTTCGGACCGCGCGGCCATCGTCGTCTCCTACGCGCTTGCTCAGGTGGGCAAGCCCTACAGCTTCGCCGCCCAGCCCCCCAGCTCATGGGACTGCACCAAGCTCACAGCAGCCGCGTGGGCCCAGGTCGGCGTACGCCTCACCCCATACTCCTACGTCCAGGCCCAGGAGGTCCGCCGGATCTCACCCGATGAGCTCCAGCCCGGCGACCTTCTCTTCTTCTTCAAGAACGGCGCCCACCACGCCTCGATGTACATCGGCGGCGGCATGATCGTCGAGGCCTCCAGCCCGTCCACGGGCGTGCGCGTCACCGACGTGTGGAATTCCTGGAACGTCGCCCACTTCTCGTGGGCGGGGCGGCCGTACGGCTGATCGGCACAGACATGAAGCACGAAGGGCCCCTGCTCCCGCAGGGGCCCTTCGTATTGCTCCCGCACCTGGACTCGAACCAGGAACCACTCGATTAACAGTCGAGTGCTCTGCCAATTGAGCTATGCGGGATCGGGCGTGAAGAAGGATAGCAACGCGTCCTAGACCCCCAGCGTGGACCTCAGCTCAGCCAAGGCAGCATCTGCCTCCGCTCTCAGAGCCGGATCGAGCGGATCGAGGCCGGCATCGAAGGTCACGGTCCAGCGAAGTCCCTCTCCTGCGCGACGCGCGACCACGCGGGCCCCGAGCTCCCCGCGCAGGGGCAGCCGCTCGCTGACGACCACGCTGGACGTGACGCGTTCGTAGATGACCGTGGGCAGGGAGCCGGGGTCGGCGAGCATGACGCGCCAGGCGCGGTCCCGGGCTCGGGGATCGGCTCGGCCCTCGACGATCAGGACCGCCGCATCACTGAAGGTCGCTTTGACGATGAGGTCCCAACCCAGGCGCAGCATCTCCGGCACCGGGAGGTAGAGCGCGGCATCCGTCGCGATGGCGAACCCGGCCGGCTGCACTCGGGCCCAGGAGAGGAGCCGCTCACCCTCAGGCACGAGGGAGCGGACATCGGCGGGGGCGCGGCGTAGCAGGCCCATTCAGCCCTCGCGCTGTTCTCGTAGATCGCGGCGGTAAGCCTCGAGCGCCATGAGGTCGGCAAAGGCGGCCGCCTGCTCAGGGGTGCCCTCCTCCAGCCGTTGAAGGCGCCCGCGCAACTCGCCGATGCGACGTGCGGCATCCATCTCGAGTAGACGGGCAATCACCGATGTGGCATAGCGGGCGTCTGCGTCCTGGGAGACAGGCAGCGGCTCCACCGCCAGACCACGCACCCGACCGCGCACCTCGTCGTCGGGGCAGGCATCGAGCACCGCGTCAACCCAAGCCAGCCCTACGAGCTCGGGGCGAGGGCCACCCGCAGCGGCAATGGCCTCGTGCACCTCCCGCAGCGCCTGGTCCGGGTAGGCATCGGGCTCGACCGAGGCGTACCACGCACTCACCAACGCCGGCTCCTGGAGCGCGCACTTGAGCGCCTCGCGCTGCACAGCCAGCATGGGATCACGCGCATCGGGGCGGCGCGGCGGTGGCGCGGCCTGCCTTCCCCCTCCCACTGCGCGCGTCACCGACGCGGGATCCATGCCAAGCCATCCCGCGAGGCGCCGGGTGTATTCCGGGCGAAGTGCCGGGTCCTTGATCTTGGCGACGATGGGAGCCGCATCGCGCAGGGCAGCGACACGGCCTTCGGCACTCTCGAGGTCATACGACGCCAGGGTTGATCGGATAGCGAACTCGAAGAGTGGCACCCGGTGGTCGACCAGAGAGCGCACGGCCGCGTCGCCATGCTGCTGACGTAGGTCGCAGGGATCGAGTCCGTGCGGCTCGACGGCCACGAAGGTCTGGGCCACGAACCGCTGATCGTCGTCGAAGGCCTTGAGTGCAGCACGCTGGCCGGCAGCGTCGCCATCGAAGGTGAAGACCACCTCACCCCGGAGACGATCGTCATCCATGAGCAGTCGCCGCAGCACCTTGATGTGCTCACCCCCGAAGGCGGTGCCGCACGTCGCGACGGCGACCGGCACGCCGGCGAGCTGGCAGGCCATGACGTCGGTGTAGCCCTCGACGACCACGACTCGCTGCTGCTTGGAGATCTCCTTGCGCGCGCGGTCGATGCCATAGAGCACCTGGCTCTTCTTATAGAGCGGGGTTTCCGGGGTGTTGAGGTATTTCGGACCATCGTCGTCCTCGAGGAGTCGCCGCGCTCCGAAGCCGACGACGTCACCCGCCAGATCGCGAATGGGCCAGATGAGGCGGCCGCGGAAGCGGTCGTAGACCCCGCGATTGCCCTGAGACACCAGGCCACCGGCCAGGAGCTCGGCGTCGGTGAAGCCCTTCTGCCGCAGATGAGTCGTGAGGGAGTCCCAGGACTTGGGCGCGAAGCCGAGCCGGAAGTCCTCCGCGACCGCCGCATCGAACCCACGCTCCGCGAGGAAGGTGCGAGCGGGGGCGGCATCGGGCGAGGCGAGCCGCGAGATGAAGTACTCCTCCGCTGCCCGATTGGCCTCGACCAGGCGCGTGCGCTGTCCCTGCTGGCGGTTGACGCCGGCACCGCCCTCGACGTAGCGCAGGGTGACGCCGGTGCGTCCGGCAAGTTTCTCGACCGACTCGGCGAAGGTGAGGTGGTCGAGCTTTTGCACGAAGGTGATGACGTCGCCGCCTTCCTGGCAGCCGAAGCAGTAGTACATGCCCCGGGCCGGAGTGACATGGAAGCTGGGCGAGCGCTCGTCATGGAAGGGGCAGAGTCCCTTGAGGGAGCCGCCTCCCGCGGGCTTGAGGGCGACGTAGTCGCGGACGATCTCGTCGATCCGCGCCTTCTCGCGCACCAGGGCGACATCCTCATCCCTGATCCGCCCGGCCATGGCTCGATCCTAGGTCGCCCCGCCGACTCGCCGCTGCGGCTATCCCCCGGTCCCGGGCTAGCGGCACAGGCGAGCGTGCCAGGCCAGCGCGCTGGCATCGGTCAGGCTCGCGACCTGGTCGATGACCACCCTCAGCCGACCGCCGTCGTCGGCTGCGGCATCGAACTCCGGGGCGATCCAGGGCTCGAGATCACGGCCGCCGCGCAAGACCAGCGCCGAGACCAGCTCAGCGATCATCGTCCGCTGGCGGGCGTACTCGACATCGGCGCCGGCGCGGTTCATGACGTAGATCGCGGTCATCGCCTTGAGCGCCGCGACTTCGGCTCGCACGCCCTCGGGGACGACGAGGCTCGCGGCGTAGCGGGTGAGCCGCTCCCCCGGATATGCCTCGCGCGTCGCGCGCTCCGCTGCCGCGCAGAAGCGGCCGATCAGGCGGGAAGTCGCCGTCTTGAGTGCGGCTAGGTCACGTTGGGATCCGTCGTACGACGACGGCCAGTAGTCCAGGGCGAGCAGGCGATCAAGGGCCGAGCCGATCGAAGCGGGGTCGACGAGCGGGAGGTATCCCCGGTGGGCCACGTCCATGATGTTCTCGCGCTCGGTCGCCGAGGTGAACATGTCGAGGGTGATGAGTCCCGCGTGCAGGGCGTCCTCGAGATCGTGCACCGAGTAGGCGACGTCGTCAGCCCAGTCCATGACCTGCTCCTCGAGGCAGGTGCGCTCCCCCGGAGCACCCTCGCGCAGCCAATGGAAGATCTCTGCGTCATCGGCGTAGTAACCGAACTTGTGGGACTGCCCACCCAGGTCAGAGCCGCGGCGGTCGTCGATCGTCGCAGGATCACGTCGCGGCCAGGGGTATTTGCACGCGGCATCGAGGGACGCGCGCGTGAGATCGAGTCCCACGCTGCGCCCGGTGGCCGGGTCGATGACCTTTGCCTCCAGGCGAGTCATGACCCGCAGGGTCTGCGCATTGCCCTCGAAGCCACCGATCGACTCGGCCAGCCGATTGAGCTCGCCCTCGCCGTTGTGCCCGAAGGGCGGGTGGCCCAGGTCGTGGGCGAGGCCCGCGACGTCGACGAGGTCGGGGTCGCAGCCGAGTGCCGCCCCCATCTCGCGGGCAATCTGGGCAACCTCGAGGGTGTGGGTCAGGCGCGTGCGCGGGAAGTCGGCACTGCCGGCCACGAGGACCTGCGTAGTCGCCGCGAGACGGCGCAGGCCCGCAGAGTGCAACACCCGGGCACGGTCACGGACGAAGGGCGAGCGCTCACTCGGGCTGTCGTGCACCCACCGCTCAACGTCGGCGGGCGAATAGCCCGGAGGGATGCTCACATGCACGACCCTAGTCGCACGCTCAAATCTCCGTCCTGACGAGCGATCTGGTCGGTTCTGATGCCACAGGGGGCCGAAAATCAGCCGTTTCGCTCGTCAGGACGGGGGTAGTGGGTCAGCGGCTGTCCGAACTCCCCGCACCCAGGGATGCCCGGCCAGCCTCGAGTCGAGCGACCGGGACCCGGAAGGGTGAGCATGAGACGTAGTCGAGGCCAACCTCGTCGAAGAAGTGGACCGAATCCGGATCGCCCCCGTGCTCACCGCACACCCCGCACTTCAGCCCCGGACGCACGGCCCGGCCCTGCTCCACGGCCAGGCGCACGAGTGCGCCCACTCCCTCGCGGTCGATGGACTCGAAGGGAGACACGCCAAAGACACCCCTGTCCAGGTAGGTAGAGAAGAACGCCGCCTCGACATCATCGCGGCTGAAGCCCCAGGTCGTCTGCGTGAGGTCATTCGTCCCGAAGGAGAAGAACTCCGCCGCCTCTGCGATCTGGCCCGCGGTCACCGCCGCCCGGGGCAACTCGATCATGGTGCCGATGGGGAAGCGCAACTGGCAGCTCTCGGTCTCTCCCACCTCTGCCAGGACCCTGGTCGCCTCCTCGGCGACCAGCTCCAGCTCCTGGATGGAGCCGACGAGGGGGATCATGATCTCGGCGCGTGGGTCACCCCCGGCCCGCTGCCGCAGGCAAGCAGCCTCGGCGATCGCGCGCACCTGCAGGGCGAAGAGCCCGGGGAGCACCAACCCGAGGCGCACCCCGCGCAGGCCCAGCATGGGATTTTGCTCATGGAGCCGATTCACCGCCTGCAGCATGCGCAGATCGGCCTCATGGCCCTCACCCCGCTCCTCAGCAAGGGCCACGCGGATCGCCAGGTCGGTGCGATCAGGAAGGAACTCATGCAGCGGTGGATCGATGAGCCGGATCGTGACGGGCAGGCCGTCCATGGCTTCCAGGATCCGCGTGAAGTCATCACGCTGCAGTGGCAGGAGTGCGTCCAGCGCCTCGCGGCGTTCGCCGTCATCATGGGCCAGGATCAGCCGTTCGACGTACTGCTTGCGATCCCCGAGGAACATGTGCTCGGTGCGCAGGAGTCCAATCCCCTCGGCACCCATGCGCCGAGCGCGTGCCGCATCGGGCGCGGTGTCGGCGTTGGCGCGCACGAGCATGCGGCGCGATCGATCCGCGTGACGCATGACACGGTCGACCGACTTGATGAGGTCCCGAGTGGCGTCATCGGCATCATGCAGTGCGGAAGCCACCCCTTCCTCGAAGTAGCGGACGACGGGACTGGGTACGACGGGCACCTCGCCCAGGAATACCTGCCCGGTGCTTCCATCGATGGAGAGGATGTCCCCCTCGGAGATCACGGTGCCGTCGGGGGCAGTCATGCGCTTGGCGGACGTGTCGACCCTGAGCTCCTCGGCTCCGCAGACGGCGGTCTTGCCCATGCCACGGGCGACCACTGCAGCATGGGAGGTCTTGCCGCCGCGGCTGGTGAGGATGCCGGCGGCGGCCACCATGCCCTCGAGATCGTCGGGATTGGTCTCCCGACGCACCAGGATCACCGCGCGTCCCGCCTTGGCCCACTCGGTGGCGGTGCGCGAGTCGAAGACCACCGCCCCGACCGCCGCGCCCGGTGATGCGCTGACACCGCGCGCTAGGAGGTGGTGTCCAGTGTCATTGGCGAAACGCGGGAACATCAACTGCACCAGTTGGGCACCGGTGACGCGACGGACGGCTTCGTCAGCATCGATGACGCCCTCGTCGACCAGTTGCACCGCGATCCGGAAGGCAGCAGCCGCCGTGCGTTTGCCGACACGGGTCTGAAGCATCCACAGCTTCCCGCGCTCGACGGTGAACTCGATGTCGCACAGGTCCTGGTAGTGCAATTCGAGCCGCCGCATGATGTCGAGGAGCTCGTCGTACACCTCGGGGTCCCGCTCACCGAGCTCGACGAGCGGGAGGGTATTGCGGATGCCGGCCACGACATCCTCGCCCTGGGCATCAGGCAGGTAGTCGCCGTAGACCCCGGGGGCACCCGTGGCGGGATCACGCGTGAAGGCCACTCCCGTGCCCGAACCCTCCCCCAGGTTGCCGAATGCCATCGCCTGCACGTTGACAGCCGTGCCGAGGTTGTGCGCGATGCGCTCGCGACGGCGGTAGAGCCGCGCGCGATCGGTGTTCCACGAGCGGAAGACCGCCAGGATGGCCAGGTCGAGTTGCTCGCGCGGATCCTGGGGGAAGTCCCGGCCGGTCTGCTCGCGAATGATGCTTTTGTACGCCGAGACGATCTCCTTCAGCGTCGGCACGGGGATATCGACGTCGGAATGGACACCCGCCTCCGACTTCGCCTTCTCGAGAGCCTCCTCGAAGAAGTGCCCGGGAATATCGAGCACTGTCTTGCCGAACATCTGGATGAGGCGCCGATAGGAATCCCAGGCGAATCTCTTGTCGTCTGAGATGCGCGCCATGCCCTTGACGCTCGCATCATTGAGTCCGATGTTGAGGACCGTCTCCATCATGCCCGGCATCGAGTAGCGCGCCCCCGAGCGCACCGAGACCAGTAGCGGGTCGTCCGGATCGCCCAGGCGGCGGCCCATGCGCTCCTCGAGACGATCGAGCTGCACGCTCACCTGCTCGGCCAGTTCGGCGGGCTCGTGACCCTGCTCGAGATAGGCCCGGCAAGCCTCCGTCGTAATCGTGAAACCTGGGGGCACCGGCAGGCCCAGGCGCGTCATCTCGGCCAGGTTGGCGCCCTTGCCTCCGAGCAGGTCGGCCTGGCTTCGACTGCCTCGGGCGAAGTCGAACACGTAGGTCGGCACGGGGCCATGCGACCACGCCGCAAGCGCTTGCCGCCAGGGACTTCGGTCTCTATGCCGTCAACAGGAACGGTCCATCTGGCGGACCGCGCCCTCCCCGGGCCACCCCGGCCCGGAAATCAAGACTTCCGCGGCGGCCGAAGTCTTGATTTCCCGGCGAGCCTTCGCGCCGCCATGACACAGGCAGGTGCCCGGATATCGAGCAGGCTCAGCGAAGGGTCCAGGTCATGGGGACCCGGTCTTCGCCGGGCCCGTCATAGTCGGGCACCACGGGTCCGATCTCGAAGCCGAGGGCGGCGTGGAAGGCCAGGGATGTGGTGTTGACGGGCGACGTCACCGCAGCAATGCGCGAGCGTCCGGCGGCCTTCGCTTCACGTGCCACTCGGGCGTACAGCTCGCGCCCTAGGCCTGAGCCCCGCAGGGCCGGATCCACTCCAATGAAGTGGACGTACACGGTCTGCACATCATCGGGCGACAGGAAGGCGACAGCGAATCCCGCGAGGCGGCCGTCAGCATCCTCAACGACGTACGACGTCTGCGCAAAATGATCGATGAAGAGACGCGGGAGCATCGCCGCCATCGCACGGCCACCCCACCAGTCATCGACCACCGCGACGATCCGTGCGTGGTCGGATGGATCGGGTCGCCTCCAGGTCAGCACGGGCTAACCGCCACTTACGGAGAGTTCGGCCTCACGCACGCACGCGGCCGATGCCGCGTCGAGGTACGGCGATTCGAGCCATCCGTCGGGCAGTGCCGGTGGGCGCTCGCCGCCGGTGCGGCCGCGTGGAGCCGCCATCACGGCCTCGTCAGGGGGCTGATCGGGGTCGATGTGCGCCAGCCAGCGATCGAGTTCGTCAAGCGAGCCAACGTTGGCCAGACCGAGGCGCACCTGGCGTTTGACCGAGTAGCCCTTGAAGTACCAGGCCACGTGCTTGCGGATCTCCCGCGAGCCGGTGTATTCACCGAACGCCTCGATGAGCAACTCAGCGTGGCGTCGGAAGGTCGCCATGACGACGGGTAGGTCAGGGTCGCCGGGGATCGCTTCCCCGGCGAAGGCCGCAGCCAACTGGCCAAAGAGCCACGGGCGACCGAGGCAGCCGCGCCCCACGACAACTCCCGCGCAGCCGGTCTGCTCGACCATCGCCAGGGCGTCGCCGGCACTGAAGATGTCACCATTGCCGAGCACGGGGAAGCCGTCGAGGGCGTCGACGAGCCGTGAGATCGCCGACCAGTCGGCAGTGCCGGCGTACATCTGGGCGGCGGTGCGCCCGTGCAGCGCGACCCAGGCGACTCCAGCATCGCGCGCGACGCGACCGGCCTCGAGGAAGGTGAGGTGCTCCTCGTCGATGCCCTTGCGCATCTTCACGGTGATCGGCACGCGCCCGTCCGCCGCGCGCACGGCACCCTGCACGATGTCGGCGAAGAGATCGCGCTTCCACGGCAGCGCGCTGCCACCTCCCTTGCGCGTCACCTTGGGCACGGGGCAGCCGAAGTTGAGATCGACGTGGTCTGCCATGTCCTCGTCCACGACGAGCCTCACCGCCTCGGACACGACGACCGGATCCACGCCGTAGAGCTGGACTGACCGGGGCGACTCGTCGTCATCGAAGCGCACCATGTCGAGGGTGGCCTCATGACGCTCGACGAGCGCCCTCGACGTGACCATCTCACTCACGTAGAGACCGGCCCCCTGCTCGCGACACAGGCGCCGGAAGGCCCGGTTGGTGATGCCCGCCATCGGCGCGAGCACGACGGGTGGATCCACCGTGAATCCGCCGGCAACGAGGGCAGCCATGGTCGCCATTGTGGCGCGGCTTGTCCGAGACGCCACGATCGGCACCCTGTCGCTAGGCTAACTATCCCGCGAGACAAGGAGCCCTGTGTCGAAGACCGATGCCGTGCGCATGGACCCTATCGACGAGGCGATCACCGCCATGGCGGAAGGCCGTGCTGTGATTGCCGTCGACGACGAGGGCCGCGAAAACGAGGGCGATCTGATCTTCGCCGCCGAGAAGGCGACGCCGGAACTCACGGCATTCATGATCCGCCACACCAGTGGCTACATCTGCGTGGGCATGACCGGCGAGGACCTCGACCGCCTTCACCTGCCACCCATGACGGTGGTGAACGAAGACCGCAAGGGCACGGCGTACGCCGTCACGGTCGACGCGCGCGATGTCACTGCGACCGGGATCTCCGCGACCGACCGCGCCATCACCATCCGTACCCTCGGAAATCCCTCAACCACCGCGGCTGATCTCACGCGCCCGGGGCATGTTGCTCCCCTGCGCGCCGTGCCCGGCGGGGTCTTGCGCCGGCCGGGCCACACCGAAGCCGCCGTCGACCTTGCGGGGCTTGCCGGCCTCCACCCCGCAGGCGCGCTGTGCGAGATGGTGAACGACGACGGCACCATGATGGATGCCGCCCAGTGTCGAGCCTTCGCCGACGAGCACGGACTGCCACTCGTCTCCATCGCCGATCTCATCAGGCACCGTGGACAATCCGAGCGGCTCATCGATCGCGGGGCCGCCACTCCCCTGCCGACCGAGCACGGTGAATTCACGATCATTGGCTACCGCAGCCTCGTCGACGATTCCGAGCACGCTGCGATCGTGGCCGGCGACATCGGCGATGGCCAGGACGTCCTCGTCCGCGTGCACGTCGAGTGCCTCGCCGGGGACGCTTTGCACTCATCGGGGTGCCGGTGCGGCGATCGACTGAGGACGTCCATGGCACGCATCGCCGCCGAGGGTCGGGGGGTGCTCCTCTACCTGCGACCGGCCGCGTCGGGTGCCACCCTCCTGGGAGGGCACACCTCGACGTCGGGCACGGGTGACGCACTTGACTATGGACTGGGATCGCAGATCCTGTCTGACCTCGGCGTGCACAGCATGCGCCTGCTCACCGGCTCCCCCGACCGCCGCTACAGTCTGGACGGCTTCGGTCTGGAGATCCGCGAGGCAATCCCCCTCGCTTAGCCGGGGCCCTCGTCCAGCAGTGCTTGCGCGGTAGCCAGATCTGTCACGAGCGTCGTGAGCCAGCCGCCGCGCACCGCTCCCCTGATGGCAGCGACCTTGTGCGGCCCTCCCGCCACGCCCACTCGACGGGGGATGCGACGGAAGTCGTCCAGGGATATCCCGACGACGCGTGCGTCCAGAGCCGAGGCGACCGGCTCGCCGGACGAGTCGAAGAAGCGGAAGCAGATGTCGCCCACCGCTCCCGCCGAGGCGAGCTCGCGACCGTCTGCGGGACTCCAGGCGTTGCCACTGTCTCGGACCAGGGCGGACGGCTCGAGTGACCCGATGCCGACGAGGGCGACGGTGACCTGTGACCAGGCACTGATGATCGGGGCCAGGGCCGGATCTGCCATGAGGGCATCGCGTGCGGGGGCTGAGCCAAGGATGCCCGGCGCAGGCAGGGTGACCGGTTCGCTCCGCGTCGCCTGAGCGAGCAGTGTCACCAGGCGCACAGCCTGTGCCTGGACCTGAGGATCCCCATGACCGCCGACCAACTGGACAACACTGCGGGTCTGGGTCGACTTGGTCGCGGATGACGCGCCCATGGACGTCGCGGCCCCGAGCAGGGTGGCCGACCACGACGACACCCCAATCGAGCCCTCCACACCGAGCGTTGCCTGCAGATAGTCGGCCGCCCTCAGGCCCAGGTCCGCAGCGAGATCCGCACCCGGTGGCGCCGCATCCACGACGACGGCATCGACGAGCCCGAACCGTCGCTGGAGCTCGTCCTCCACGTCAGCATGCACCCCGTGAGGGGGGACAACCTGCACGCGAAGGATCCCCGCTTCGCGGGCGCGCGAGAGCAGGCGCGACACCGACGCCTGGGAGAGGTTGAGGCGGCGCCCGATATCCGCCTGGCGTAGGCCCTGCTCCGCGGACAGCCGGGCGACCTTGGTCATCAGCTCCGCCTGGCTCCAGGCAGCGGCATCGGTCACGGGATGGCACCCACGATGTCGAGGCACGCGGCAGAAATGCCAGCGGCGGTGACGCCCGAGATCTCATGGATGTGCTCGACCGATCCCGTCGGCGCGAAGCCCTGGAGGCCAACCATGCGCATCCGCGCGGGAAGTCGCTCCGCGAGGAACTCCGCCACGGCTCCCCCGAGGCCGCAGGTATAGGCCTCTTCCACCGTCACGACCCCGGCGGTGCTCCTTGCGGCATCGAGGAGCGCCTCGCCGTCCAGGGGGACCAGCGAGCTCATGGCCACGACGCGCGCGGCTACTCCCTGCTGAGCGAGCGCGTCCGCGGCCGCGAGGGCGCGCGTGACTGCTGTGCCGAGGGCCACGATGGCGACGTCGTTGCCTTCGCGAAGGACATGGGCGCGCCCGGGGTGGAAAGGCAGTCCTTCCGCGTAGAGATCGGGGACGCCCGTGCGGCTGATGCGCACGAAGACCGGACCATCATGCTGTGCCGCCCACTTCACCGCCGCCGACGTCTCCGAGGGGTCCGCGGGCACGATGATCTCGAGTCCGGGGATCGCCCGCAGCCATGCCAGATCCTCAGGCGAGTGGTGCGTCGGGCCGAGTTCGCCGTAGGCAACACCCGGGCTCTGGCCGCAGAGGACGACGTGGTGCTTGGAGTATGCGATGTCGACCTTGATCTGCTCCATCGCACGGGCGGTGAGGAAGCATGATGCGGCCGAGACAAAGGGAAGCCTTCCACCGGCAGCGAGGCCGGCGGCCACTCCCACCATGGCCTGTTCGGCGATCCCCACATTGATGAGCCGCTCGGGGAACCGCTCCTGGAATCCGCCCAGCTTGCTCGAGCCCACCGAGTCGTTGACGACGGCGACGACTCGGTCATCGGCTTCGGCCAGCTCGACGAGAGTGGCAGCGAAGGCATCTCGGCAGTCGTGCAGGGCGGTCATGTGGCCGCGATCTCCTCACGTGCCAGACGCACCTCGTCGGCGTTGGGGACACGGTGGTGCCACCCAGGGTTGTCGGACATGAAGGACACCGGGTGGCCCTTGTGGGTGCGCGCGATGACAGCCGACGGGCGCCCTGCCTCCCACGGAGTCGACGACAGGACCTCCCGCAGCGCTCGGTGATCGTGTCCGTCGACTTCGGCAACCGCCCAGCCGAAGGCTCGGAACTTGTCGGCGAGCGGCTCGAGGTCGCTCGTATCCGCCACGGGGGCGCCCTGCTGGAGCCCATTGCGGTCGACGACGAGGACGAGTCTGTCCAAGTTCCGGTGGGCCGCGATCATCATCGCCTCCCAGTTGGACCCCTCCTGGAGTTCGCCGTCGCCGACGATGACGAAGGTGCGCCGGGATGCGCCCTCCAGTTCCGCCGCGATGGCCATGCCCACGCCGATCGGCAACCCGTGCCCCAGTGGACCGGTGCTGGCCTCGACCGCATGAAGCTTGGTGCGAGCAGGGTGGCCGTTGAGTGGGCTGTCGGGATTGGCGAAAGTGTCGAGATCGGCGTCAGGGAGAAGTCCTGCCTCCGCGAGAGTGGCATAGAGGGCGACAGCCGCGTGCCCCTTGGACAGCACGACATGGTCTCGGTCCGGGCCCGCACCCTGATCGATGACACCGAGGTAGAGCGTCACGAGGATGTCGGTGACGGAGAACTCCCCGCCGATGTGTCCCATTCCCGCGGTGCTCACGACGTCCAGGTCGCGCAGCCGCACACGGCGCGCGGCGGCAGCGAGCTCCTCCGGCGTCGCCACGGGCATCACTGGCCCGCCATGCTCGACAGCAGCGCATCCTGGACGATGCGCTGGGCCGCCAGAGCATCGTGACGCGCCTGGGCCTGCTTGAGGCCGGCCATGTCGAGAGAGTCCAGTGCGCGGTAGATCGCCTTGAGCATGCGGATGGACAGGCGTGCCGCCTCCACCGTGTCCTCGCGGAAGGGGAACTGGTCGAGCTGCCAGACGCCCTGCCAGTCGTTGATCCGCAGTGTGTAGAAGAACTCGAAGATCTCCGTGAGGTGCACGGTGCCGACGACGAGGTCGTCATCCCAGCCTCGGAGGTTGTCGTTGACATCCATGCCGTAGAGGAGCCCGTGATCGATGAGGAGCTGAGCCGCATCCGCAGGGGACTCGCCACCGTAGAGCGCGTGGCCAAAGTCGAGCAGGACGCCCACGTTGTCCAGGCCCACCTGCTGGATGCCGAGGATCGAGCGCGCCGCGGAATCCCACGTCATCTTGACGCGCGGCTCACGGGGCTTGTATTCGATGGCAATACGCAGATCGGGATTGGCCGCGGCAAGGTCTCGCATGCCGTCCACGGCCAGCTGCCACAGGTCGTGATGGTTGACCTGGAAGGGATAGTCCCAGCCGTCTTGGCCTGGCCAGATCTTGAGGTACTGCCCGTCGAGCGCACGCACGATGTCAGCGGCTTCATTCATGCGGTCGAGCGCTTCCGCGCGCACTCCCGGGTCCGGGTTGGTGAAGGCGCCCTTGCCGAAGCGACGCAGGTAGATCTCGGGGGTGATGCCCGTGACAAAGAGCCCATGGGCCCGCAGCGCGTCACGGACCTCCTCCAGCGTGACACCTGGCGTGAAGGGATAGGGCACATCCACGGCAGCCAGCTCACCCACCTCCGCGGCCCGCTCGATCATCTCGATCGTCGACACCGCAGGCGCGTAGCCATCGGTGGCGTAGCGATCGACGTAACTGGCGAAGTGCCAGAGTCCTGCACCGAACGGCGGGTACTGCGTCATGTCATCTCCTCGTGGTCGTGCGTGGGATAGCCGTGCATGTCAACTCACGCCCGTGAAGCGAGCGCGTGCCACTTCGTCGCGCCAGCGCCCCCGGGCCTGCTGACGCGTGTCCTCGTCCATCTGCGGTGCGACCGGTGCATCCGTGGCGAGCACTGGACCGGGGCGGCCGAGGTTCTCGGCTGCCAGCCGTGCGGCGCCGAGAGCCGACAGGGATGCTTCGCGCGAGCGCACGACCGGTCGACCGAGCAGATCCGCCTGGATGGCCACGAGGAGGTCCGACGATGACGCCGCGCCGTCCATGTGGAGCACCTCCAGCCGCACCTGCCCGTCGCGCTCCATGGCCTCCACCACATCGACCACCTGGTGCGCGACGCACTCGAGGGCAGCGCGCGCGAGGTGAGCGGAGGATGTCTGCGAGGTCATCCCGCTGAGAGTGGCGACCGCTGACCTGTCCCAGTGCGGGGCACCCAAACCCGTGAATGCGGGCACGAGCGTGACACCGCCGGAGCTATCCACCGAGGACGCTGCCTCCGTGACCACGACGCCTCCGGGGCGCGAAGCGCCGGCGTCGACGAGGGAGGCAACCCAGTCGATCGCCTGACCCGTGGCCAGGATGTTGCCCTCTCGTGCGTACGTCGCCCCACCCACCGCTGACGCATGACCGCGTGACCAGGCGATCGTGGTGTCGACACCGGCCGCACCGGTCGACAGGAGCGGCAGGCGCGTCATGAGCGACGTGCCGGTGCCGTACGTCGCCTTGGCCTGCCCCGCGACTCCGTATGCGAAGAGCGCCGCATGGGAGTCAGCCATGACGGCGCACACGGGCAGCCCAGCGGGCACGGGCAGGCCTGCTCGAGTCTCGCCGAAGCCAGCGTCGCTCGCGCGGACGTCGGGCAGCACCGAGCGAGGGATGGCGAAGGCATCGAGGAGGCTGTCGTCCCAGTCGCCCGTGGCGAGGGACAGCAGCAGCGTGCGCGATGCGTTGCCGGTCTCTATGGCCACATCGCCGGTGAGTGCACGCACAATCCAGGCATCGACTGTGCCGACGACGACATCACGGGTTCGCGCATCGTGCTCATCGAGAAGCCAGCGCATCTTGGGCGCGGAGTACATCGTGTCCACGGTGAGGCCGGTGAGTTCGCGCACACGCACGCGATCGGCCTGACTCCACTCGGACAGGGACGCAGCAGCACGCGAGTCCTGCCAGCTGATGACCGGGCCTATCGGCTCACCGGATCTCCGGTCCCACATCACGACCGACTCGCGCTGGTTGGCGAGGGCGACGCCCACCACGTGGGCTCCCCCACTCGCGCTCAGGGCAGCACCAGCCGCAGCCCAGGTGGCGTCCGCGAGCTCCACGGGATCCTGCTCGACGCACCCCGGGCCGGTCACGCTCACGGAGACGGGCACCGCCGCGCGCGCAAGCACGTGGCCGTCCACAAGCGAGACCACCAGGGCTTTGGCCGATGACGTCCCCACGTCGAGCGCGAGGATCGCGTCCGATGCCATGCCCCACTCCTGCGCCTGGACCTATGAATCAATATTCACACACGTAAGTTGATTCATGACCCTAGCCCGCCTGTGAGGCAGGGTCAAGCGCTCGACGGGCCCACCCGGTGTGATCGTCAGCCGGAAGGGAGCCGCTCGGCCAGCCAGATGCGCCTCCTGACGAGCCACATGGTTGCATTCGGTGCCTTGGCAGGGGGATTTCCAACCATGTGGCTCGTCAGGACGCGGCTACCCGTCGCTGAGGCGTCTTGTCATCTCGTTCCGCGCTCCGCCTGTCCATCCCCGCGGTTCTGGAGGACAAAACCGTCGCGGGAGGGCCTAACCGGTCGTCTTCCTGCCGCCCCCGAAGAGGCGCCGGAAGAAGGAGTGCTCCTTCTTCCAGGCAGCCTTCTCCTGGGCGGTGCACCTGCAGCGCTGGTTCTTGGGCACGCCGGCGAGCACCTGGCTGACGTGTTGGCCGCACCCGGCCCACGACGCCTTGTCGCACCTCGGGCAGGTCACCTGTCGACACATAGCCGCAGCATACCCCAGGGGGTATTGGGCCCCTCATGGCGGCGTGGCGCTCTCGCACGTGGCGCTGTCACGGTATAGTAAACCGACAATCGTTTTCATTAGGAGGCACACATGAGCACGACACCCTGGGGCAAGACGGAACTGCGCACTGCCATCGTCGAACGAAGCGGGATCCCTGCAGGCATGGTGGACGGCGTACTCGCCGCGCTCGCGAGCGTTGTCGTCGAGCAGGTCTCCCAGGGCACGAAGCTCCAGATCCCTGGCGTCGCCACGATCGACGTGGTCCAGAGGTCAGCGCGCACCGGTCGCAACCCGCAGACAGGAGAGACCATGGAGATCCCCGCGCGACGTGCGGTCAAGATCACTCCGAGCGCACCCCTCAAGCGCGCAGCCGCCGGTGCGTGACTCCGCATCCCCCGCGCCCGCACTGATCGACCAGCGCGGCGTACCCACCCACGAATGCGTGTGCTGTGGCTGCAACATCTTCGTCATTCGCGCATCGTTTGAGGACTACGACATCGCTGCGTGGTTTCTCGAGGGCGAGTGCGCGGGATGCGGATGCCCGGTGACCGTCCCGTGTCCCGCCGACGACCCGGAGCGCCTCTAGCGGCCTGCGCTCGCAAGCGGGTCGGGCTGCCACCAGACGGTGTTACGCGCGTCGGGGAGTCCCTCGCGCACGGCCTGGATGCCGTCGCGGTCGTGATAGTCGTTGGCCGACAGGACTCGCGAGATCGACGCCAGTCCGCCATGGTCGTCGAGACCATCGGCTGACCAGCTCACCGGGGCCGCGTGGTCGAGCAGCGTGCTGCGCATCGCGATGGCGCCGTCCGCGCGGATGATCTCGACGACCCGCGCCTGCTGGGGCCAGTCGATCATCGATGCGGTCGTGATCTCCCAGAATCCCGATCTGTCGGCGCGCTCATGCCACAGCGAGGCATGGGCATGCACATGGCCGCTGAACCATGCGATGACCTGGGGGTGATCCAGGAGTAGGTGCACGACCTCAGCGGCAAGGTGCCGCGGCTCGTCACGCGTGTAGGCATTCGTGAGGCACCAGGATGGATGGTGCGAGGTGACAATGACGTAGCGATCGGCTGACTGCTCCAGCACGTCGCGCAGCCACGCCAGGTGCGCCGCGCCGATCGATCCCTGCCAGCCGCCGTAGGGATTGACGGTGTCCATGGCGATGAACCGGACTCCCCCGACGTCGCGCACCCACGGGGAGTTGAGCTCCTCGCGCTCGAGCAGACGGCGCCGCTCGTCCGCCGCGATGGGCACCGTGGGCGAGGCCGGCGTATGCACATATCTCGCAGGTCCCAGGGGTGCCACACCCTCCAGCGTGAGCAGGGGCGTGCCCCCCGGTGGCAACCCCACGACTCGCCTGTCCCCCACCGCGAGGCTGCGCAGTTCAGGATCGGGCGCGACGGTGCCTTGCAGCAGGGCATCGTGGTTGCCGGGTACGGCGTACCACGGCACGGAGACGCCCGGCGAAACCACCGGACGCCTCGCAGCCTCAACGAGCCCCGGGATGAGCGGATAGCCAAAGCGAGACGTGGGCATGTCGGGGCCAGCGCCACCCGCGGGGCCGTCGGGATGCCAGTAGCGCGCATCCCAGGGATGACCCTCACTCGAACCCACCCACTGACTCACCTGCGGATCCCCGCTCCAGGGCTCGATGCGGCCACCATTGAGGACCTGCGCGCACCACGATTGCTCGTTGGCCTGTGCGTTGTCGATGAGGTCACCCGTGACGATGACGGCATCGACGTCGGCGGCGTGAGCGTTGATGGCCTCGACAAGGGAGGTGAGCACCTGGACGGTGAGGATCTCCTGCGGGCGATACGTGCCAACCTCGCCCAGGCGCAGGCGATAGATCGAGTCAGGATCTGAGAGGCGGTCGAGGTACTCCAGGCGAGCCGGGGATTCGGCATCGCACACGTGAGTGTCGGACACATGCACGACGCGAGCCAGGACCTCGCCCGGGACGCTCTCGGCCAGGTCCTGCCGGGTGACGGTCAGCTCGGACCAGCCGCGCTCGTCGGGGGCCGCGAAGGCGATGCGGGCCTCGGGTTCGATGGTCACGTTCAGCCCTCGATCAGGACGATCGCGTCGACGTCATCACGCAGACGCACCCGCACGCGGTCGCCCATCGTGGCTCCCCCGAACTCAGAGGTGAGCACGTCGGCGATCAGCGTGCTGCCGCCGTGATCGACCGTCAACCGAGTGAGCGGTCCGAGGAAGACCACCTCCCGGACGGTGTCATCCCCGGCAGCGTCTACGTCGACCGCGATCTGCTCGGGCCTGATCGCCGCCAGGGTCGCCCCGTCCACCGTCTGGCTGGCCGACACCGAGCGATTGAGCACGCGCCAGCGATCGCCATCGACCTGAGCGGGGATGCGGTTGACGGTGCCGACGAAGCCCGCGACGAAAGCGCTGTCGGGCTGCTCGTAGAGAGCCCGCGGAGGGTCGATTTGCTCGAGGCGACCGTGGCTCATCACACCGACGCGATCGGCGATCGCCAGCGCCTCATGCTGATCGTGGGTCACGAAAAGTGTCGTCACCCCGATCTCACGCTGCACGCGACGGATCTCCTCGCGCAGCGAATCGCGAACCTTGGCATCGAGAGCGGACAGCGGCTCGTCGAGGAGCAGCACGCGCGGGTTCGACGCGAGAGCCCGGGCGAGAGCCACGCGCTGCCGCTGCCCTCCGGACATCTGGTGGGGAAACTTGTCGGCATGCGGGGTGAGGCCCGTGACTTCCAGGAGTCGGTCGATCGTGTCCTTGCGCTCCGCGCTGCCCGCTTTGCGCAACTTGAGGGCAAACTCGACGTTCTCTCGACCGGTCATATTGGGGAAGAGGCTGTATTCCTGGAAGACCATGCCGAAGTTGCGCTTCGGCGTGGGGACGTAGGTGATGTCCTCGCCGCCCACAGTCACGGAACCGGCATCGGCCTTCTCGAATCCCGCCAAGATGCGCAGGGCGGTGGTCTTGCCACAGCCGCTGGGGCCCAGGAGGCACACGAGCTCGCCGGATTCGATCTCGAGGGTGAAGTCGCTCAGTGCCACCGTCGAGCCGAACTCCTTGCGAATCCCAGACATGAATACTTTCGCCATCACACTCCCGCCGCTTGCAGGTCCATACCGCGCTTGCGCAGCGCGCGAACGCCGATCCAGATGATGAGAGCCGTGAGGAGCATGACCGCCAGTGCCAGGGCCATGCCTGCTCGGGGCTCCGAGCGCTGAAACTCCGCCATGAAGGTGGGCAGGGTTTCCTTCAGCAGCAGTGCCGCGAAGGCAAATTCCCCGAGCACCAGAGCTGCCGTGAGGACAGACGCCGCAATGATGGCGCCGATCATGTTGGGCACCAGCACGCGGACGATGATGGTGAAGGTGGACGCCCCCATGACTCGCGCTGCCTCGTAGAGCGTGCGGGCACCGATGGACCTCAACCCCGCGTCCAACGCGCGGTAAGAGAAGGGCAGCGCCCAGAGCACGTAGAAGGGCACCAGGCTGTAGGGGCTGGCCAGGAACCACGGCACGGTATTGCGGAAGGTGGCGGCCACTCCGACCACGAGTGCGACAGGCGGCACTACCCAGGGCAGGAGCGTGATCGCCGTCATGAGCGTGCGCAGTTGCGGTGCGCGGATCTCCACGAGGGCTGCGAGCGGGAGCAGCAGGACGAGCGTGAGCACGATCGCGAGGACCATGAGCTGGAGGCTGACGATCGTCGCGCGCTGGAACTCCGGGTTGCCGAAGACCTCGATGAGCCCGCTGATACTCCAGCCCTCAAGGAGCTTCTCCGGCGTGAGGAGGACGACGGGCACCGACTGGAAGGCAAAGCGAGCCATCGCCAGCAGGGGCACAAAGAAGTAGAGCCCGAGAAGGATAAGGAAGATGGTGCGCAGGACTTTCACGTCGCCGCCCACTTGGCCGTGCGGCGCTGGAGGATGGCGATCAGCAGGAGGCTCGCGAGCAGCAGGCTGATGGTCCAGAGCACGATCGCGTAGGCGAGGTCCTGCTCCCCGGTGATCACGTTGCCCTGGAGGAGGA
>Ga0194133_10003530_pt1 | contig 22067 bp, 18 predicted proteins | sample TA2KigOf40mmetaG_FD_155448 | JGI IMG/M metagenome (GOLD analysis project Ga0194133, IMG submission 155448) | Freshwater microbial communities from Lake Tanganyika, Tanzania - TA2015055 Kigoma Offshore 40m | ecosystem: Environmental > Aquatic > Freshwater > Lake | place: Tanzania: Lake...
CAATATTTAAAAAATAGTAATGATAAATTAATGTCATGGAGACAAAGATATGAGGATTTGATTCAATTATGGGAATTTAGTTTAAAAGATTTAGAAAAAGAAGTTGAAAAGTTTAAAAAAGAGTTATTAGATTTAGAACCAGAACATCAAGAATTATTAGTTCAAAAATTAAATGAAAAAGGTTACGATGGTTGTACAATGAAACAAATATTAGAAAATAGTGTGCTATGTTATCTAAATGATGGAGATAAAAAAAAAAAATTAGTATATGAAAATTCCGTACAGATAGATCCTATTGATAATGAATTTATAAGGAATTGTAAATTTATTCCAGAGATGAAAAAATTATTAGAGAGAAGATATTCTGGTGAGGATATTGAATCAGAATTACATAAATATAGACAAACTATATTGTTGATGATGAAAAATAAAGAAATTGAGAAAAAATATATTAATAATAAATCTTATTTTTTTGCAATGTCGTGGTATCATCATACATATAATGATTCATTTCATAAAGCATTTTATCCAATATCATGGTCAATAAAATTAAATAAATTAGCTTTTCAATGTTTAGCCTTAAAAGATAATATTATATTTCCATTTCGAATAATTAACATCGAATACTTATTTAATTCACTAATATATGATTTTGATATAAAAAAACAAAAATTTATTGGATATTTTAATACACGTTTTACTGATAATTATAATGGTGTTAATAATTTTAATATAGAATGTAGAGATAAATTTTATTTTATTTATCATTATACAGATCATGATGGAAATTTTTCTGGTAAAGATTATAGGCCATATTATTATACTGGTAATAATATATGGTTTGATGTATCTATATTACCATATTATAAGATAATATTATGCGAAATAAATTGGATCTACTATACATTTATATTAAAATATCGCAAAATACCACATTTTTATAAATATATTAATAAATTTTGTGAAATAGAAATAGTCGTTTCTAGATATTCTTTGGACGAAATACGGTGTATATATTTAGCAAAAGGTTATGATACATTAGAATTAGATGAATTAATAGAAGTATTTTATAATCATAATTATTATAAAAGAGAAGAAATAAATGATACTATCTTTGTTGATAATCCTTTATTAAAAACAATTGAAGAACAAAATGTATTTATTAATACTATTTTTAGTAAAAATAATTTATAGTATAATAATAATTTTATTAACTATTATTATTATAATGAATATAGAATATAGTAAAATATATAATATTAATATTAATAATAAAAATGATTATGTAAAAGATAATATTGAAAATATAATTATAGATTTTAATATGATTAAATATATTTTTAATACTGTAAAAAATATTGATGTTAAATATTATAAATATTTAAATTATTTATATTTTTTAATAACAAATACTAAAAAAGCAGATACATATAATTATGAAAAAAAAAATGAAATTATAATTAATAATGATACCTATAATATTTTAAAAAATAAATTTATAATATGGCCTAGAAATTATCCAATTTTTATAGTTTATTCGTTACAATATAATATTTTAAATAAATGTAAAAATTTTTTATTAATTACATCAAATTTTAATTATGTTGAAGCAATAAAATTTTATAATAATAAATCAAATATAACAACTTTAGAATATGATTCTAAATATAAAAAAAATAATAATATATGGTTAGAAGATATTAATTTAATAAAAGAAAAATATAAATTTAAAAATTATAATTTTTATAGTGATATTGATAAAATTATAAATGATGATAAAATATATGATGCATTTGCATTTGATTTAGTTTTTATATCACAATATAATGAAGAATTACAAGATAAAGAAAAATTTATAAATGTTGAAAAAGAAAATTTATTCTTACTTGATAAAGTTTATCAATTATTTGAAAAATTAAAGATAGGAGGAATAATGTTATTAAGCATAACAACAATGGTATGTAAAGAAACATTATTATTATTACAATCATTTTCTTTATGTTTTGAAAAATGTCAAATATTTAGTAGTAGGTATCTTTTTAACCATATTAAATTTCCAATTTTAATATTTATTAATTATAAAAAACAAGTAAAACCGTTAACATATATAACAACTGATTTTTATAATTCAATTAAAGAATTTTATGAATCGCAACTTGATTTATTTGATAACCTAATACAAAAATATAATTTAATTTTAAAAAATAAAGATAATCAAGAATTTTTATTATCAATGGAATATCAAAATTTAGCATATTCATATGAAATAGCAAAGTTTTTAAAATTTGATACTTATAATGTGTTAGATACAGATGATAAAGATGATAAAGAAAAAAAAAATAATATTGATGCCAATATATATAAAATTTTTATTGTTTCTTTAAAAAATTTAGTACTTATTGATACTAATAATACATATCTAATTACGAATATAGAAGATAAAAAAAATATTTTTAATAAAATAAGTAAAAATAAAGTTTCTAAAAATGAATTCCAAATATTTTTTAAAAATATTAATAATAATTTAGAAGATTTGTATAAAAGACCAGTAAATACTGTTGAACTAGTTATTAATTTTTTATATCTTAACAATAACATTATAAAAAAAAATTTATTATTATACGATATAAATATTATTGATAATTTAGTTTCTATAAAATGGATTCAGTATTATGAATTATTATTTAATACTAAAATTTTTAATCAGGATGATGCAGTTATTAATATATTTATTTATGGTGAAAATACTGTAACTTTAACAAATGTTATTAATTATTATAATACAAGATGGAATAAAAATACGATAATTAATTTTAGATTAGGTTCGTTGCTCCCAAATGCTGTTAATATTGATAAATATCACAGAGTTTATAGTGAATATAATGATAAATGGTTATTTGGCAATATTACTAATAATAAAGACATAAAAAAATATCATAATATCTGTACTTCTAGTAAGTTAAAGATGGATTGGATAATAATTGATTGCAATGCAGAAAATTATTATAAAGAAAATAATGATGAAAATGAAAGCAAACTAGGGATTAAAAAAATATTATTTGTTTTAAATAATCTTAAAGAAGGTGGTGATTGTATTATAAATTTATCATTAAAATATCAAAGTAAATTATTAATTGATATGATTTATTTATTATATAATAGCTTTTATTTTTTAAAATTTTATATAGAAAATACAGATGTATCGTGTAATATATATTTAATATGTAAAAAATATAAAAAAATATTAACACAACAGCAAATAGACATATTATTTAAAATGGATAAAGAAGTATCAATTATAGCAGAATATAGTAATAAATTTGAAATAGATTATAAAAATATGCTCTCTTATTTATCAAGTATATACATAAATAATTTAGATAATATAAAATATTACATTGATTTTTGGCATGTAATTAAAGATGAAAATAAAATAGATTTAATGAATATTATAACGAATAAAAATAATATTTGGATTAAAAAATATATACAAAGAAATTAATATATAAATTATTTTATATATGACTGATAATATTAAAAAATTAATAGAACAACTACAATTAATATTTAGTATTAAAAGTGGATTAAAATTTGAAATATATAACAATAAAAAAGTATATACTGAATTAAGTTTAAATGATATAAAAAAAACAAATTATAAAAAAATATTTAATTTCAAGCATTTTATTGAAAAAGAAGATGTGAATAATAGTAATATTAAAAGAATAATTAAATTTTCTAGAAATTTTTTAAATAATCAACTTATTTTATTTGGTATTTATGATAATAATAAACCTGTTTTGAATAAATGGATTGATTATTATGAATTATTATATGTAAGTAGAATTTTTGATTTAATTAAAGAAAATAAATTATCAATTAATGTTTTTTATTTAGATAATAGTAAAGAATTAACAGAATGTACTGATTATTATTTAAAACGCTGGAATAATGATATTAACTATAACAAGACTATATTAAACGAACCAGATTTTAAAAAAAATATAAAAAAATATGAAGAAAAATGTGCTAATATGGATATATTAGTATCTTTTGATAATAAAAATTATCTTTACGAACATATTTTATTTATTTTATACAATCTTAAAATTAATGGTAATGCTATAATTAAATTAAACTTATTTTTATTTAATGATAAAATTATGGTAGATATATTTTATATTTTATTTAACAACTTTGAAAAAATATTCTTTTATAAGCCAAGTTCTAAAATCTTTTCTGATAAATTCATTATTATATGCTATAATTATAAAAAGAGTTTATCATCTGATGATTTTAATATATTATTTAAAATATCTAATAATATAAATAATTTTTCTATTATTGATGAATATAGTAAAGACTTTATATTTCATTTTATTAATTTTACAACTGAAATTTATGAAGAATATTTTAGAAATATTAATACTTTGATAAGTTTTAGCAAAATAAATATAACAGATAATGATAGATCTGAAATAATTAATCAAAAACAAATATCTTGTAATAAATGGATTGAATATTATATTTTTGGTAAATCCGTTTTTGAAAATAAATAATCTAATCTAAATCGTTTATTATTGAAGTTAATTCTTCATTAAATACATCCATAAAATATTCTCTTAATTCTTTTTCTATTTGGGAATCTAAATATATTATCTGATCAAAACCAAGATTATTATAAATAAAATTATAGATATGATGAAGCATTAAACTTTTATAATAATAATTCACATTTGCAAAAGCTAATGTAATATCTGTAATTAGTTGTTTATGTAAAGTATTTATAATAAAAAACATTAAATCATACTTGAAATAATTATTATTTTGTAAGTATAAAAACTTTAATACAAAATTATTTATTCCACAACTATTATAAAAAAGATTTATAATTTGTTCGTTTAATTCTGGATATTTTAATTCATAATTTTTATATGTTAAAAATATAAATAAATTATTTTTAAATGGTATATTGTTTTTATTTTGAAACCAATAATTATAATTTGTTTTTAGTAATTCATTCCTTAAATAATTTTCATGTAAGTTTTTATTATTTATTATAGGTATTAAAACTGAATTATCAACTAAAAAAGAATTATTATTTATATGATTATAAATATTATCTGGATTAAATAAATTTAAAAATCTTAATTGTTTTTCAAAACATATCCATTTATTTATATCAAATATGAACCCGTTTATAGATGTTATATCTATAGGCTGTATATCAATATTAGTTCCACATAATAATATATCATCCTTTTTATCAAGTATACTAGTTAAAACACCGCAATTTATATTCATTTCCTTTTTATAATATTCATTATAAAAAACTATATTTGACGTAATAACAGGTAATCTATCTAGAAATATACTTTCATAAAATAAATTGGTTATATCGCCATAAATCATTTTTTGATTAATACCTTTAACATATTTAATCATAATAAAATTTTCCCAAAAATATGCTTTATTCCAATTATTTTTAATATTTTCAACATATTCTAATAATTTATTTATATATTCAATATTATTAACTGTTTTAGCAAGAAAATTTTCTTTTTCTAAAATGTAGGTTAATAATTTTTGTGTTGAATTATATAGGATGTTCCAATCAATCTGTCCGCCAATTATTTTAATTTTATTTTTTTTTTTATAATTTTCATTTATTTCTACACTTTTAAATGAATTTGTATTAGATAATAAAATAGAATTAATAAAAAGTTTATAATTGTTTTTTTGGTATGTATTAGAAATAAATTGTGGAATAAATATATCTTTAATATTATCTTCAAATTGATTTATTATTAGTGTATCTATGGTAATATTATAAATTGGATTTTCTTCATTTATAATTATTTTATCATGTCTATCTATTACAGATATATTACAAAGATTATATAACTGTTTAACAATTATGGCCCATATATTCCAAGGTGATATTTCATAACCATAATTATTAGATATAGCACATAAAATATATTCTAAATATCCACTATGATAATAAAAACTATTTGATTCGGTTATATTATTTAATAAGTTAATTTCATCAATAATATTTTTTTTAATTAATGTTGATAATTTATTTTCTCTAATATTATCGTTAATATATGAAGTTAAAAAAGACTTTACATTGGTTAAATATATGTCATTTAATGCTGATTTAGTAAAAAAATTTTTTGATTTTTTTGAATTAAAAGTATTTTTGTTATATTCAAAAATCATCCTCTAAAATTAAGAAATATAAAAAAATAATAAATATTATAATTTTTTATCATTCAAAATTTATTTATTAGAATCAATATTTTCTATTTTTTTCTTTAAATATTTAATTGAACGCTGTTCAGGACAGGCTGAAAACAAGTCATTAATAAGTAAAATAAACTTTTTTTTACTAAATATATGTTTAGTTTCTAATTTATTAAAAAAATCTTTATAAAAATCACAGTTTTGTAGCACATCAAATTCTTTTTCTGTATTTTTTTTAAATTTATAAATTCTTCTATAATTTTTTAATTTTGAATTATCATTATTATTATTATAATTATAACATGCAAATTGTATTAACATAGAAAATTGTTTTACACTTATATCTAAATCATATTTTTCTTCAAGTTCAGAACAAATTTTGGAAAAACTTTTTTCACAACATAAATCTATTAATATTATTGCTAAGGGAACACATATAAATGTAAAATTATAATCTTTATTTTCATATATTTTATACTCTTTTTCAATTTCAGCAATTGGATATGTTTTTACAATTTTACAATTTTTGCATGGATACTCATCACAAAACATATAAATATCAATTAGTTTTAAATTCATATTTTTAGGATTTAATATTAAATTTCCTGATTTAAAATCAGTTATTAGATGTCTACCATTTATAGCAGCATTAACAAGATTATATAATTGTTTAACAACTTCAAATATCTCATTAGAATTTTGATATTTATATTTACGAATATCAATTCCTCCAAATTCCATTAATGTATAATATTTTTTTTTACTATCTATAAGTGTCCCACAAGAATATATCTTTATTATATATTTTTTTATATTTTTATCATTAATTAATGAATTATATCTTTTTATTAGTCTTTCTGGTATTTCATTATCAGATAATTTTAAAGCAAAATATTTGTCATTTATAGAAACTTTAAATACAACACCATATGAACCTTCACCTAAAAATTTATGTATTTTTATAGTTTTATCTAATTTATTATTTGATTTAAATTCATTTATAAAACTATTTTCAAATGAACCAGATGTTTTATTATTTCCTACTTTTTCAAAAATTAAATCTATATCTAATGGAATATTTTTTTTAATAGTTGTTGGAAAATTATGTATATTAAATTCTAGCATTTAATATTTATTATAATAAATATAATTTATAATATAAAAATATACATATTATAAATTATCCAAAAGTTGATTCTAATGCTACATTAACATATAAAAAACCATCTGGGTCCTTATATGTTTCGTAAATCTCGCTTAGCATCGTTGTGTTTGGTATTAATTTGTTATTTATAAATAAAAAGATTGCTTCATGAGATTTAACTTTAATAAAGTTTCTAATACATTTTTGTAATTGTAACATATTAAATATTGATGGTATTAAATATTTTACTTTATTGACGTTTAAAATCCTATTATCTAAAACTAAAATTATTGGTATTTTTTCTGGAAAACTATCCTTAATTTTATTACTTTCCTCTAACCTTTCTTCAAATGTTTTCTGTTTTTTAAAATTGTTATATTCAGGCATTTACTATATTATATTTATATATTAATTATTATTTATGGTTAAAATAATTGAAATTAATAAATTATAATCTAAAGTATTATAAATATATATACTATATCATATGGCTAATAATAAGAAAGGAAACAAGAGAAACTTTAAAGATAATTTAAATGATAATGATAATTTAAAAAATGATATTGGTCAAAAAAAAAATAAAGTTAAAATAATTAATAAAAAACAATTAATAAATGAAAAAAAAATTTTATCAGATACTTCTGATGATGAATCTATTAATAAAAACGTAGAAAATAATTTTGAAAATATGTTAACATCATTAATTAAAGATTTTGATCCAACTAAAAATCCATGGGGTAATGAATCAAATAAAAATATTTGGAGTAGTGAACCTATAATTGTTAAGGCACCTTTTGATTTATTTTTCCCAAAAAGTAATTTTCAAGATGAAAAAAATAATGATAATAAACAAAAAAAAACAGATATTGATTTAGCATCTTTAAGTGGTGATATTAAAAAATTAGAAGATTGGTTATCTAAAAATATAGATTCTGGAAAATTTGATTTAAAATATGCTGATGATTATACAACTGAATCACTAGACGGGGCATCAGTTAATAATAAAATGGATGTTTTAAATTGGTGGTTAGAAAATAATAGAAAATACGCTGTTCCTTTAAAATATACAGAAAAATCTATGGTTGAAGCAAGTAGATTAGGATTAATTAATATTTTAAACTGGTGGTATGATTCAAAATTACTTTTAAAGTATAATGAAAATGCTATTAATAATGCTAGTATTAAAAATAAGATTAATGTTTTAGATTGGTGGTTTAATAAAATCAAAGAGAAAAGGATAGAATTTAAATATTCACAATCAGCCTTTGATAAATGTAAATTAAGAGAAAAAGATATGTTAGAATTATTAAAATGGTGGAAAGATAAATTTGATAATCATAATATGATTTTTCTTTATGGTAAAGAATTTATTGATTATATAGTTACTAGTAATTATGATGAAGTTATTAAATATCTATTAGAAAATAAATTATTAACCGATGATGACATTAAAAAAAATAAACAAATTCCAACAAAAAGATTAGGATTAAATAATCTATTTGAAATGTTTGGTAATCCTAAAAAAGAACATTCTTCTAAATTTGATACATCTACTTTACCAAAAGATATTCAAGAACATATTAAAGAGAAAGAAGAAGAGCTAAATAATAATATGTTAATTAATGGTAAGGCTAAAGAATATATTGATAATTTAGTTAAAATTCCTTTTGGTAAATATAGAGAAGAAAAGATATTCAAGTTTATCTATGAACTAATTCAAAAACTTAATACTAATCATAAATTAGAATTAAAGAATGAAAGTGATTTATTAGAATATTTTAAAACTAATAATAATACTGATTATTATAAATTATATCAACAATTCTGTGAATATAGAATTAAATATTTAGAATATGTTGATAGAACATTAGATAAATGTGTTTATGGACATACTCAAACTAAAAAACAAATTAAATGTATTCTAGCTCAATGGTTATCTGGTGGAATTAAGAAAGGTGTTGTAATTGGTATTCAAGGACCTCCTGGTGTTGGTAAAACTACTATCATTAAAGGAGCACTTGCACAGTGTATTGTGGATTTTATTGATTATAACTTGGATGAAGATAAACCAGATAAATTATGGATTAAGATTGTAGAAGAATCATGTAACGTTAAGCGTCCATTTTGTTTTATTTCTTTAGGAGGAAGTACTAATAGTTCTACATTAATTGGACATAATATCACTTATCATGGTGCTACATCAGGAGATATTGTAAAATCATTAAAAGAGGCTAAATACATGAATCCAATTTTATACTTTGATGAATTAGACAAGATTTCTAAAACAGAACATGGTAATGAAATTTCTAGTGTATTAACTCATATAACAGATCCAGCACAAAACGAACATTTTACTGATAGATATTTTTCTGAGGTTAAGATTGATTTATCAAAATGTATTATTATATTCTCATATAACGACCAAACAAAGATAGACCGTATTCTATATGACCGTATTCAAGAAATTAAACTTCAAGCAATTCCACTACAAGAAAAAGTAGAGATTTGTAAGAATTTCTTAATTCCTGAAATTTTAGATAATATGGGTTATAATAAAGAAAATATTGCACTATCTAATAATGAATTAGAAAATATTATCCTTGGTTATACATATGAAGCTGGTGTTAGAAAAATTAAAGAAAAATTAAATGAAATTCTAAGAAATTATCATTTGAATAGATTGATTAATAATCAATCTATTGCTAATGAAGTTTTAACCAATGATTATGTTGATAATATCTTAAACGATCATCATAAGATCTTACTTAAAAAAATTACCCCAAAACCTGCTATTGGTTGTATTCATGGTATGTATGCTACAACCAATGGTTTAGGTGATGTTATGTTAATCCAAGTCAAAAAAATGTATAATAAAGATTTATTGGGACTACATACAACTGGTAGTTTAGAAAAGGTTATTACTGAAAGTATTCAAGTTGCTAGAACAGTAGCATGGAATTTACTAACAGATGATGAAAGGAAAACTATTGAAACTACATTTGTAAATACTGGATTACATATTCATTGTCCAGATGGTTCAACACCAAAAGATGGGCCAAGTGCAGGAACAGCAATAACAACAGCAATTTATTCCCTTCTAACAGGTAAATTGATTAAGAATGATGTTGCAATAACTGGTGAGATTGATTTAGATGGTAATGTGACAGCCATTGGAGGCCTAGATGCCAAATTATCAGGAGCAAAAAGAGCTGGTATTAAACTAGCACTTGTTCCAACAGAAAATAAGAGAGATGTTGAAATCCTATTAAAGAAAAATACTACTCTTGTTGATAGCAAGTTTAAAGTAAAATTCATTAGTCATGTTAATGAAGCATTAAAAATTATTATTAAGAATTAATAACTTTTTATAATCTTTAATATATTATATATGAATAGTTGCAGTGGACCATGTTTAGAACATTGTTATACAAAAAGTAAAATTGAATATATTCTAATTGGAATATTTATTGGTATAGTAATAAGTTATACCTTAAATATAAGAAGATAAGTATCTAAATAATATTTATAATACAAAAATAAAAAGTTAATTAATTATTACATAAATAATTATATATATAATATAATTAATTATAGGCATTATAATGTTTGATCTAAATGGCAAATATGTTATATTTCGTCCAGAGATTGGTAAGGGTTCATATTCAAAAGTTTATAAGGCCAAAGATAAAAATCATAAATCAGTAGCAATAAAAAGGATAAATATTGAGAAGATAAATAATAAATTATTAGATAGAATTGAATTAGAGATAAATATACATAAAAAATTACAACATGATAATATTGTTAAGCTAAATGAAATTATAAGAGATGAAAAGAATATTTGTTTAGTATTAGAATATTGTGAAGAAGAATTTAATAACTTGAAATATAATTTAGAAATACATAAATTACAAGATTATATAAAACAATTAAATAATGCTCTTTTGTATTTAAGAAAAAATAATATTATTCACAGAGATTTAAAACCTAAAAATATACTTATATCTGATGATGTTGTTAAATTAGCTGATTTTGGTTTTGCTACTGATAAAACAATTGATATGCACAATACTGTTTGCGGTTCTCCACTGTATATGGCACCTGAAATAATGAAGATTTTTATAGCTGGTAGTAATAGTGATCCGTTAACGATTAGAAATAGTTATGATTCAAAATGTGATTTATGGTCTTTAGGTTTAATAATTTATGAATGTGTTTATAAAGAACATCCATACAAAGATAGTTTGAATATATTAGATTTGAATAAAAATATATTTACAAATAAAATTATATTTTATGAAACTAATAAGAATAATATTAAAATAGATTTACTATTAAGAGATTTAATGGCTAGAATGTTAGTTATTGATACATCTAAAAGAATTAGTTGGGAAGATTATTTTAATCATGATTGGTTTAATTCTGATATTAATATAAATTTAAATATATCAGCACCAATATCAATACCGATTCCAATAACTAAAAAAAAATCATATGAAAATTGTATTCATTCTCTACCGTTAATAGCTGATTATGAAAAAAATATTAAAAATAATTATGAGGATATTAACGATGATTATTTAGAAAAAGAAAGACAAAATAGACCAAAACATGATATAAATACAATTAAAGATTACTTTATTAATCATTTGTATAATAAAGAAATTAGTGATGATGTTATGGAAACAATTGATATTTATAATGAAAATCCAGAACATAAAATAAATAAAGATAAAAAAAATGAAGATGCCGATTATGATTATATTATTATTGATGAAAAAGAATTGTTAACCTTTAACGAAGAACCAGATTTTAAAGATAATATTTCTGGAAATCTTTATAATGCTTTATCTAATTCTTATGAATTGATTAAAAAACCCTTTAAATATTTTTCTTATTAGTTATTTAGTATGAAAAAATTGTTTTTTTATACTAAATAAGTTGAAATATATTTTAGTCTATTAAACCTACTATGCCTATGAGTTATAAAAAGTGTTGGCACAACAGAATACAGCAGTTCTGCCGTGAGTGCGCCATGGATGGCACAGGGGGCGCGAGCATATGCAATAAAAAGGGGCATGAATTTGCTCGCAAGCATCTTTGTGTGGCTTGTGCCAAAGAGGGCACTGGTGGTAAGGGCATCTGCAAAGCCCACGGCCTCTTCATGCGAATCTCTCGCTGTCCTGGTTGTAAAAAAAACACAGAGCTGTGTAGGCACGTTAATTTTAAAATTATTTTTATATTATATCAAACCAAAATTTTTTTTATATAAAAAGATAATCACAAAGCCAATATTTTTATAATTTATTAAAAAGTTGAAAAAATAGTATATACAATATATATCATTCCAATGTTTAGGCTGTGGACCTTTAACAAAATAAGGCTCGTTAGAGCTTTTAGACGGCGTGGATGGCAGGTTAAATACTGCAGAAATGCTTCTATTGTTATCACAACACCGAAGAACATTTTGTTTATTGGACCAGATGACAATCCTGACAACATGCTTGGTTTTGGATGGTGTTCTCTTTTTGACAGCACACCACGATACTGTCATGAAAAGACACTAAGAGGTTTTCTACGTTTATTTGATGAAATTATACAGTAATCAAATAAACATAATTTTATATATATATACATAAAAAACCTGACTGTCTGCACCCCCTCCTTCAAGAGGAGTATAATCTCCTGAAGGACCAAAACCAGGAGTTTTGGTTCGCAGCGGGTCATGATGTTTCGGGTCGACAACAATATAGTTGTTCAGTTTTCAGGACTACCTTTGTAAGGCAAGAGTAGCAATAAGGCTACACATTTTTTTATTTACTATCCAAGATAAAATGCATAATTTGTATATAAAAAAATTGAAAAATGTATAGATCTAAATAACTAACAGCGAATTTTTTCAAATGAAAACTGTATCAACCTCCTCCGAGAACGGGAAAAATCAATTTGAGCGGCGCTACAGCGAATGCGTATATAAAGGCAAAAAGACAGCCTGGAGCCCCCACGAAGGGTATAGGTTTGTTCCGCCAATTGTGGGGGGCGATTTCTTCGCCATTCTAGACAAGTATGACCGCATTGAGGTGGTTTATGCGGTTTACATGGGTGAGCTGCGGGCCTTCACCGAGTTCTTTGAAGGCTAGGAAGTCGTTGGATGCCATGAGGTCTATGAGGGCTCAGAGGTCGTTCTATAAGTCCGACCTTCAATTTTTATTTAACAATAAGTGAAAAACATAATTTTATATATAAAAAAATTAAAAAATGTATTACTTACAATATCCTAAACGATGCCATTGTCAAAAGAACAGCCAGTAGTGATCCATCCACTGCTCCAAGCTGAGTATGAACAGTTAAAAAACTTCTGTGAGGTTTTTTGGTGTGATGGCAATTATATGGAGGCACGCTGGCTCAATGACCCTATCCGCCATTACGCCTACAACATCCGTGAAAATGGCACTATCTTTTGCGTGAGAATGTAAAAGAGAGTATAAAATTTTATTTAACAACCAACTTTAGTAAAAGCATGATATTATTTATATAATCTGAATCAACATTTTCAAAACAATGAAAATCATTCAAAACAGTAAATATATAAGAATTTACATAAAATTTTTTTAGTAAGATTAGATCATTTATAAATTTAATAATTATATTTTTATCAATAAATTTTACCAAATATATTTTATTTAAATTTTTATCATATTTTATTTTACCAATTATTAAATATTCAATAAAAGTATAATTAAGATTATAAAAATCTATTTTTTCTTCTACATCAATAATATTATTTTTAATTAAAAATAGTGAAATGTATAAATAATGTTCATCATCGTTATTTTTAGGATCTGTTAATAAACTTAGCCATAATTTAATATCAAACAAGTGATTATTATTAATTAAAAAGTTTGTTGATATAATAAGATTATTTTGAGAGGTAAAGAGATACAGTGTAATTAATTTAGAAAATATTCTGGTAACATATTTTAAATTTTTACCATTTATAACATTACCATATTTTAGATAAATAGCTTCATATAAATTTATTATAAAAACATCTCTAAACTTATATGAATTAAAATCTTCTTTTGTCATTGTTTTATAAACAAATATATATACATCATACAAATCTTCATCTGATATAGCTATATATGATTTATTTTTAAACAAAGTGTTTATCTTTCTTAAAGTATCATCTTTATTCTCAATTTTATTATATATCTTATTATTTTTTTTAAAACAGCAACATAAATCAATCATCTATAATATGATAAGATATTTTTACAAAATTTTTAGTAAACCCAATTGAAATAATAATATTTATATATTATAGATATAACTATAAATTATATGAATAATATAAGACCATTTATAGGAATTCCTTTTACAACTCAAAAATATTTATTTAGTATAAACAAAATAAATAATGATAAAAAAGATATAAGTATTTTTGATATTATAAGTGAAGCTATATTAGAATTTATATAAAATATTTTTTAACAAAGTCTAACTTAAGTAAGAAATATAATATAAAACCTATGAAGAAATATGATATTTCCATTGTATAATTTTTTTTACTACATTCTAAACATTCTATACTAGGTGCCATATTGAAAAATATATAAAATAAAATAATTCCTATTATAGTTGATATAACTCCAAATAATGCTGCCTTTATTAAATTATTAGTATCCATTATATATAATTTATATATTAAAATTTATTTGATAATTTTATTTTATAATATAATGGTAAATTATTTGTAATTCTATTTTTATTAATTATTAATGATAAATTAACTATTATATTCTCATTAAATTTTATTAATAATTCATTATAACTTTCTTTTTTTATTATAAATGATAAATTATTATCACTTATAACCTTATTAGAATTATTGTTAATTAATCTTATATATATTTTTTATATATCTATTAAACCTAAATTTTCATTTATTGTATTATAAACAATATCATTATATCCTTCTAAAATATTATTATGGTCTTCTTTTGGTAATTCATTAAATGTATAATAAACTCTTTCTTTACAGTTTTTATATCTATCTCTAAACTTATTTGTATATGCTAATACTTCTTTTTGATATTTGCTAAAAATATTCATGTTTTTTTGTTTATTCATATTACAAAACATTATTAATTTCTTTGGTTTTATTGATTTTATAGGTATATTTAATGTATTACTAAAACTAAAAGTATTGAATAATATAAAGCTAAGGAAGTTATGTAGTATCTTAATCTTTATATCCTTGCTTATCATATACCAATCACTAATATCTAAATTAACTATACTCTGCAATTTATCGTAAATTAATCCTTTAGTTTTATCACTTAAATCTACCATTAATTTTATATTATTTATTATAATCGTTATTTACTTAACTGTATTTGATTAGTATTATAAAAATCACTATTTTTTAGTATATTATAGTATATGTAAGGTTATAGCTTATGCTATATATATAGTAAATTGAGCCTAAAGGCCAACGTTTTATTATTATATACAATAATAAAAAAAGTTGAAATTTAATAATTGTTTGAATGGCCTTCCCGTGGTGCGGTTTTTGGAAAAATCTATGATTTATACAAAAATAAAAAAGTTGAAAAACTACCAGGGTTTGAAGGGCAAACCATGAAGATTATTACAATTCTCTTCCGTTCCCTTAGGGGAGCCAAGGTCATTCAAGCTATTTCCCTTACCATCATCTTGATCTTGGTCTCATCCTATGCGGTCTTTCAGCAAAGTCTGCTGTTACAAGCAGACCTCAACATTTATACCAATGTTACTACCCTCGGGTGGTATCTCTTGTTAGAAAGGCTAATGAAGGCCCTCAATGATCTTGTGGTAGCTCAATACATTCTTCTCCCAGTAGAGATGTATGCTATCGGGTTAATCACACGACTCATCACTGAGCGTTCTCCAGCTTCTTTGATTATAATGAAGGAAAATGCTTACCAGTTGACCCAAAATGCTCTAAGAGCTGTACTATCGTTGATTGAAAACGGTCTGGGTATTATTAACCCCATTGTGATCCTCATATCACGATGTACTGCTATAAGCATGCGCCTTGATGCCGTTCATATGATTGTGGTGGTTTCATGTGTAGCTACAGTCTTTCTAGGTGGCGTGATGATACTAAGGTACGATCACCAAGTCAAAGAGTCTCTTTCTATGAAAGAAACTAGGTGTAGCGAAAATTCCCGTTCACTTATGAATTCAGTTTCTACATTGGTCATAAATGGGATGGCAAATTTGCTACCAACATGGATGATAACTCTAAGAAAGCAGGAAGCTGTACCTAAGGCAAGGCATGAGGTTGTAATGGCCCTACTATATGGAGTCCTAGAGATTGCAACATACATTATCCCTGTAGCACTTGTTTGGGTGTTAAAGGGGGTTGATGAATTTCTACCTCTATATGCCGTCATTCCACCAATGTTTTGGAATGCTTGGTGGTTGTTTTGGACCACAAAGTCACTGATTGTCAGCACAGCACCTTGGGCTCAGTTTGCTGCCTTTTTGGCGAATACTGAGCCACCTCCAACTGACCCAATGGTTCCAACATGTCCTGCTGACATGATGCCAATCTTTCTCCAAGAAGATATCAAAGAAGTGAAGTTGTGCGGAGTATCTGGATGTGGCAAATCTACGCTAATGAAGCAAGTAATATCAGGTATCTGCTCTAAGTGGCAATTAGGGAATATACGCTATATAGACCAATTTGCGTCCCTTCCACTGGAAATGACTTTGTTTGAATACTTCTCTGCGGCTTTTCCAGACCCTAATACACTACCCACTACTTTTGAGACAGAGCTCTACATGTATGCTGCCATGCTCGGTATCGACGATATTGTGAAATCAACCAAATTGAATCAGCAATTTGACGATCCATCAGGTGGTGAGAGAAAAAGGATCATTTTTCTCCATTATGTTCTACCAATTTTGATGGGAGAATCTAGTGTGGGGATTATGTTGCTAGATGAGGTTTCAGCTGGCTTGGACCCCCTTACATTTAGTAAAGTGCGAGCTTTGCTGCAAAAAGTAAAAGAGAAAGGTGTTAGGGTGGTTTCCATAGATCACCACGACTATCATACAGACTTGTCTGTAGAAGTTTTCAAAAAGGTTGTTCCAGCTCATAAGCCAGAAACAGCTAAGACGATGCCATCTCTTGTGCGTAGGCTTATGATGAAGTTATTCCCTTTTCGTTATCATGAGGAAAAAGGGCCTGACTTGGAGAGTGGTGAAGTGCCAACAGACATAAGGGTTTGGGCTCCTAAGCTTGGCATAGATGAGCCTCAACTCCCCGTATGATTTTACGAAAAAAATCTGTCTTCATAAGGTTGGTGTGAAGATTATGTGTAATTCCAACTTTTCTAAAAAAGTAAAAAGAACAAAAAAAGGCAGAACTAGATGTTGCCTGTACTTTTAATTATAAGATCTTTAAAATCATTATTAATTCTATTTATAAAAACATTAATAGCAGTTAAATAACTTTCAACTCTTTTATCTTTTTCACTTGGGGACAGTTTATCATCAATAACTAATATTTTATTTATAGCACTCATTTCAGCTGAACTACCTTTAGAAGTTTCTTCGACAATTGGATGTATATTATCTTCTTTATTTGGGGTAATCCAAGTTACATAACATTTTTTATATAGATCGTGTATTTCTTTAATTATTTCTAGTGACCACAAAGACTTAATTTTTTCATAATCAATAAAGTGTATATTATTTTTAATTACAGTTGTAGGAACTTGTGATGGATTATATTGCCCTTTTTTGCTATTCTTTAGTATATTTATATAACACTGTAAAGCCCATACAGCATTACCTTCATTATAAGTTTCTATAAGTTTTTCAAGAGCAAAACAAAAATACTCAGTTAAATCATCTAAACATCTCCATAAAATAGTAATTTCATCAGCATCAGAACTATTAAATTGTATAGAAGCTTCAAGATTTTTTGTATTAATTTTCTTTTTATTTTTGGCTAATTCAAAGGTAGGAATTATATACCATTCAATCAGTCGCACTATTACTATACCTAATTTTGATATATTTTCACGACTATCAGCATTCCAATATCTTTGATAAGATTGATAATTTGTTATATTATACCAATTTTTATTATTTTCGGTTGGCATGTCAATTGTAATACTATGTTCATTTATACCAAATTTAGTACCGATTGGTCTAAAATAAAGTTCTATAATTCTACACATAGAACATAAAGGATCTAATAATTGTTTTTTTGAATCATAAACAAATTTATTATAAAAATTATCTTCAATTATTTTATTAAATGTTTTTTTCATTACTAATATTATAATATAAATTAATATTAATTTATATTAAATAATAATATTTATATAAAATTCTCACTTAATACATAAGCCATTTCTTCATATGGATGTTCATATTTATGTATATATTCATTTGTTCTTATAAATTTATTATTCACATATTCATACCAACATATTTCTAATCTACTATTATATTCATATCTTCCATAATATAATTTATTTTTATAATTATATAAAAATGTTTTTTCATATTCATATGTATCAGGATTTAAAATATAATTATCATTAATGATGTTATCATCTATTTTATAATCTACTATGACCCAATTTTTAAGATTATCTCTAATATAATTATTCCATATTTCTGTTTTTATTCTTTGTGATATATGTAAATATTCATGTACTAATGTTCTAATTATATCTTCTCTATTTTTAATATTTTTATTTATATAAGCATATGGTATAAATATAATATCATCTAATGTGAATGGATTATTAAATAAAAAATCTTCTTTTGTTAAACATAACTTCCAAGTAAAATCATCTATTATAAATTTCTTGTCTAATTTTTTATTTATAATATTATTTGCTATTTCTACATTTTCTGTCATGTAGAGTAGTATTTTATTATTTATATTATGATGTATACTATCAGCTAAACTATATTTATTATATACGTTAATATTTTTTGTGCCATTAATTTTATCATAATATTTTCTAAATGATGTTTCTACAGTATTTGTAAATATTATTTCTTTCATTTTTAAATTAAAATACTTATATAAAATTTTTTTATATTTATTTATATCTTTTTAACATAAATGTATTTATTTTTATATATATTTCTAGCAGTGATATTTTCTTTAATAGGTATTTTGGTATTAATTATTGGTTCAAAATGAATATTATTATAACATACTATCGGTATTATAAGTTTACATTTATTTTGATTTTGTGGTATTTTTATGTAAAAATCTGGATTTATAGCATTATATTTAGGACAATATGGATATATAAAAATAATAATATTGAAATAGTTTAGAAATTTTATTAAATCTTTGTCAATGTGCTTATCAGTATCAAAAAAATCACCATTACGACCTTTGAATTTTATTAATTTTAGTAGAGAGCGTGGAGATATTGAAAGATTATAATTTTGTAAAATATCACTTATAGATATAAAAAAACATATATTGCTATAATTCTTATATATACCGCTATTTTTTATTGTGCTTATTGTTATAAATTTATCTGCCATACTATAATAAATTTATAATATAATAAATTTATTAAGCTTCATATTTATATGTAAATTGAACCAGTAAATAATCCTAATTCTTGATAATTATTAACATTATCTTTTTCATATCTATAAACTATTTTATTATCGTTATCATAATAAAATATATGTGTATTAGAATTTTCGTTAGAAATAAGTTTTTTATCTTGTAAAATACAATTTAGAACTAAATCAGGTTCAGCAACACAATCATATACAAATTTATTGTTAAATATTTCAATTATATAATTATTTGAGGAATTTGATATAATAATTGTTTTACTTGATTTTTCACTTTCTTGTATTCCATCGTTAAAAATATAAATATTATCTCCTTCTAGATAGTAAAAACCATTAAATAAGTTATTATTTTGTAAATTATCCATTATATATATTATATCATTTGTAGAAATAAATTTATGTATAAAAATAAATAATAATTTTGTGTCTCTGTATTTACACCACGCAGATGGAAGCACATCAACTGAAAAATTATCATCACCAACTACAGAAAGTTCATACCTTGCGGTTATGATAAGGTGTTTTTCTGCACTTTTGTAGTCGCTTCTGTAGATAATAATGGAAAGAGTTCCTTCTTTATTTTTTTTAATTGATTCAACAATAAAACCATAACGAATAGTTTTGATAAATTCTCTAGTTCTAACTATCTAATCAATGTATTTTATTATAATATTTAGAAATTTAACTTTTTTATCAAAAAAAATATTGTATTTTATATATAAAAATTGAAATTATTAATATAAATATATATATCAATCCATACTATGGAATTTGAAGCTATTGAAGATTGTAAAAAAAGACTTGATGTATCTTCAGCACTGATAAAAGAAGCAGATGAATTAAAAATACGCGCTGTAGAACTTGAAGAAAAAGCTAATAAAATGTGGGCAAAAGCTTATTGTGAATTAGGTGATTTAGAGGGTAGACAGCCTGGAAATCATGGTAGATTATTTAATCATACTATAGATATATACATTAGAGGTGGAGAATGGGCAATTAAATTACATAACTACACAAAGGCAATAGAAAATTTAAAATTTCTTCTTGAAACTTCTTCAAGAGACTATGCTGCCTTATGGTTAGCTCAACTTTATATGGAAGGAAAAATAGATGAAACATGTACAACTTATGCTATATGCATAACAAAAAGAAATTATCAGATGGGAGAATACTATGGAGCGATGATACAAGATGTTAAACTCCAACAATATTATCAAAAAAATAAGGATAAATGGTATGGAAACTAATTATAAAGACTATTAGTAAAAAATTCTGAACTACTATATAATTTGATACAAGAATTGTAAGCCTTAATAAAAAATTATATCCAAGCCTTAAGCAAAACCTTTGTTTTTTTATTATACCTAAACGTGATAATTTTTACTTTATATGTATGAGGATAACTAATTTTTATTTATTAAAAATGTTATTTCATAGTTCTAATAAATTATTGATATAAAAATAAAATTTAGCTCGTAGAAATACGAGCTACTAACTGAAAGAAGGAACCTAAGCACCCTCCCAGTCCACGTAAACGTGGAAGAGTCGACCATTTTGGTCGACGACGAACTCGTAGGGACTCAGAACCGTGAGTGGTGCTAAGGGAAGAACCCTTCTCACACACTCACGAAAATGGTCATTGATTTCGCGGAGCTGCTCGAGTCTCGCCTCCACATGTTGGGGGGGGACGTTCTCAAACGTGGGGTCAGGGAGCGCTGCTGCGGGAGGTTGAAGAACCTCCACCACTGTAACACCTGCGAAGTAGTCCTTTGGGTCATTTTCGTCGACGGCAGTGAGACTGCAGCTGACCACGCAACCGTCAAGGACAGGTTGGCCTTTACGCTCCGTTGATGCGTCGGCATTGCTGACGACGGTAACCACTGGTGGGGCTCCTCCAACCCATTCTTCCGCATCGTGGACCAAATCCACGGGAGAAGCGGGAGAAGCTGCGGGAGCGGGGGAAGTTGACTGATTTTTTTCCATTGACAGATTAATTATAAAAAATAATAGAATTTTCAAATAATTATAATTTCAACTTTTTAAGTTGGCCTTGTGC
>Ga0194133_10003531_pt1 | contig 22066 bp, 34 predicted proteins | sample TA2KigOf40mmetaG_FD_155448 | JGI IMG/M metagenome (GOLD analysis project Ga0194133, IMG submission 155448) | Freshwater microbial communities from Lake Tanganyika, Tanzania - TA2015055 Kigoma Offshore 40m | ecosystem: Environmental > Aquatic > Freshwater > Lake | place: Tanzania: Lake...
TGTGACTGTTGATAAAGAAAAAACAACTGTTGTTGATGGAAAAGGTACTGAAGAAGCTATCACAGCTAGAGCTGAAGAAATTAAAAATCAAATTGATAAGGCTCAATCAATGTTTGAAAAAGAAAAATTACAAGAACGTTTAGGTAAATTAATTGGAGGTGTAGCTATTATTAATGTTGGTGGTAATAATGATATTGAATTAAAAGAATATAAAGATAGAGTTGAAGACGCTTTATTTGCTACTCGAGCTGCTATTGAAGAAGGTGTATTACCAGGTGGAGGAGCAGCTTTATTATATGCTAGAGAAGCTATAAGTGAGTCAATGGATGATAGTGTTGACTTTAATATTGGTAAAAAAATCGTTTATTCTGCCTTATCTTCACCATTCATTCAAATACTAGATAATGCTGGGTTAAATAATCCAACTTGGTATATGTATGAATTAGGCAAGTTAAAAGGTACTTGGTATGGATATGATTTAAAATCAGAAACATTTGTTAACATGGAAGATGAAGGTATTTTAGATCCAACTAAGGTGACTCGATTAGCAGTTGAAAATGCAGCTGCTGTAGCTGGTACTATATTAACAACTGAAACTGTTGTCCATGAAGAACCAACAGATAAGAAAGAAAATAATAATGGACCTGAATTAGGATTTTAAATTAAAATCAGGATTTAATATAGCTCGGTTCGTCTAAGGGCTAGGACACCACCCTTTCACGGTGGTGATACGGGTTCGAATCCCGTACTGAGTACAGTGGAATAGCTCAATTGGTTAGAGCAGCCGTCTGATACGCGGCAGGTTGATAGTTCGAGTCTATCTTTCACTACCTGAAGACGGTGCATAAACATTGATGCCATGTCTGACCCTTAGCTCAGTAGGTTAGAGCAAGCTTCAGTACTCAAAGTAAATCAACTATGGGGAAAAAAGTAGTGCCACTGGTTCGATTCCAGTAGGGTCAGCTAAATGAAAATTTATTTATTAGTATTCTTATTCCAAGTTATGTTTAATGTGTTTAAGACACTTGAAATAAAATATACTTATGAGCATAAAGTAAAAGAGCTAATGTTTAATTCAATTTGGATTAATTTAGTTTCATTAGGTTCAACTTATTTTGCTATTGATAGTTTATTTAAAGGTAATTGGTCTGTTATATTAGTTTATATGGCTGGTAGTGTTGTTGGTAAATGGGTGGCTATGACTCAAATATCTGAATTGAAAAAAAAGTTAGGTGACCGCAGAAAAAAATAGTATATTTAATTCTATTAAAATTTCAAAATATGTTCTGGACTTATTATATATTTTGTTTTATTTATTGCTTAATTATGTCTATTAAGAGATGGAATAGAGATGTTATGAGTGGCGGGTTAGGTATTAGTCCAGGACTAGACACTATAGGTATTATTATTATGTGTTGGATTTTAGCTCCAATAGACATAACTTTAACTTGGATTCGTTTGTATAAAGACGCTGAAGAAGCAAGACGAAACAATGGTAAAATATTTTAAACTTATACCTGAGTGTTGAAATAGGTAGACAAGAAAGACTTAAAATCTTTTGATCAGTAATGGTCGTGCTGGTTCGACTCCGGCCTCAGGTACGAATATTTATTATTAACAATTAAAAACAGGAAAATGAAAAAAGTATTGTTTGCAATTGCAGCTGTAATTATGTTTGCTGCTTGTAACAACTCAAGTGAAGGAGCCGCTACAACTGTTGATTCAACTGTAGCTACTGTAGACACCACAGCTGCTGCTGTTGACACTACTGCTTCCACACCTGCTGTTGAAACTAAGTAATTTATACTTAGTAGAAAACTTAATTGAAGCCACTAATTGTGGCTTCATTTTTAAGTTTAAGTTCTTTAATTTATGGGGGTGTTTGGTATTGATTCATAAGTGAAGGTACCACTACATGCAGGCGTTTGGATATGTCGCCTTTAAACAAATTTTCAAACAATAAATGACGAAATGTCAACAATGACCTATGATGACCTAGTGGCATTTGTAGGTGCTGAAGAGTATGCATATGCAGCTTAGTAAGCTTGGGGCAGCTGATAGCCTTGCAACAGAACAGCAGTGAGTCATACACTATAGAGATGGCATTCAGACACATATTGTGAGCTGTAAGTTTCCTAGTTTAGAGTAAAATTAGGTGGTGGAAGGCGCGCTAACCAAAACTAGTGGCCCCAATTACTGATCAGCTTGCAGATCTAAGCATGTGATACGTTAGTGTTATTGTTCCTTGTGAAGACACCGGTTCGAGTCCGGTCACCTCCACATATTTATTGGTAAATTAAAAAGTATGAAACAATTTTTTAAGACTCTATTTGATGATTCAAACACTATTAATGAAAAATCAGTAGTTGGATTTACAGCCTTTATTATGATGATAGTAACATTAATTGCTGATATTATAACTGGTTTAATGGGTAAAACAATGCCTATTCATGAATTTGTATTTAATGGATTTATGATAATTGTATTAGGTGCTTTTGGAATTGGATCTATTGATAAATTCATTAATAAGGAAAAAAAATAATAAATAAGCACACCCTTTAGGTAACCCAAGTATTTTTATTTAAATTATTTAATAAATACATTAAGTTATGATAGGATTAATTGTTATAGCATTATTTGGATGGTTAGCTTTTGAAATATGGAGAGCACCACATCTAGATGAAAATGGTAATATCATTGAACCAGCTAAAAAATTTAAAGATATATTTAAAAGAAAAAAATAATGATTGGAATTATTATTTTTATTTTAGCTATATTAGCTAGTTTAACATGGTTATGGGCAGGAGGAATTGATTATATGCAAAAAAACCATCCTGATTATAAGGGTGAAGATTTTTTAGATTGGGATGATAATAAAAGTCATACTGAAGGAGATTTTTGACCTTAATTTACCACTTACATTTAATATATGGAACCAGTTTATCCTAAAGATAATGGTAGTATAGAACAAGCACGAGAAGCATTTCGTAAGAAAGTAGCTAATTGGAATTGGGATATTGCTGATGAAAATGACTACCAGGGTAAACCAAGAGGTCGTAAACCAAAAATTAAGGAGAAATTTAAAACTAAACCTAGAACAAAAAGTGAACAACAAGTAGTAAATAAATTTTTTAATTATGAACATAAGTAAATCATTATTGGGAGTTATTATTATAATTTTGTTTATAACATTACTAGCTCAAAATAAAGTATTACATGACAAAATTAATGAGGAACAAGAGCATCAATTTATTCAAGGTGGTGATATAGCAAAAGCTGAAACAATTGATTCTTTACAAAATTTAGTGGATTCATTAGATGCTGAAAATTACTCATGTCAAATTGAATTAAATAGATTCCAAGTAGCTTATGAAATCTTTATAAAAAGAAATCCTAAAGCAGCTCAACAATATGGCACAATTATATCTGAGGAAACTGAATAAATAAAATAAGGTTATGAATATTGTTTATGACATTAATCCCACTACTGGGATGATGAAACTTAAGTTTAAAAATAATCTACTTAACTCATTAGAGAAGGACAATAAAGAGGCATTTGATAAATATTTGTTACCTCTATTAGCCATGAATGATAAGTTTGTTTTAACAGGTAGTTTATCACTTAAACTACTTGGTTTTGAACCATTAGATAAAGTAGGTGATTTTGATATTGGATTAACATCAGCATTTACAGAAGAGGATTTTAGTACAATTAAAAATTTCTTTGGTTTCTTTACATCATATGGAGAAAAATATGGTTATGAACCAGAAATGCTTCAATTACAGGTAAACCATAAGAAAGAATTTGATCCAAATGCTCACCTATGGCAGTTTGGTAAACATTGGGATGTGAATGTAGATGAAAATTTTAATAGGTTAGCTGAAATTAAGATAGATATATTCAATGATGAAATACTTAGAAAAAAAGATATTATTGAAATATGGTATGATGATTTTCCAATTCATTTAATACATCCAAGTATAACTTACAGTTATAGGATGAGATATGCTTTAGATCAAAGAGGATCTACAACATTCAAATATTGGGAGTGTATGAATGAATTTATGAAAAATGCTAAGGAATATTATCTTAAAATTAGAGCTATATATAAAATGATAACCCGTGTTCATGAACATAATGCTAATATTGAGGGTAATAAAGAAAAAATAACTAAAATAAGAATATTAGCTGACAAAAGAAATAATAATATAGAAGAATTTTTTGAAAAAGTATTTAATGAAACACTTGATCCATTCACTTTAACAATGGAAAAAGAACATGAAAATTTTATAAAACAAAATCAAAAAGTAAAATTAGTTAATAAAGTGACATTATGAAAACAGTAATTATAGGAGATGTTCATGGACGTTCATTATGGAAATTAATAACTAATCAAGAACAAGATGCTGATAGAATTATCTTCATAGGTGATTACTTTGATTCATTTGATATATCAGGTGTTGAGCAGATTCAAAACTTTAAGGATATAATTGAGTATAAAAAAATATCAGGTAAAGAAGTTATTATGTTGATTGGCAATCATGATCATCATTATTTTCCAGAAGTAGGTTATACTGGTACTAGTGGTTATCAAAAAGGTATTGCTCCATCAATTACTCAGGTTATAAATGAAAATAGACAGTATCTACAAATGGCTTATTCATTTGATGAATTTTTATTTACACATGCTGGTGTTAGTCCAACATTTATGGATGGGGAATTTGGAGATGAAGGTTGGGTTAAAGAAAATGTTGTATCTCAATTAAATGATCTATTTAAATATAAACCAAAATCATTTGAATTTAATGGTGTAGATGCTTCAGGAGACAATACATACCAAACTCCTATATGGATTAGACCAAGATCATTGATGAGTGTTAATAAGAAGCATAATAAAGGATTAAAAAAAGATTACATACAAATTGTGGGCCATACTCAAATGAGAAGGTTAGATCTTGAAGGATCAGATAAGTTTACAGGAGGTAGATATTATTTTATTGATTGTCAAGAAACCTCAGGTGAATATTTGGTAATCCAAGATAAAGAACTTATTGTTGGTACAATAAAATAATTATGATAGGTAAAAAAGAATCAAAACGTAAGTGGTTTATTGTTATGAACTCTAAATTAGAGTATTTCAGTGGGTTAATGTATGGCGGTCAATTAGTATGGTGTAATGATTATAATGAGGCTAAACCATTAGATGATGAAGCTAAATTTAAAACATTACAACACTTGTGTTGGGGTGAAGAATTAATAATGGATTATATATGAGTAAACACACATTATGGGTTGAGAAATATAGACCTGATACACTAAATGGTTATTTAGGAAATGAATCATTCACTGAAGCATTAAGTGAGTGGATTGATAAAAATAATTTTCCTAACCTATTACTCTATGGATCACCAGGTACAGGTAAAACAACTGCTGCTAAATTAGTAGTTAAAAATATTAATTGTGACTTTTTATATTTAAACTGTTCTGATGAGAATGGTATTGATGTGATTAGAGATAAAGTAAAACAGTTTGCTTCAGGTGCTACATTTAAACCACTTAAAGTAGTTATATTAGATGAAGCTGATTTCTTAACTATAAATGCTCAAGCAGCACTTAGAAATATTATTGAGACATTTAGTTTAAATACTAGATTCATCTTTACTTGTAATTATGTAGAACGTATTATTGATGCTTTACAATCACGATTAACTAGTTTTCATTTAACAGTTGCTGATATTAAGATAGTGGCTAAACATTTAGTTGATATATTAGATGCTGAGAGTATTAAATATGATAAGCAAGACATAGTTACTATTGTTAAAAAAACCTATCCTGATTTAAGACGAGCAATTAATATATTACAAAGTAATTCAGTTAAAGGCAAGTTAACACTTAATGAAGTAATAGATAGTAATTATATTGAACAAGTTATTAATGAACTTAAGTCTAAAAAGAAAACAGCATTTAATAATATTAGACAAATCATAGCTAATAATAATATAAATGACTTCACTGGTTTATATAAGTCATTATATGATCACTATTCATCTCCAGAGTCAACAATAATTATAGAAGAATACATATTTCATTCAACTACTATACCTGATAAAGAAATTTGTTTTATGGGTTGTGTAGCTAAACTTTTAAATTTATGAATCAAGAACAACCAAAATTAAACATTCCATTAGAGAAAACAGTAACAATTACTAATGAAGCTGGTGAACCTATTGTTTTAGGTGAAGCTGTTATTTTAAGAAAAGCTAATAAGTTTTTAGTTGGTACTACACAAGATGCTTTAGTACCTATTCCTGTATTTTATGATATTAAAACTCATAAAATAGCTTTAGACATGTTACCTCCTGAAATTAGAGATGAATTTAAAGAGGTAGGATTTTCATTTAATAGTTAAGAATGAATTTATTTGATTGGTTAAATGAGATAACATATCATAAACGTCCATGGAGTATATTTATGGATGAAGATAAGGCTGAGTTTAATACTTATATGATTCATCGTTTTATTAGTATGAACCCATCTTATATTGATGCTGTTAATTTAATTCAATATTATCCAGATTGTCCTAAAAGAAAGGTATATCAATTTTATTGTGAGTTATTACCTAAACAAAAAGCATTCTTTAGATATATTAAAGCAAGTGCTAAGGATGATCTAGAAACAATTAAGGCTATATCAGAATACTATCAATGTAGTACTCGTGAGGCAAAAGAATATATTAATATAGTAGATGTAAATAATATTAAAAATGTGCTTAACTTGGGACAGTCAGGTACAAACAAAAAAAGGAGAAAAAAATCATGATTACATTTATTTTAGGTGCTTTGGCTGCAGTTGTGGTTGGGGTACTGGGTTGGCTTTCAGTTAGTGTTATTGGATCACTAGAGAGAGTTAAGTCATTAGAACAAGAAAATCAAGTTCAATGGAGAGAGATTGAAGAACGTTACAATTCAATTGAACGTAAATTAGATGAAGCCATAGACATTGTCAATCGTAGAATTGATGATAACTATAGTTACACTGATTCACGATTTGATAAGTTCAATAACCATATTGAACGCGATTATGTTTCAAAAGTAGATAAAGCTAGTAATACAATCAGTTATAATAATTAATTAATCACTTGGCTGTCCCAATTAAGTCATTTAAATTTATTATATGAGCTATATATCAGATTCAAAATCATATCGTGAATACATGATCATGATGGAACGTGAACAAGAAATATTAAGAGAAAAAAACCGTATGCAACATACTAAAGATAATATCACTAATCAAGTGATTGAAGATTTAAAATCTAGAGCTGAACGTGGTTATAAAAAATATAACACAACATTAGGTGAGAATAATAAGGATAATTACATGAACCATCTATATGAAGAATTATTAGATGCTGCCCAGTATGTTAAAAAAGAACAATCAATTATTCCTGATATACAAAATTTAATTGAAATACATTCTGACAATACTAGATTGGGTGAGGTTATAAGAGACATATATGGTAAAAAGTAAGTTAACAGAGATTGAACTTAAAATAAAAACACATCAACTTAAAGAAGTTGATTATAGATATCAATCAACAGTATCATACTCTCAATACTCAATGTGGCGTAAATGTCCTCATCAATGGTATTTAGCTTATGTTAAGAATTTAGCTCCATATTCAGCCTCAATTCATACTATATTTGGAACTGCTATTCATGAGACAATGCAACACTATCTTAAAGTGATGTATGAACAAAGTGGAGCAGCAGCTGATAGAGAAGATATAGTAGGAATGTTTAATGAGCGTTTTAGAGCAGTTTATAAAGAACAATTTGAAGCTGCTAAACAACATTTTTCTAATCCAGATGAAATGAGAGAATTTTATGAGGATGGAATTAATATACTTGAATGGTTTAAAAAACATAGAACTCAATTCTTTACCACTCGTAATACAGTATTATTAGGTATTGAAATGCCTTTAATGGTTGGTTTATCTAAAAATGTATTTTTAAAAGGATATATTGACTTTGTTTTATATGATAAAGATTTAGATAAAGTTTATATCTATGACATTAAAACATCCAGGTCAGGATGGAGAGATAAGGATAAAAAAGATGATATTAAACTAGCTCAAATATTACTTTATAAAGAATATTTCGCTAAACAATATAATATTGATATTGATAAAATTGAAGTTGAGTTTTTTATATTAAAAAGAAAAATATGGGATAATGAAGCATTTACTATACCTTACATTACCTCATTTAGACCAGCTAGTGGTAAAATTAAACGTAAACAAGCAGCTGATAAATTTAATATGTTCTTAGATGAATGTTTTGATAATGATGGTAAATATATAATTAAAGAATATTCTAAAATAGTAGGTAAAGATTCTTGCACCTATTGTCCATTTAATAATAATAAAGAACTTTGTAATAAAAATGTTGTTTCTTAATCTATATATATATTTATATATATAAAATATAGATTATGGGAGACAATAAATTAACAAGTGTTAAAGTTAATGAAACATTATTTGACGAGTTTAAAGTGTTATGTGTTAGAACAAAGTTTTCACTTCAAAAATTAGTTGATAGAAGTATTCATTTATATTTAACAGATGAAGACTATAGAAAAAAACTTCACAACCATTTAAATTTATCTTTATCAGGTAGTAAACAATCTTAAAAATTTAGTTTAAACATGTTATGAAAGAAGGTTACATTCCACAATCACAACGTAAAAAAATCTTGTTATTATGTGATGATATTAGAATGACATCTGGTATATCCACAATGGCTAGAGAAATTGTTATTGGTACAGCTCATCATTTTAATTGGGTAAATATAGGTGGAGCTATTAAACATCCAGATCAAGGTAAACGATTTGATATTAATGCTGACACTAATAAACATGCTGGTATAGAAGATGCTAGTGTATTTCTATATCCAATTGATGGTTATGGTAGTCCTGAGTTAATTAGACAAATGATTAATATTGAAAAACCAGATGTATTAATGATGTTCACTGATCCAAGATACTGGATTTGGTTATTTCAAATAGAGAATGAAATTAGAAAAAAAATACCAATTATATATCTTAATATTTGGGATGATTATCCAGCTCCATTATATAATGAAGCATATTATGAGTCATGTGATGGGTTAATGGCTATATCAAAACAAACACTTAATATAAATAAATTAGTATTAGGTGATAAAGCTAAAAATAAAGTATTAAGTTATGTACCTCATGGTATAAATGATAAAGTGTTTTATCCAATTAATGATGAAACTAAATTAAATGAAATTAGAAAAAAACTATTTGGTAATAAACAATATGATTTTGTTTTAATGTTTAATTCTAGAAATATTAGACGTAAACAAATACCTGATACAATGGCTTCATTTAGATTGTTTCTAGATAAATTACCTAAAGATAAAGCTGATAAATGTGCTTTAATATTACACACACAACCAATTGATGATAATGGAACTGATTTATATGCTGTTAGAGACATATTATTTACTGACAGTCAATGTAATCAAATTTATTTTTCAGACTCAAAAATAACATCTCAAGAGTTAAATTTAATATATAATATTAGTAATGCTTGTATATTAATAAGTTCAAATGAAGGTTGGGGATTAAGTCTAACAGAGGCAATGATGTGTGGAAAAATGATTATTGCTAATGTGACCGGTGGTATGCAAGACCAAATGAGATTTATAGATGAAAATAATAAATGGATTGATTTTGATGTTGATTTTTGTTCTAACCATTTTGGTAAGTATAAAACATGTGGTGAATGGGCTATACCAGTATTCCCAAGTAATATAAGTATTCAAGGTTCAGTTCCAACTCCTTATATATATGATGATAGAGCTAATTTTAGAGAAGTAGCTGATGCTATTATGAAAATATATGAAATGGGAAATGAAGAGTGTAATCGCAGAGGTAAATTAGCTCATAAGTGGGTTACATCAGATGAATCTATGATGACAGCTGAAAATATGAGTAAAAATGTTATAAAACATATTAATGAAGTTTTGGCTAATTGGAAACCAAGACATAAATTTGAGTTAATTAAAATTAAGCCATTTAAAAGAAAACATATTCGTCATAAATTAGTTTATTAATAATTATGAAACCATTAATTGTAATTAGTTGCCCTATTGAAACAATGTCAGGATATGGAGCTAGAGCTAGAGATATAGTTAAAGCACTCCTAAAATATGATAAATATGATATTAAAATTATTTCTCAACGTTGGGGAAATACATCTTGGAATGCTTTAAATTTAAACAATTCAGAAGATAAAAGATTATATGATTTAATTTGGAGACAACCTCAATTACCAAAACAACCTGACATTTGGATCCAAATTACAGTACCAAATGAATTTCAAGCTGTAGGAAAATATAATATTGGTATTACAGCAGGTATTGAAACAACAGCATGTGATCCAAGTTGGGTTGAAGGCATTAATAGAATGAATTTAACTTTAGTATCATCTGAACATGCTAAACATGTATTTAAAACAAATACATTTGAAAAAAGAAATAAAAAAAATAATCAACTTGAAGGAACAGTTAAATTAGAAAAGCCAGTTGAAGTTTTATTTGAAGGAGCTGATTTAAATACTTATTTTTATATTAATGACAATGATTTAGAAGAGACAGAATTAGTATTATCATTAGATGAAATAGAAGAAGATTTTTGTTTTTTATTTGTTGGTCATTGGTTACAAGGAAATTTAGGTGAAGACAGAAAAAATGTAGGTTATATGATTAAAGCATTCTTAGAAACATTTAAGAATAAAAAAAATAATAAACCAGCTTTAATTTTAAAAACATCTCAAGTAACTAATTCAATAATGGATAGAGATGAGATACTTAAGAAAATAGAAGCTATTAGAAACACAGTTAAAGGTGATTTACCAAACATTTATTTATTACATGGTGATTTAGAAAATAAAGATATGAATGATTTATATAATCATGATAAAGTGAAAGCAATGGTGTCATTAACTAAAGGTGAAGGATTTGGAAGACCATTACTTGAATTTAGTTTATCTAAAAAACCTATTATAGCTAGTAATTGGAGTGGACATTTAGATTTTTTAAATCCAGAATATAATACATTAGTAGGAGGAACATTAACTAATGTTCATTCATCAGCTCAAGCTAAAAATATGATATTAGCTGAATCACAATGGTTTACTCCTAATGATGGAGAAGTAGCTGATGCTTTTAAATCTGTTTATAATGATTATAATAAACATTTAGAGAAATCTAAACGTCAAGCTTATTTTGCTAAAACTAATTTTTCATTTGATAAAATGGCTGAGATATTGGATAATATTTTAGAGTCAAAAGTACCTAAACAAGTAGAGCTTAAATTACCAACATTAAAAAAAGTAAACAATACTGATATACCTAAACTTAATTTGCCTAAACTTAAAAAAATAGAATAATGAATGATAGATTAGTGGTATGTCCACATTGCGGATCAGATGCCTGTTATGAGCATAAACAACAAGGTATATTAATATGGAGTTGCATGAATTGTGGATTTACATCAAATGAATTAATGATTGAAGGTAGTGAGTTAGTAATTCAAACAGAGGAAGTAATGCCTGAGTTATATAAAGATATTAAATTTATAGATGATAAAAAACAAGTTTGGTATCCAACAGTTATTAATATACAAGATAAAGGTACTGTGTTTATTAATGGTACTACTAAAGATAATTGGGGATGGGCAGGTATTAAAGCTGTAGAAACAACAGATGAAGAAAAAGAAAAACTTAAAGGAGCTACACATAAATCAGATTCTAAAACATTAAAAACATTCACTAAAGATCAGTTTGATGAGGCCTGTCATTATATTGGCTTAATTTAAATTTAATTTATGACTACTATTAGTTTTGCTATTACAGCTTGTAATGAGCATATTGAATTAGAACATCTATTAGACCAATTAGTAACTATTATTAAACCACAGGATGAAATAATAGTTCAATTAGATAATACATCTACAGATGAGGTTAAAAAAGTAGCTAATAAATATAATATTGGAGGTAAATTTGATTATCATAGAATATATTTTGGATTAAATGGAGATTTTGCTTCATTTAAAAATAATTTAAAAAATCATTGCACACGTGATTGGGTATTTTTTATTGATGCTGATGAATACTTAAGTGATGGATTATCTAGTAATATCCACAGTGTGTTAGATATGAATAAAGGTTTAGTTGATGTTATATCTTTACCTCGTATTAATACAGTTGAAGGATTGACTCGTAATCATATTGATAAGTGGAAATGGTTTGTAGATGATAATGATTGGATCAATTATCCAGATTATCAAACTCGTATATGTGTTAATAAAAAGGATATTCAATGGAAAAATAAGGTACATGAGCGTTTACAAGGATGGAAAACAATAGCTAATTTACCTCAAGGATATGATTTAATACATCCTAAAACAATTGATAGACAAGAAAAACAAAATAATTTTTATGCCACAATTTAAAGTAGGGATTATTGGAAATGGTTTTGTAGGTGAATCTCAAGCATATGCTTTTTCATCTATGGCTGATGTTAAAATATTTGATATTAATCCTATAAAATCAACCCATACATTATTAGAAGTATTAACTCAAGATTTTATATTTGTGTGTTTACCTACACCAATGAAAGAAAGTGGTGAACAAGATATTTCATATATTGAAAATTTCTTTAATAATATAGGTTTATATAACACAAATGCTATTTTTATTTTAAAATCAACTATATTACCAGGCACAACAAAATCATTAATTAATAAACATAACTTTAATATAGTGTTTTGTCCTGAGTTTTTAACTGAAAAAACTGCTAAACTAGATATGTTAACTCAATCTAGAATAGTGATTGGAGGTGATAATCAACACACAGAAAAAGTATTAGAATTGTTTAAAGTTCGATTTGGGCAAAAACATTATATATTAACTGATACAACAACAGCAGAGTTTATTAAATATATGGCTAACACATTTTTAGCTGTTAAAGTATCTGTTGTAAATGAATTTTATAGAATATCTGAAATATTAGGTGCTGATTGGGATAAAGCATTAGAAGGATTTGTATCTGATCCTCGTATTGGTAATTCACATACTAATGTTCCTGGCCATGATGGTAAATTAGGGTTTGGTGGAACATGTTTTCCTAAAGATATTAATGCTTTAATCATAATGAGTAAAGAATTAGGTGTTAATATGAATACACTTGAAGCTGCTTGGAAAACAAATTTAGAAGTTAGACCAGAACAAGATTGGAAAACCTTAGTTGGTAGAGCAATTACTCCAACACCAACTCCTCATTAAAATGATATTAAAAAAAATAGATAATATAGAGATTAGACCAATGGTGTTAAGTGATCTTAATGATGTTAAAATAATTAGAGATCAATGTCTAACTTTTATACATGATGATAACAGTTATAGTTTAAATGAAACCATAAAATGGTTTTTAAATAATTTACCTCATTATCTAAGTGTAATTTATAATAATAAATTAGTAGGTTATTTTAGGTTAAGTAAAATAACATCTAAATCATGTTATGTAGGAATGGATTTACATTCTAATTATAGAGGTAAAGGTATAGCTTTAAAAACATATAACATTGTTATAAATGATTTAATTAATTATGGTATTAATACATTTTATTTAAATGTTTTAAATAATAATACTCATGCTATTAGATTGTATGAATATATTGGTTTTAAAATAATAACAGATGAAGGTATTATTATTAGAAAAAATGGAGATACTGTTTCAAATTTATTAATGATCAAAACAATATGAAAATTGCTATTATAATAGGAGGTTGGTATTTTCCAAAACATCTATATGAAAATGCTAAACAAATAATTCCTCCTCAACATATTACTTTAGATTTCTTTGTAGTATCTCACCGTAACCCAGAGCATATTGATATTAAAGGGGAGATGTTACCTAGAATAAAAGATAATAACAAATATGATTTAGAATTATTTAATAATATAATCATTTATTCTGAGTTAGAACAATTAGGTTATAAAGTAAATGAAACTGAAAATGAAATAGGTGATTATTTTTTCTTCAACCAGTGGACTAAACTATATGATTATAGAGAATATGATTATATAGTCTTTATGCATGATGATAATTATATATTACCTTCATTTAAAGAAATTTTAATTGATATTTTTGAGAAAAAAATAAATTTCTATCAAAAGAAAAATCAGTGGATATCTGTTCCTGCTGTTGATTTTGATTATATAGCTAATAGTGCTGTGGGGAATAGGAATACAGCTAGAGGATCATTTAGTATATGGTCTAAAAAACTATTAGATAAAATAGAAGGTAGTTTTCCTATGAATAATGTTACTTTAAAAAGAAATGGTTTAACTGATACTCCTAAAAATCATCTTGATTTAGATTGGAATATTGTTGGGACTAATTTTCAAGAATTTATACAAAATAACTTTATTGGCACTTCTTTTAGATTATCACCTTATTATAGAGTAAGTAAATATATGATTGAGGCTGAAAGAGGATTAATATCTAACACACAAGTTACTTTAAATATGTTTGATGGACTGAAAAAGTTTACTTAAATTTATAATATGAAAAATGTTTTGTTTTTTACTTCACTTAAGGCTAATGATCCTAATTTAGATTCTTATAAAAAATGGTCATTATTAACTTGGCAATATTATGCTAAAAAACATAATTTAGAAGTATTCATATTAGAAGAACCTTTAATTGATACTGAAATAATGAGACCAACTTGGCAACGTTGGTATGTTTATGATTTATTAGAAGCAAGTGGTATTACAGATGTTGGTCGTGTAGCTATGATTGATATTGACACTATGGTTAGATGGGACACACCTAATATATTTGAAATAGCAGGTGATAACTATGTTGGTGTGATAGATGATTTAAGTATAGAATGGATTTGGAATAGTATTCAAGGTTATAAACATTTTTTTCCAGATGTTAAATTAGATTGGTATAATTATATCAATAATGGTATATTAGTTTTACCTAGTACTGGTAAAGTATTTTGTGATAAGGTAAAAGCATTCTATGATAAAAATCAAGATGAATTAAGAGACTTACAACATCGCACTTTAAAGAAAGGCACTGATCAAACACCTATTAATTATTTAGCCAGACAACATTTTGGAGATGATATTAAAACATTACCAAAAATATTTAATATGACTCACATGTATAAAACAGATGCTTTTATAGATGGTATATTCATTAAATGTAGTTACATTTGGCATTATAATGGAATACCTAGAGAACAAAGAAATGGGTTGATGAAACAAACTTGGGATTTAATTAAACAAAACTATGATATCATTTAATAATATACCTGATAAAACTGAGTTTAAAGATACTACTAGTCTTAAATTTAAACAAGATGTAATTGAGTTTTTTAAAGATAAAAATTTAGATACTTGTTTAGAAATAGGTACTAACCATGGATGGACAACTGGAATATTAAGTGGTTTATTTAAAAGTGTTTACACAATTGATCATAAACTTAGTAATATTGATAAAGCTAAAACTAATAACACTAATAAAACTAATATAACATTTATAACAGCAGATGCTTACAATCCAGCTACTTATTTAAATATGCCTAAGATGGATGTTGTGTTTATTGATTGTATACACACTTATGATGGTGTGATACATGATATTAATACTGCTTTGTCTTTAATGGATGTAGAAAAAGGTATGTATTTTATTTTTGATGATTATGGTCATCCACAATCAACAGAAGTTAAAGATGCTATCTTAAAAGTGATTGAAGAAGGATTAAAAGTAGAAAAATATATAGGGCAAGAAACAGGTTACCAATACAACCCAACATCAATATTAATTGATAATGAGGGTATAATATTAAGTTATGGAAAGTAAAATAGCAATTGGATGTTTAGTCCAATGGTATGAAGCTGATATAGTAGAAGAATATTTTAATTCATTATATTCAGCTATAAAAAATTATGAAGGTGAAGTTGTAGTTGATATTTGGGTCTCAACAAATGAGGATTTAGAAAAGTGTATTGATGCTGAAACTAAAAATCAATGTATTGAAACAATTAAAGCAACAGCTAAAGGATTTCCATTAATTATAAGTAATAAACTAGTCACTATAGCTGATTATAGAAGAGAATTTAATAAAAAATATTGTAATGAAGTAGATATATTAGTTTGGGGTGAAACAGATATGTTAGTACCTAAACAAATGTTTCAAGCAATAAATAATCTTCATAAATCAGTACCTGATAAAAAATATTTAGCTACATTTGCTATTTGTAAAATGTGGGATGTATCTTGGGCTCCACTTGAACATCCTGAATTTACAAATAAACCATTTATAGAAAATGACTATACTAACTGGTGGTCACTTAAATACACTATGAGTGAAGATGAGATGAACTCATTTAATGATAAAATAGAAGAATTAGATGTTAGTATAATTCAACCTAATAAATATAATGGATGTGGTTTAGTTATATCATCTGAAATAATTAAATCAGGAGTTAATATACCTGAATCAGTATTCTTTGTTCATGAAGATACTGCTTTTATGCTTATGGTTAATAATAAGCTAGGTAATGTACCTCAATATCATTTTAAAAATATATTAATAGTACATAATAGAAACCATCCTAAAAAAAGAATGTATGTTGCTAATGAGACAGGTGATACAATGAACCAAAAACGTAGGAGTAATGACTGGTATATTAAAGCAAATAAGTACTCTGAGGAAAATTGTTATAATATATTTAATCCTAATTATAAATCTAAAACTTGGGCTGACGTATGGAAATAGCTTTCTTTACTGAGATGGGATTTGAGGGTAAAGTACCTCGTATTCATGATAATATGAGAACTGAGTTTGCTTGGATGGTGGCTTTAAATGCTGATCATTGTAATATAAAGCAAATTCCATCTAAAAAATATGATTTAGGTATTGTAATTATACCTAAAAAAAATCCTGAGTTTGATATTAACTCATTAAAGTCATATTGTGATAAAGTAGCTGTAATGCAAGAAGGACCTAATTGGTATTGGCAAGATTATGATTTAGCTAAACAAATATGGTACTTTAATACTTTAACTTCAGCTAATATTATTTTTACTCATAATGAAGCTGATAAAAAATATTATCAAGGATTAACAGCACATTCAGATGTTAGAGTATTATCTTCTCTAATGATTGAAGATGCTATAGGTGAGTTGGAACAAGTTGAAAGACAAGGTGTTATTATAGGAGGTAATTTTGTCTCATGGTATGGTGGGTTTGATTCATTTATTATAGCTCAAGAGTTAGATGGAGGTAAAGTGACAGCACCATCAATGGGTAGAAAACAATCAGGTGAAGAACAATTATTAAATCACTTACCTTATTTAAATTGGAAACAATGGATATATGAATTAAATAAATTTAAATATGGAGTACATTTAATGAGAACTCATGCTGCTGGTACATTTGCTCTTAACTGTGCTTATTTAGGTATACCTTGTATTGGTTACTATGGGTTAGATACTCAAGAAGTATGTCATCCTAATTTAACAGTTGATGTAGGAGATTTGGTTAAGGCAAGAAAATTAATTAAATTATTAAGAGATGACTATAGATTTTACAATTGGCAAAGTCAATTAGCTAAAGAAAACTATAATAAATTTTATACAGAACAAATATTTAAACAAAAGTTTTATGATACCTTTATTTAAAGTACACATGGCTAAAACAGCCCCTGAAAAAGTTACCCAGGTACTTAAAAGTGGTTTTATTGGTCAGGGTCCAGTGGTTGATGAGTTTGAGGAACATTTAAAAAAATACTTCAGACATGATAAAATCTTAACAGTTAATGCTGCTACATCAGCAGAACATTTAGCATTACATATGCTTAAAAAACCATCTATTCATAATGTTGGGGTTGATGGATATGCTATGTATGAGTCTAAATGGCCAGGAATAGAAGATGGAGATGAGGTATTAACCACAGCTTTAACTTGTACAGCTACTAATTGGCCTATATTAGCTAATAATTTTAAAATTAAATGGGTTGATATTGATCCTGAGACATTAAATATGGATCTAGATGATTTAGCTAGAAAAATTACTCCTAAAACTAAAGTTATATTTGTAGTGCATTGGGGTGGTTATCCAGTTGATTTAGATCGTTTAGTTGAAATACAAACTCATGCTCATAAACTATATGGTTTTAAACCAGCTATTATTGAGGATTGTGCTCATGCAATGGGTAGTAAATATAAAGGTAAATTAATTGGTACACATGATAATATTTGTACTTTTAGTTTACAAGCTATTAAACATATTACATCAGGTGATGGTGGTTTATTATTTGTACCACATGATGAATTATATAAAAGAGGTAAGTTATTAAGATGGTATGGAATTGATAGAGAAAGTAATCGCAAAGATTTTAGATGTGAAGCTAATATTCCAGAATGGGGATTTAAATTTCATATGAATGATATTAATGCTGCTATTGGTTTAGAAAACTTTAAATGTATTGATGATATAGTTTCTAAGCATAAAGAAAATGCAGCATATTATGATGAAGCATTAAAAGATGTTCCTGGTCTAACTTTACTTAAGCGTCACAATGATAGAGAATCAGCATTTTGGATCTATAGTATTCTAGTGGATCGTAAAAATGATTTTCAACGTTATATGGCTGATAAAGGAATTGCCACATCTCAAGTACATGAACGTAATGACATTCATAGTTGTGTTAAAGAATATAAATCAATATTACCTAACCTAGATAAGACTGTTAGAAAATTATCTTCACTTCCAGTTGGATGGTGGGTAACTAAAGAAGATAGAGAATATATTGTTGAATGTATAAAACAAGGATGGTAATGAATATTCAATTTATAATAGTAGGATGGCATTTTGATAATTTTCCTGAGTTTATAAATGGATTAAAACAACTTAAAACAGATAATCCTGAAATAGGAATATTTTGGTCATGTCATAAAGAACCTAGTGAGACAGTTAAACAAAATTTTGATTATAAAGTATTTCCTAATTTAGGATTGGAAGATGGAGCATATCAACAAGCATTAGATTATTTGAATTTAGATGATGATATTATATTATTTTTAATGCATGATGATATTGTGGTTAAAGATTGGGAGTTTATTAATATATGTTTACAACATTTACAAAATGGTATAATGTTTGTAGGTAATGGAATAAATTATCCAGCTAATTTTAACCCACAAGAAATAGTTAGAGGAAAAAAATGTATTGATTGGGTTAAAGATGAAGCTAAATATATATTTAATACAGTTGAAACAGTTTTAACTATTAGAGAAAGTTTTATATGTACAATAAGAGGTTATCTTAAAGACATATTTGATTTTGAAGTAATTTGGGAAGAACCTCAACCAGATGCTAATGGTAAATTTCATATTGGTGGTATAGGTAACTTACAACAAACAATGTTAGGTTATAAAATATATAAAATATTTGGTGCTAATAAAATAGTTTATCTATCTAACACATATCAGGATAGTGAATATTTATATGAATGCGCTAGAGGAAATCAAAAATAAAAATCTATGAGAATATTAGTAACAGGAGGTGCTGGATTTGTAGGTACTAATTTAATTAAACAATTATTAGAAGAAGGTCATCAGATAGTATCAATTGATAATTATCACACTGGTTTAAAATCAAACCATCAGAATGGAGCTCAATATATTGAGTTTGATATTAGAAATATTAATGATTATTCAGCTTGGGGTGAGTTTGATATTGTTTATCATTTAGCAGCCATAGCTAGAATACAACCATCATTTAAAGAACCATATGATTATTTCACTACTAATGCTAATGCTACATTTAAAGTAGCTAAATATTGTTCTGAAAAGAATATACCATTAGTATTTGCAGGTAGTAGTTCACATTGGTCAGGTAAGTTTAAAAATCCTTATACATTTAGTAAAGATGTAAGTGAGGAAATTATTCAATTATTTCAAAAACATTATGGTTTAAAAGCATCTATTGCTCGTTTTTATAATGTGTATGGTCCTTACCATTTAAAAGAAGGTGGTTATTGTACTGTGATTGGTAAATGGGAAAAATGTCTTGAAGAATATAAGCCACTTACAATTTATGGTACTGGTAAGAAACGTAGAGACTTTACTCATATAGATGATATAGTAGGTGCTTTAATATTAATAAATGAAAAACAAGCTTGGGGATATACATTTGAATTAGGTAGAGGTAAAAATTACTCTATTAAAGAAATAGCTGAGATGTTCCAAACAGATATAAATTATGAGGATGACAAGCCAGGTGAAGCTGAAATAACATTATGTACTGATATATTAGCTAAAGAAGTATTAGGGTGGGAAGCTAAAATTAATATTGAAGACTATATTAAAGAATACTTAAATGGGTAAAATAACATTTGTTCTACCTAGTAGAAATAATTTAGAATTTCTTCAATTAGCATATAAATCAATTTGTAATTTAGAAACTAAACATGAGATATTAATTCTAGATGATGCTAGTGTAGATGGGACTCAAGATTGGATTAAGTCACTTAAGGATGATAATTTAATTATATATCACAATCCAGGACCAGAACGTGTTGGTATTGTAGGTATGTTTGATAAAGGTATTGAGATGGCTAGAACAGAAATCATATTTGCATTCCATGCTGATATGATAGCATCTCCTAATTTAGATAAAAATATACTTAAATATCTTAAACCAGGTGTAGTTGTTAGTGCTACTAGAATTGAACCACCACTTCACCCTCCAGGTCCAGAAAAAATAATTATGGATTGGGGTAATGAAGTAGAAGAGTTTAATTACAATGATGCTAAACCTAAATTCATAGAACTAGAGCAGTTAAATAAAGATAAGTATACTGAAGGTATATTTGCACCTTGGTGTATGTATAAATCAGATTACTTAGCTATAGGAGGACATGATGAATTATTTGCTCCTCAATCAAAAGAAGATAGTGATTTATTTAATCGTTTTGTTTTAAAAGGATATAAAGTAATTCAATCATGGGATGGTTTAGTCTATCATTTCACTAGCCGTGGTAGTAGATTTAATAAACATGCTGGTGGTAGTGCAGGTAAGAATAGTGAAGAGTGGCTTTACACTACAAATAAGAATTCTAGAAATTTTATTCGTAAGTGGGGACATTTTGTTAAACATGATGCATTTATGAAACCAGTTATACCTCATAAGTATAATGTTGGATTTGTAGTTCATAATTGTAATTTAGAAGTAATATCTATTTTAGAACCATGGTGTGATACATTATACACTGATGATGAAATGGGTGTTTTAGAAGCTACTTATTATGATTTAGAGCAAAAACATACTAAAATTGATCTTAAAAGTAAATTTAAAGTAATAAAACACTCAGTACCAGATAATGATATTGTAATTGAATTTGATGCTAAACAATTAACTCAAGAGTCTTTTAAATTAATAACTCAATTAACTGAAATTATAGGTGGGTCAGGTGAATTAGGTGAATTTGAATTAGATATATTTAAAATATCTATATATGCCATGACCACTTATGAGCATAGTCTTATTCATATTTATAATAAATAATGAATATGGCTAAAAAAACAACTAGACAAATACCTTCAATGGTTATCACTGTTAAAGGTGAAGGGCAAGCTGATATTGATGCTTTATGTGAGAATGAAATGTTTATTAAAGCAGTGTTTACTGAGACCATAGCTGGGATTAGAGAAGCCATTAGTAATAAAAATAAAACAGCTACATTATTCCAAATAGCTAAAAGTGATTATTATTTAGAGTTAGATGAAAGTCAATGGAAACAAGCTTTACAAACATGTATTGACAGACTTATTGAGGAAGAAAAATATGAAGAATGTTCTAAAATAAAAGTATTAATGGATAAAATAAAGTAATATGCTTCAAAACAGTTATGATGATATTAAAAAAGCTGTTGACCAGCTATTAAAAATA
>Ga0194133_10003537_pt1 | contig 22046 bp, 23 predicted proteins | sample TA2KigOf40mmetaG_FD_155448 | JGI IMG/M metagenome (GOLD analysis project Ga0194133, IMG submission 155448) | Freshwater microbial communities from Lake Tanganyika, Tanzania - TA2015055 Kigoma Offshore 40m | ecosystem: Environmental > Aquatic > Freshwater > Lake | place: Tanzania: Lake...
TTGGGCGTAACTCAGCCCCTCTTTCTACCCTCGAGGCTCTGTTTTGCGCTTTGAAGTAGCTTTCGGCATTATCGGCACATGCGCCTAGACCATATCTCGTATGCAGCAACTCATGATCAACTAGTAGATGTAGTTCAGAGGATTGGTTCTCGAATTGGTTCAGCCTTTACCGATGGCGGAATTCATCCAAGATTTGGAACTCGCAACTTCACCCTCGCTCTTAAGAATGGTCACTATCTTGAAGTTGTCTGTCCTTTGGATCATCCAGCAGCTGATGCTTCAGCGTTTGGTCGCGTAGTTTCAAAGCGTGCTAATGAAGGCGGAGGCTGGCTTACTTGGGTGGTTTCAACAGATGATCTTTCACCAATTGAAAACCGTCTTGGCAGGCAAGCCATTGATGGTTCAAGAAAGCGTCCTGATGGAAGCGAGCTAAAGTGGAAACAACTTGGAGTTCTTGGAACTCTTAATGACTCTCAGCTCCCATTTTTCATCCAATGGATGTCTAGTGATCACCCATCAACTGATGGCAAGGCAGTTGCTGAGATTATAAAAATTGAGATCTCAGGTGATGAAAAGACAATTGAAGAGTGGCTTGGCTCAGATCTATCAAAAGCTTTCGATGGTGTTGAAATTCAGTGGGTTGATCCAGCGGTAAACGATGGAGAAACAGGACTTGTAGCTGTTCACCTAGCAACGCCTAATGGCGTTGTACGCTTGGATTAATTCTTACAAAGCTTGAGGCTTGAAAGCATCGCCGCCCTGGCTCAGTCGGTAGAGCGTCGCTCTCGTAAAGCGAAGGTCGTGGGTTCGATTCCCGCGGGCGGCTCCATTCATGGCCGTGAGATCGCGATGAGCTATTACTACTCCAACCTCAATCAAAGATTAAATTTCGTAGAAGTGCTAAAAACCATTTCGAAACGTCACTTAGATTCATCAATCTAAAGCATTTAGTATTATTAATTTAAGACAGGTCAGGGATAGGCTAAGGACATCATTTGCAACATATTGAGAATGCCGATAGGAAAGTTTGACCATGGAAGAATATTCTGAGTTTTTATCACGATCTCAATCTAAATTGTTGAAAAACTTGCAAGTTTCTGCCGCAACGCGGATGCTAAAGAAAACGTTCCACCATATCGAGGCTCCAAGAGATTCTAAATTTCTGGAAATTGGCGCAGCCCTTGGAGTTGGATATCTAGCCTTAAAAAAATCGGGGGGGGATCTCAATATACTGCTGTTGAGCCGAATTCTGCTTTGAACTCATACATGCTGGATACATTTGGAGTACCTGCGATTAATGAAGAATTACCTAATCTGACCAAACTTGATTCAGAACAATATGATTGTGTGTTTTCCTTTTATGTGTTGGAACATGCAAAGAATCATCAAGAGGCTCTTGACTGGGTTAGAGAAATGACTAGGGTCTGTAAAACAAATGGTTTCATTCTGATTGTTTGTCCAGATATTCGAGACTATGGTAACTATTTCTGGGATTCTGATTGGACACACGGATACCCAACGACGCCGAATAGAATTGCCCAACTTTGTAAAGGTCTTGGACTGAAGATTCTATATAGCGAAAGTTTACATTTTGGATTCAATTCCAAAATACTTGCTTTTACTGCTGTAATGATTGGCCGTCTAATTCCACCAAGATATCTTGATGCCATCTTCTCTCATTTTGGCAAAAGAAACTTAGTGAGTAGCTTTTTGATGATGTTCTTTTGGGGAGAAGTCAATGTTTTAGTGAAAAAAGTTTAACGAGTTAAACTACCAATGTAGCCTGCATCAGGCAAAGCCTTGATACATACTTAATAATAATCCCAAATGTCTGATGCAAAGAAGATGCAGGCCCGCGTCGACTTTGATGTAAAAACCAAAGAGGGTAAAGATTTGATCTTTAGAGCAAATGGCTCAGTCGTAACCTTCCCCGGTTTTCTTGCCGCTTACGAAGATGTAACCGATGAAAAGAATGAAGATGAAACCGATAAGCGCCTACCTTCGATGCAAGAAGGACAGAAGATAAATGTAACTGAGTACAAGTTTGAGTCACATGAAACAAAACCGCCTGCTCGTTATACTGAACCAACCCTGGTCAAAAAACTTGAAGAACTCGGAATAGGAAGACCTTCAACTTTCGCCTCAATCATCCAGACAATTTAAGACCGCGGCTATGTTGTAAAACGAGGAAGGGCCTTAGTCCCCACTTTCTTGGCTTTTTCCGTAACCGGCTTGCTAGAACAGCACTTTTCCAAGCTTGTCGATTACGAATACACCGCAAGTATGGAAGAGGACTTAGACAAGATTGCCAACGGTGAAGCAGAGCGAATTCATTGGCTCACCAACTTCTTTTATGGCCACGATAATCAACCCGGCTTTCAAGATCTAGCCGCCGATCTTGGCTCGATTGATTTCGAAGTTGGGTTGGCTGAGACAATTGATTGATATATCAAAAACCCTGACTGGTGGAGTATAAAGAATTAGGAAAGTTCGGAATGACGCTTTTGCGCGACGCGCATAAAACTGTGGTTCGACCAAGTGGGATGATTGAAGATCTTGCATTTCCAGAACGACCAGGATTACTTTCTCTGGTCTCAACCCACCAAGTGGGATAGCTAATGTACGATTGCAAAATCGACATAATTGGCTTAGTACTGCAGTTAAACTCGTAGTAAAATCTAGAATAATTAAATTGATTAACTTGCGACTTAAAAGTTTCAGCCAGAAATAAACATAGAGATTTTAAATTAATCACCGAATTTCACTTAATCAGACATAACTTCTACAATCCCAATTCCTGTTTTCCCAAATGAATTTCCGTTGTACAACATATATAGTCGGTCATTGAAATTAAAGAAGGACGGGTACTCAACCATTTCTGACTCCCATGCATTATTTGAAGTCAAAAAAGGGGGGATTCCACTTAAATGGCTAGCAGAACTGAAATTTCCAAGCTGCATGAATCCAATTCTATATTTTGAGGTATTACCTCTATACGAATATGCCATTAAGAAATTTGTACCGATTTTAACTATGGCTGGTCGTGAAAATGCTTGGGCAGAACCTAAAATGTATGGCATTATTTTGTTGCGCTTTATGATCTTTCCGTCTGATGAAATTATTGCCTCTTTTAATACATGAACCATTTCACCGTTTCCTGCATCCCAAGTGAGTGTTGACCCATACCAAATTGATTTGGAATCTTGATCCTGAAAAAAAGCAGGGTAGGAAAGGCTTAATGGATCAACTTGATCTAAGTCCATCCACGGACGTATTGCTATTTCAGTTAGATTTCCATCTGCATCCAGAGGAATGTATCCGATTCGTCCTTCCCAGTGTCTATCTTTGTAGTTTTTCCAACCCATGAAACTAAGGCGTCTTTCTCCATCAAAAGCAAACAACTGACCGACACTTATCCCATGACTAAAATAGGAATTATCCTCACCATAGCGATGTTGAAGTGCCACGGACTCATAATTAGGGTCTAGTCTCTTTGGGAAAAAATCAATTGAATAGATCGAAGAGCGATTTTGAAAGTTCCTTGAATTAAAGTAGATTCGAAGTTGGGAATCACCAATTAGTATCGCAGTCGGATTAGATGCATAATTCAACTTAACATTCCTGAAAAACAATTTCTCAGAATCTATAAGCAGTCTGCGATCAATAAGTTTAATCATCTATATTTTCCGAATTTGGTCGCTTCTTAAATCACGCACCTCAGTAGGCTTCGGTGAATAAACTGAAAATGGATCTGTTGTTTTCATTACTATTGAGCCAGCCCCGATCAAAGTCTTCTTGCCAATTACGATATGGTCCCTTAGGGTTGCATTTACTCCAATGAAGCAAGATTCTTCTACCAAGACTCCGCCCGAAATGACCACGTGGGATGAGATAAATACATGATCCTGAATGGTGGAGTGATGACCAACATGGTTTCCGCTCCAAAGAGTAACGTTATTACCAATCTTCACTGAAGGTTGAATCGTGTTGTCTTCTAAAATAAAACAGTTGTCACCAATTTGTCCATCATTTAGTACTGTCGAGTAGGAACTGATATAAGAAGCTAGATTGTAACCGAGACGCTTAGCTTCCGCATACTTTGCTTTACGTAGCTCGTTCATATTTTTGTAACTCAATGCCACAAAAATATCGCAATTATTGGCAGGAAATTCATCTTGAATACTCTCAAATTGAATCACTGGTTTTCCCATGAACAAATTTGTTGTCATATAGTCTTTATCAACAGTAAACCCAACAACCGTGTAGTCCGAATCTTCAGTAAAGTAGTAAGTGGCAAGTTCAGCAATCTCACCAAGGCCAAAAATCACTAGCTTTTTCATTTCAAAATCGTAACCGTGTATTCCCACATGGGATAGGAATGGTCGAGAATCACCGCATAGGGCGGCCTCATATCGAGTCTCGAGAGCAATTCCACCGGATCAACGTAGTATAAATGCGCTTTCCTAAAGTGAACGTCGCTAAATGTGGTCAACATATTGAACGATATTCCTTTGGTGGCCCTGGGAAGTAGAGAATTAATCGTAGACACAACATACGCTCCCCACTCAACTTCATCAACTTCCCCTTTAACATTGAAAACCCCACTCATTAAAACGAAATCCCAATCACCCAATTGAGGAAGTACAGAAACAAAATTAGCTTGAGAACGACTATGAATTTTCTTGGCAGTCTGAATACTGGTTTCTACAATGTCGTAACCAAGATAGTCTAGTGATTTATCTATACCTTTCAGAAAAGTGAAGAGCTCGCCGTATCCACAGCCAAAGTCTAGAAATGTTGAATTACCTTCAATTTCTAAATGCTTTACAAGCATCTTGAAACGTGCGTGTTGGCTATCGATACCATTCCAATCAACACCTTTCGGCGAAGGGCCGAATTCAGAGAACTTCTTAGAATAGTACGCTCTAATCAAGTCCTCAAAATGTTTATTTCCCATCTCAGTTACCACTCAAAGGTTTTAGATAATCATTATCGAATCCGACATTCAGTATTAGATCGACTACGCTGACGTTAGGATTGAAATCTAAATCCCATAACTGATCGTATTTTTTAAATTCATAATTCGACCAAATCACTTCGATTCCCTCTGAGTTGAATCTTGATACGTCGAGGTACGACTTTGCTTTAGACCCTGTTTGGTACTTTGTGGCTTTAAGTGTTAGACAAATATTTAAGAGACGTTCTGTCGCATCTGCACCATTTTCAAATTGCCGAGCATTCATGAAGTTGCAATCTAGCTTAAATCTTTTTGACATATTCACGAGGACGTTTTGGTTGAAGGTTGAAAGATTCTCGTTGAATGAATCACGCAGTATGGTCTGGAGTTCTACCCAATTAGGATTGAAGTGTTTTGCTCTTGAATAGTTTCGTCGTATAGTTTCTAGATGCTTCCCTAAGAATGAGTCATTGAGCATTGTTATATTCTCAATCAATTCAAACCGTGATTCGGGTTTCAGAACTGGAACGTTTAACCATTCAGTCCCCTGTGGGGTTCGAATTTGGTTGCGCGTTCTCCAATCACGTCGAGTGAACTGAACATTATCCAGAAATACAAAAAAGTCCGAATTCTGAATTTGCGAAAAGTACCCACGCCAAGGTAGATAGTTTGATTGCGATATCGTGACAGTTGTCAATTCTTATTCTTTCTTCTTCTAAGGTATTCATCCACATTCTCCGGACTGGCATAGTTCAGTCCGAGCAATTCGTTAATGCTGTCAGATACTGGGATTCCCATTTCTTCTATAGAAGTTTTCCAATTCACTTGTGGAGCAAACATCACCGATGTAAATACATGATTCAACCCGATCCTGGCATATGCTGACAGATTTGGAGCAGCTGCATGGTAGAGCATGCAATCCAGCACTAAGAAAGTTCCAGCTTTAACAGTTACTTGTATTTGCGTAGATTCTAGGTAGTTCTGCGTAGGAAATTTTTCAACTTTATGTGAAGCCGGAATCACGAATGTCGCACCATTTTCGATAGTGAAATCATCAACTGCATAGAGGGCATTAATTGCCAAGGGTCGTGAGCTCACATAGTGCTGATATGGCAAGTCTCGATGATATTTAAGTTGCGTATAATTGTTGGACATCGGTGGATTGATTACAAGATTTTGTTGATTCAGATAGAACTTTCCTGTAATTAAACGTGAGACTAACTCTTGGAGATTAGGATGAGAGGCAATTTCAAAAAAGGATTGGTCAATCAAAGCAGGGCATCTGTAACTGTTTGATTCCCCCAAACTATTTAAGTCATGGTGACCATAAAGATCGTTGTACTTATCAGCGACCAGCTGAGTTTTTTTTCGTATTTCGGCTATTTTATTGGGCGCAAAATTTGAATCAAGGGTCGTGTAGCCTAGACCCCGCAAGTGTTCAACCTTTAGACTTAAATCATCATATTCTGTTTCCGATTCTAAAACGCCATATGAATTCATTTTTTGCTCTCCTTTCGGATTAGATATGTGGGAAGGTTTTGACTTGATAATCTATCGGCAATCGTGAATCCCACCAATGATAATAAAGTCAAAGTCATCGAAAAACCTATTGTTAACAGAATGAAAATTGAAGCCCAACCAGAAGAAGTTTGAGAAGTTAAGGCTTGCACAAGTGCTATGGCACCAACTAAAGAGAATAGAAGTGAGGCAAGAATAGAAATACCTATCAACTTTTTAAAGAAATATACTAAGTTGAAACCTAGCGCTTCTATTCCGTGCCCGAATAGTTTTCTGAGTCCGTAATTGGATTTACCCCACGTGCGTCTATCGCGCTCATAGCTAATGCTAGAGCTTGGATAATTTAGCCAATTCACAAGTAAGCCAACATGGGAACTATCTCGAATCAACAAAATCTGATCCACAACCTCCCTTTTCAATAGCATATAAGATCCTGTGTCTAAATCGAAACCTCTTGGGTAAATAACTCTCATAAAAAACTTGGACATCTTTCGCATTGCTCTTCGCGTAACTCCATCATACTTTCCTTTGCGCTTTGCAAAAACCACATCAACATCGTCTGTTGCACAATCCATAAGCTTAGGTATCAAGCTTGGAGGGTCCTGCAAGTCGCAATCCATAATGATAACCATTGAGCCGCTACTGCGACTTAATCCTGCTTTAGTGGCAGCATGTTGTCCGAAATTTCTAGTTAGCTGAAAGCACAGAAATCCATAATTCTTCGTTACTTGCTGTAAGTAATTCCAGGAACCCCCATTTAAACCATCTAGAATGAAAATCACTTCTGATTCAATTTGGAGAGTCGAGAGTTCTTTTTCTATGGATTGACATAACTCAACAAGGGAGCCTTCACAGCCATAATATGGGATGATGACGGACAAGGTGATTGGATTTTTTGTCTGCTTTGCCATGAGAGAATTAAACCGCCTTTTTACTGGATTTTGAAGAATCCAGCGGAAGAACAAATTAGTGGTGGGCTCGTGAGAAATAGTGGATAAGAATTACCGAATGAACTTACCTGACCGAATAATCTTAGTAAGGATCACCTGTCAAAGTTCCTCCGATTGATTTGGCCATAAGATAGGCTATTATTTGAGTAGATTCCCACGAATTGAATGCCCCCATAATAAAGAATTGGGACCTAACTAGTGGAGAATTACTAATCCCACGGGTGTCGCTAAGTGCATCGAGACAATTCCGTGTACGCCACCTTGCCCCATAAACCAGTCCAAATTTACTTTTATCGCGCCTAACCCCAAATCTTCAAGCGACTTTTCCAAATCCATAGCTCCAAAGCCACCAGTTATTGATTTTGAGTATTCCGCTGTGTCAAAAACTGAATCCTTAATCGCGTATTGATTTGACACCTGGCTTGCAATATTAATTGTCGCATTTATCTCACGTTCGACCAAAGGTGTGATCGTGACTCCAGCTGTCTCGCTAATCTCTTTCAAATTTGCCCAATACTTAGCATGTGGCTCTAAGTCGACGTACAAAACACCATTCGGCTTCAATACGCGAATCATTTCCTTTAATGCCACCCTAGGTTCGTGGAGATGGTGTAGGAACGAATACGTACAAACAAAATCAAAGGTTGCACCAGAAAACGGCAAATGCTCAACTTGACAAATCTGTACTTCTAAGTTTTCGTACTGTGGGATTTTTGCGAGCATCGCGGGTGTAATGTCAATTGCGCTTACTTTTTTGAAGACTTTAACTAGGTGTCTTGTTAAAAAACCAGTTCCTGCACCAACATCCAGTGCCGCTTCTCTAGAAGTAGGGTAAAGATTTTACATCCTTTTGCTTACCTTTTCAATGTTCTCTGGATTCCAGTGTGGTTCACTTTCATAGTCGTCAATCATTTTTGTGTGAACCTCTATATTTGCCTGTACAACCTGGTCTCTCGTAATCATGGGATAAAGTTAACAGTATCGACTCACTTTGTCTGTCAATTTGGCTCCGTTAGGAGAGACATTATCGGTATTGAGATTATCCAAGTTCACCATCAGTTCCCCTCTTTCCTCAATTTGACTGGTCGTCAAGCGTGACTCCTGCAGACGTTTGTGGTGTGTTCCCCTTGAGTGGCGATTCGAACCCATCTGACTACCAGCTGCAATAAGTCAGTAAAGATTAGTTGCAACTCCTGGGATCAGGCGGATGAGTCAGTCTAGATAAGGTGTCGGTTTTTGAGTTGATCAAAGGCAAAACAAAAATGATTTATTCGGCCACAGGAAAGACAATTGTGGTGGATGAATCTTTGCAAGATGCGGTAACAGCCACAAGCGGATCTGGACCCGCCTACTTCTTTAGATTTGTTGAGGCGATGATTAATGGGGCAAAAGATTTGGGATTGTCGGACTCCAATGCAAGAACTTTGGTTTTGCAGACGATTAATGGTGCAGCGGCGATGCTCTCAGTTGAAGGCTCTTCGCCATCTACTCTGCGCGAGAATGTGACGAGTTCAAAAGGGACCACTTTTGCTGCGTTACAAGTCTTTGAATCCAGCGATTTGGAGGAGATTGTGAGGAAAGCAATGACTGCAGCCCGCGATAAGTCACAGAAACTTTCTTAATTTTCAGATAGCCTTAGACAATACCAAAAGGAGTTGAGAACATGGGTTCAGTAGTCAAAAAGCGTCGCAAGCGTATGGCTAAGAAGAAGCACAAGAAGTTGCTCAAGAAGACTCGTATTCAGCGTCGAAATAGAAAGTAAAAGAAGGGTGGCGCTATTCGAATTCGATACAAACAATACTGGAGCCTGAATTGATACCACTTACTAAGCCCTATATCCCTGAAAGTACTTACGGGAAAATCTTAGATGTATTAGGTTCAAGTCATCTACAAGGTGGCGGTGTTTACTCCAAGAAGTGCGAAAGTCGCTTATCAGAGATTCTAGGAACTGAGAAAGTAAAACTCACACCTTCCTGTACTAGTGCACTGGAATTGAGCTCAATGCTTATCGATCTAAAGAAAGATGATGAAGTGATAATGCCCTCATTCAATTTTACATCAGCTGCAATTTCGGTTGTTAATTATGGTGCGGTACCAGTATTCGTCGATATAGATAGGCATACGAAATGCATTGAGATTCAACAGATTGAAGAGCAGATTACCCCTAAGACACGCGCAATATCTTGGGTAAATTATGGTGGATTCGCGCCGGATTTAAGTGCTTTAAAAACAATTGCTGAGAAGTATGGATTGTTTTTAATTGAAGATAACGCACACGCTTTAGGTGGCACTTATCAAGGAACAAAACTTGGAAGCATAAGTGATTTCTCTGTTTATAGTTTTCATGCAACGAAAAATATTCAATGCGGAGAAGGCGGAGCCATAAATATAAACAATCATGAATTTTGGAATAAAATAGAGTATATGGTTGAAAAAGGTACAAATAGATTTGATTATGAATCAGGTACTGTAAATAAGTATACGTGGGTTGAAAAGGGTGGCAGCTACTTAAATTCTGAAATTTTATCTGCCATGCTAGTTGTTCAACTCGAATCTTTCGATGTAATTCAGCAGCGTCGTAGATTGATATATGAAACATATCTTCTAGAATTGAAACAATACACTTTAGATCTAGGATTTGAAGGTAGTTTCCTGGAAGTGGATAAACAACATGCAGCTCACCTCTTTTTCCTTGAATTTAATAATCAACAGCAAAGAAACCAATTCATAACTTCAATGAATTCTCACGGAATTACAACAGCTTTTCACTATCAGGCGCTTCACACTTCTAATGGTGGCCGGAAGTACGGCCGAAGTAGTCAAAATATAGAATTCGCAACAAAGACTGCTGAGAATTTGGTTCGACTTCCTCTCTTTTATAACTTGCTGGATTTTGAAATTCAGCAAGTTATAAAATTTGCAAAAAAAGTAATGAAGGAAGTCTCAAAATTAAGATAAATTGATTTTTAAAAAAACTGAGAAGAGTGAATAAAGATTTCGTGAATCAAACATAAATATCTCTACTGAGAGCCAGACAAATTCTCTTGGAGTTTGACATTTTTCGAAGTACTGTCGTGGATCGAAATGGTTCAGCCTTTACCGATGGCTTAATTCATCCAAAATTTGGAACTCGCTACTTCACCCTCACTTTATAGAGAGGTCACTATTTTGAATTTGTTTGTCCACTTTATCACCCATCAACTGATGGCAAGGCAGTTGCTGAGATTATAAAAATTGAGATCTCAGGTGATGAAAAGACAATTGAAGAGTGGCTTGGCTCAGATCTATCAAAAGCTTTCGATGGTGTTGAAATTCAGTGGGTTGATCCAGCGGTAAACGATGGAGAAACAGGACTTGTAGCTGTTCACCTAGCAACGCCTAATGGCGTTGTACGCTTGGATTAATTCTTACAAAGCTTGAGGCTTGAAAGCATCGCCGCCCTGGCTCAGTCGGTAGAGCGTCGCTCTCGTAAAGCGAAGGTCATGAGTTCGATTCTCATGGGCGGCTCACAATTTATTTTCTGTGGTAAATTTCAAAGCGAGGTTTTTAAGAAAAATATGGTTTCCTTGTCTCATGAAGCATGTTGTTGTTGGTGGAGACGGTTGGGTAGCTCGAACAGCAATTTCTCATTTAGTAATGAATGCACAAATACCTCAGGAGAATATTGAAGTTTATGGTAGCTTTGAGAGAGATTCATTACCTATAGATAAGAGAGTTTTTCGAATAAACGAATGGAGTCCAAAGGTTGAGATAGCGCCTGTAAGTTTGTTTGTGCCAACCGCATTCCTGACTATAGAAGCGTTCTCAAAATATAGTGAGTCAGACTTCATCTCAACTAATAGAGATTTGATTGATAAAGCAAAGAGATATATCAAACTAAATTGTCCTAAACGTTGCATTCTATTTTCTAGCGGTATTGTTTCTATTCCAATAATTAGTCCAAGAGAGTCAAAACCCAGAGCGATATATCAGGCCCTGAAACAAGAAGAGGAAGAAGAATTAAGATTGCAATGCGAAAGTTCTGGAACGAAATTATTGGTATGTCGACTCTATAACACAAGTGGCAGATATATTAAGAATATAAAAACATATGCTATTACAAATTTTATTTTTCAAGGTTTAACTGAAGGCAGAATAAAGTTAAGTAATCCGGGACGAGTATGGCGACGTTATGCAGACCTAAGGCAGATTTTCGAAGTCTGCTTGAATATGTCTTGCGAAGATTCTTCCAACTTAATTGAGAGCGGGGGGGAAAAAATTGAGTTACACGACTTAGCCCAAAAAATTGCCTCACACCTAAAAGTTGAATTTCAGTCAAATCTTAGAAAGGAAATTGTTGAAGATCATTACTATTCAGCGACTAAAGAATTCGAAACCGCAGCTCTTTCCCAGGGCCTAAAACTGATGGATTTGAACGAACAAATTGCCGAGACAAGAATCGGTGTTGAAACTATCTTGCAACGATGAGATATTCTCAAAACATGGCGCTCAAATGTTTGCCTAGTACAAAATTACTTAACAGAGTTATTTACGTTCATAAATTCAATTTCAACTCGGCGATAGCATCAATCAGCATTCGAATATCTCTTGAAAAGGCTTCTTCCGCTCCAGCAAGACTTACGCGAACGAAGCTTTTGGAGCTATTCCCGAATTTCACTCCAGGGCACGTGGAGACATTTCTATCCAGGAGGAATTTAAAGGCTGTGTCACCGTCACCTACAGCCAGCATTCCATAGAATGTGGAATTTGGCTTAGATGGCAGCAATTCAGGTGATAAAGCCGCTGAAAGTAAACCGAAACGTCTTTTCATTTCAGACTTTATGTCATTCACAAAAAAATTAGATGTAGGTTTTTGTAAGTATTCAGCGACAGCAAATTGAATGAATTGGGGAATACAGGAGATACTTAGTGACATTAAGTTAGACATGGTTTTTATCTTGTCACTATCCGACAACGCGTACCCAACCCTAAGGCCAGGTGCGCAGTGCTCTTTTGATAGCGTCCTAATTCTAGTTGCTGGGATTTCATCGATCATAGGGTTAATATCGTCGTAAACCAAGTTAACGTACGTTTCATCGATAATTACAGAAATCCCCATACTAGAAAAATTGCGAAGCACGAATTTAATCGCCTCTCCGCTGAAAGCAATACCAAGAGGATTTGACGGGTTGTTCAATACTATTGCTTTTGGCCTCACACCCAAATCCTTAACAAAACTGTCCAGGTCTGGAAACGCCTTTTCTCCCCTGATATTGATTGGGTAGTAAATGACTTGCAGACCAAGAAAATTAGCTGACAGTCTGTAAGTGGGAAACCCAGGGTCCGGAAGTAAAATGAGGTCATTTGGGCTTGTGCACGATGCAAGTGCAGCTGTGATTAAGAAATTTGCAGGACCAATAACAATGTTATCTGGTGAGCAATTTGGCCACTGAGAAGCGATAACACTCTCCCGCAAAACTTTCTCGCCTTGTGATGGTGAGTACCTATATTCAGAAACTGAATATTTCGATATCAAGTCATGAAGATGCGAATTTTTAAAACCTGGAGTATCGCCGATTTCCATTCTCGCAACATAATTTCCCGTTTCAGCCCTCTTATTAGCCATACTCAAGATGTCAAACATCGGTTGTGCTTCGATTCGGTCACGCCACATTTGTAATCAGCTAATCCTTGTAGCTAAAAGCATCATCAGGAAACTTTCCTGCTTTTACTTCTTTAATAAAAGTAACTACAGCCAATCGAGCAATTTCGTGAAGACCGTCTGCTCTTGTTTCTTTACCAAATACTGTCAAGTCTGCAGAATTACGAAGATTCAAGGAAAATTGCTCAATTACGTCTGGTATATAACATTTAGCAAATTTAGGTCGAAAGTTTGGATATAGACCGAGAAGATCATGGAGTATAAGCAGTTGGCCATGCGTGAATTTGCCCGCGCCGATACCAAAAGTTATTATGTTTGCGGTATCAGAGATTTGTTTTGCGATTTTTGGCGGAACAGCCTCGAGAAGAATTGCAAAGGTACCAGCCTCCGTTAGCGATTCAACACTCATTTGTAATTGCTCTAATTCAGAAGAGGTTCTACCAATCACTCTATAACCACCTTGGGAAGAGGAAGTCTGAGGTGTCAACCCAATGTGCCCAATTACTGGAATTCCAGCCCCCACAATCGCCTTAATCCTTGGAGCCATTATTGTCCCACCTTCAAGCTTCACCGCATCACACCCTGATTCCTTAACGAAACGCATTGCGTTAAGAACCGCAACTTCATCTGAAACTTCATAAGAGCCTTTAGGCATATCACCAACAATGAATTTATCTGGAGCTCCCCTGCGCACTGAACTCGCCAAGATAATCATCTCATTCATTGTGACGGGCACTGTGTCAACATAGCCAAGGACTACCATCCCGCCCGAGTCTCCCACAAGAATCATGTCTAACTCAGTATTGTTCAAAGCTGTAGCAAGGGAATAGTCGTAGCAAGTTAGCCAAGTAAGGGTCGAGCCAGAGTCCCTGGCCTTCAATAGGGACCTAGTATTATGCTTGTTCATGGATATGAATTTATCACTAGTTTCGATTTTAAGTGTTTAGAAAGAGCCAAACAGTTCGATCAACGCACCAAAAAGTCACAAAAATTTGGGAGTAAAGAAATCATGAGTTACACGTGCTCTGATCTGATAGCTGATTTCATCCATCAAAAATGTTCTGGTCAAGCTTTCTTGGTGACAGGGGGTGCATGCGCCTTCATAGTTGATGCGATAGGACGGCACCCAGAATGTGAATTTGTGTGCTTTCAGCATGAGCAATCAGCAGCGATGGCTGCGGATGCTGTTTGGAGAACATCAGGCAAGGTTGGTGTAACGGTGGCTACAAGTGGACCTGGGGCAACAAATCTAATAACAGGCATTGCATGTTCATGGTTTGACTCAATTCCAAGCATTCATATAACTGGTCAGGTAAATCAATCTGAAAGTAGAGAGTACTTGGGGGCAAATGTCAGGCAGGCAGGTTTCCAAGAAACAAATATCGTATTAATGGTCTCTCAAATTACAAAATTTGCGCGAAAGATTGAAAGTGTTGAAGAATTAGTACTAACTTTACCTAAACTTTTGGAAATCTCTACAGAAGGAAGAATGGGGCCCGTATTAATTGATATACCAATGAATATACAGAAATCAGAGGTTAGTGAAGAGCAGAGAATTTTAGCCCTTAGCTTTACACGGAATAAGACTCCTAAGATCGAGTACAAGAGTCCAGATTTAGTAACGCCAATTAATAAAGCCAAACGGCCTGTTGTAATAATTGGAGCTGGTGCTGCACTTTCAGGAACTGCAAGTGAGATTCAACAATGGTGTGAAGTAAACTCGATACCATATGTGAGCAGCTGGGGTGCCCTCTCTTATATTGATAGGTCCAAAGAGGCATACTTTGGTTCTCTAGGGGTTTATGGATCTCGTGAGGCAAATTGGGTTGTTCAATCAGCTGACGAAATAATCGTTTTTGGGAGTCGTTTAGATAACCGGCAGAGAACCGGTAATCCAAATGGATTTGCACCATTTGCTAACATAACCGTACTTGATATAGACGTAGAAGAGTTAAATAAGTATAAGATTCATAAAAACTATAGGTCTTTCCAATTTGACTTAAGGTTAATTTCAAACTATCTAAATCCAACCAAGAACCAACGTGAATGGCTAAATCAAGCGAAAAATGTGACCGATGTTATGGATGAGGGATTTTCAGCATCTGTAAAGGCTGGTGAATTTAACCCATATGAGGCAGTTCGGTTATGCCAAGAAAAATTCATAACAAATTCAATTGTAGTCTCAGATTGTGGAGCAAATCTTTGCTGGGTCTATCAAAGTTACCAAGCAGATACATCCTTCCTATTTACTGCGGGCGGCAATTCGCCAATGGGATATAGTCTGCCAGCAGCTATAGGGGCACAGTTAGCAAATATGGACAAGAAGGTCTACTGCTTTATCGGTGATGGTGGACTACAAATGAATATACAAGAGTTGCAGACAGTGGTTCACTACCAACTCCCAATAACAATTTTTATACAGAATAACTTTGGATACGGGATTATAAAGCAGTTTCAAGATTCATACTTTAGTGGACGATATTTCGCCACTGGAACGGGATACTCTGTACCGAATTTCAAAGAGATTGCTGCTGCATACGGCATTCCTTATGTCTCGATTTCATCGGCGCAAGATTTAAAACAACTAGAGATCCAAAAAGGTATGTCTATCGTAGAGCTTGAGTTACCAAGAGAATCTTTAATTACACCAAAGACGGAGATGGATAGGTTCATACATGATCAATTTCCGTACATCAGTGATAAATCAGTAGCGGCTTTGCCTCACGCCTATCCCGAGAGGCCCTCAAATTTATTTGGATTTAGTAATCCAACGGTTTAACTCTGAAACAGTCTGAGTGTGATTCAAGAGAATAATAAGCGAAGGTTGTATCCGATTGGGGCAATGGACGTGTAATCAAATCAACGGCGAAAAGAGCAACTTGATATCATCGCCATCTAACAATATAAAAGTAAAAAGAGTTCAGACTACGCTAGTGCTGATCAAGTCTGGAATTTTTAAGCGCCCAATTGAACGATTTCGTCAATCACATAAATTGGTCGATTCTTTGATTCCTCATAGATTAAACTTAAATACATTGACATGGTGCCTAGAGTAATCATGATTACTCCAAATGAAAGTACTGCAAAACCAATGAGAGTTCCAAACCCGCCGAAATAGACCCCTTGAGTAAAAATGACAATCGTTAATGGGATTAGAGAAAGCAGGGCAAGTAGACGTAGAAAAATTGATGAAAAAGCAACAATGGAGAGGGGTTTCATTGAAAATGCAAAAATTCCGCTAACTGCGCTAGTCAGGACTGAGAAAAAACTCATCCCCAACCACTTAGATTTACCCGCAAATCGAGGAGGTCGCTCTATCGTTACAGCAGATGTACTAAATCGAGTCCATGCGCTTAACCCTCGCATAGACCGATGGCTTTCCCTGAGCAATTTCACCTCTTTGTAAACCTTGCGGCTCATAATTCTAAAGTCACTTACATTTTTTGGTATCAATCCATCGGAAGCCCAGAAATTTAGATTATAAAAGATGCTCGAGAGAAGTCGTCTAGTAATTGGAACCTGGCTTCGTTTACCAATCTTAACAGTGACTTGCTCAAAACCCTTTTCTATTTCCCGCAGCAGACTTGGGATAGTTTCGGGTGGGTCTTAGAAATCGGAGGCCATGATCACTAAATAATCGCTGTCAGTATGGTCGAGACCGCAAGTTAATGCAGAGTCAAAAGAAAAAGTTCTACTCATCTTTATTCCTCTAACTCTTTTAGTTTTTCTAGCCCAATTGCTTATCACATCTCATGTTTTATCCTTAGAGCCATTGTCAATGACAGTAATACGATGTTGGTAATTCGGTTCCTTTTCAAAGACCGCATTCACTCTGCCAATAAATTCATCAATACACAATTCTTCATTAAGGGCAGATGTAACAATATCTATTGTTGTTTTTTTCAATCTTCCACCTTAGATCTGCTTCCAAATCACTTGCTTTTCCCCTGCATAGTTAGCCAAAATTTGTTGCTCGCTACGGGTATCCATAGGAAACCAAAATCCTTCGTGTTGATACGCGTAGAACTCTCCTATCGAAGTCAATCTAGGAAGAGCTCCTGTCTCTAATGGTTCGTCGTCGCTTTTAATGTACTCAATGATAGATCGATTCATTAGAAAAAACCCACCATTTATCCATCCTTCGCTTATTTGGTTCTTTTCTCCAAATTTTGTTACTAGACCATCTCTCGTTTCTAAGTATCCGAACCTAGCAGGTGGTCTTACCGCCGTTGCTGTGACAGTCGCTTTATTTGATTTGTGAAACTCAGCCAAGCGCTCGAGATTCACATTTCCGAGCCCATCGCCGTATGTCGCAAAAAAAACCTCGTCATCGAATAGTTCTATGCACTTCTTAATTCGCCCTCCAGTCTGTGTTTTAAGTCCAGTGTTTATAGTCTTGATGCTCCAATCAGTTTCAAGACTCTCGGCCCATTCTTCTATCACTTCAGATTTATAGCCGGTAGCTATTACAAAGTCTGAGTAACCCTGACTGGCGTAGATATCCATAATATGCCAGAGAATTGGGCGATGATCTATCAAGATCATTGGCTTAGGCTTATTCTCTGTTTCTTCCGAAAAACGTGTTCCCAGGCCACCAGCTAGAATGATAGTTTTCATAGTCTATTTTAGTGTTTCTTGAATTGATTGGGCTGTGTATTGAAGCATTTCATCAGTAAGTCCGGGCCAAACTCCAACCCAAAATGTGTCACTCATAACCTGGTCAGTACATTTCAATTCTCCAACAACTCTGCGAGGGGTATCAATAAAGGCTGGCTGACGAATCAAGTTGCCAGCAAAGAGCAATCTTGTTCCTATACCTCTATTATTTAGTATGTTAACGATCTCATTTCTGTTTTTAGGGGAGTTGCCTCTAACTGTAATAGGAAAACCGAACCAGGATGGGTTACTCTCTTTTGTTGCTTTAGGGAGTATTAGATAATCAGAAAGCGTTTCTAATAATTGACTTAGTTTGAGAAAGTTACTTCTACGTCTTTCGACAAAGAAATCTAATCGCTCTAATTGAGCTAGGCCAATTGCAGCTTGGATGTCGCCAGACTTTAAGTTATAGCCAATATGTGAATAGGTGTATTTATGGTCATATCCCTCAGGAAGTTCTCCTAGTTGCCATTCATAGCGTTTAAGGCAGGTATTGTCTTTTCCTGGGGCGCACCAGCAATCGCGGCCCCAATCTCTAAATGACTCAATGATTGGTTTCAAAGCTACTTTCCGGGTTAGTACCGCGCCACCTTCCCCAGTGGTTATATGGTGAGCCGGATAGAAACTTAGAGTTGAAAGATCTCCAAAACTTCCAAGATTCTTATCTCGATAGGTCCCCCCTAGGGCATCGCAATTATCTTCAATAAGCCATAGGTTATGTTTCTCTGCAAGTTTTGTAACAACATCTAGATTAAATGGGTTACCCAAAGTATGAGCCATCATTATCGCTTTTGTTTTTGGCCCTATTGCAGCCTCTAGCGCCTCAGGGTTAGCCACATAAGTTCCAAGTTCGATATCCACATAAACTGGAACTAAACCATTTTGAAGAATTGGCGCAACCGTTGTGGGAAAACCTGCCGCAACCGTTAATACCTCATCTCCTGGTAGCAATCTTCTATCCCCAAGCTTTTTGCTAGTCAATGCAGAGAGAGCAACTAGATTCGCTGAAGAGCCTGAATTGACCATGAAGGCATGTCTTACTCCAACGCGTTTAGCTAACTTGCTCTCAAATTCTTCTGCGTGAGGACCTGAAGTCAGCCAGAATTCACCTGCAGCCATCATGGCAGAGGCTATTTCTTGGACTCCAAAGAACTTTCCGGTTACCGGGATAGGCGTTTCTCCTGGAATGAAGGGCTTAGATTTGTGAATAGAATCAAAGACATCTTGAGCCAGATCATTGATTTGGCCAAGCAAGATTTCGTCCATTTGATTCCTTCACACATTGGGCATATATCTTCGGTCGAGATGAATACTACAATCAAGATATGGTGGGGGATAATTTAAAGAGGCTCGATGGTCCGATTTTCATCACAGGGCATACGGGTTTTAAGGGCAGTTGGCTGAGCCTGCTACTTAACCATCTAGGAATTGAGCACTTTGGATACTCACTAGAGGCTGAGGTGGATTCTCTCTACGAGAGAGCCGATTTGGAGAGAATGTCGAAAGGTGTTGTTGGAGATATTAGAGATCTAGAGAATTTATCAAAGGTGATCAAAGATGTCAGACCTTCAGCGGTAATTCATCTAGCTGCCCAGTCCTTAGTGCTTAAGTCATACCAAGAGCCCTTGGAAACATTTCAGACCAATTGCATGGGCACAGCCCATGTCTTGAAGGCTGCTTTTGAGACACCTTCAGTAGAAAGTGTACTTGTTATTACAACTGACAAAGTTTATCGAAACAATAATTCTGGGAAAAGATTTGTTGAATCGGATCCATTAGAAGGCAAAGATCCATATAGTGCAAGCAAAGTTGCAGCAGAGGCTGTCTGTGCAGCTTGGCAACAAATATCAAAAATTTCAGAAGGCCCAAAAGTTTTAGTCGCTAGAGCTGGAAATGTGATTGGCGGTGGAGATTTTGCCAAAGATCGACTTATTCCAGATGTTATAAGAGCGATTACGTCAGGAAAGACTTTAAAGGTTAGAAGTCCTTTAGCGACAAGACCATGGCAGCATGTTCTAGATCCTCTTTTAGGTTATTTGAAATATTTAGAGGAGAGTCTATTAGTCAGCTTGCCACCAAATGCACTTAATTTTGGTCCAACAGAGTCTAGTTTGACTGTAGCTCAAGTAATCGAGGCGGCAAGTAATTTATTTAAAGAGAAACTCTTGTATGAGTATCATAACTTGCCATCGCAAACTGAATCACAAAATTTAGATCTCGATTCTAGTCAATCCAATAAAATTCTTGATTGGAGACCTAGATGGAATCAAGAGAATGCGATAAGGAGAACTTTCGAGTGGTGGCAGAGCGCTCTTTCTGGCACTTCATCTGCCATAGAGGAATGCGAAAAGGACATCAAATACTCGATATCACCTAGCTAGAGCAGCTCCAAAAGCCTAATTCAGAGCTCATGTTCTAAGGAGATTTTTAGTTCGCTCTATCTCACCAAAATCTTCATCTTTAGCTTGCATTACCCTCAGATCTATTTCCCGGTTGCTGAACCTAAGACAACGTTTCAGCAAGTACTTGTAGGAGAATTTAGAAAAGAATCCTAGTGAGCGCGACCAATTATTATTCCAAAAAGAATCAGTAGGCACATTTGCAATAATTATTGGCAATCTATTCATAATTAAGGACTCGGTGTATCTATGATTTAAGGTGTTGAAGGCTCCGGGCGGGATGACAGGGAACTTAGTCTTAAGCAGCATTTGTAGGTATGAGTCATCCACGTTTATGTCATTACCACCAAAACCTTGTTTAACAATCACGTGGCTATTTTGCAAGGCTTTCAGATGTTCAATAACATGCATTCTCCTTGGTGGACCGGATTGGCCAACAAATCCGAAAGAGTACAAGTTCTCAGAATTGGCAACTAGATTTGCAATTTTCTTGTTTTCTAGCAGCGACTCGTACTCTTCAAGATCTGCAACGAAACGCTTTAGTTGGAGAACAAAGGCATTCGAATACCCCTGGGGGAGCCGTATGGTTGGAAATTCGAAACGAATCAATTTTGATTGTCTAAGTTTTATCATTCCCGTTTTAAAATCTCTTAGGGACTGTATCAAATAAGGGGTAGAGAAACTAGTTGAGTCGATCAATTGTCCCAAAAGTCCACCAAGGGAGTTCAAAATCCTACCTTCTTGAGGAAGGGCATAGATGAGAGCTAGTCGAATTGAAACCAAGTCATTGAATGCTAGATAGATCTCTTGGTGGTAAGTTTCGTTACCAAGTAGTAGAAATACAACTGATCCTGAGGGTCGCTTTTCGAGAAACTCCCTCCAGATTTTCGGGTTTGTCGTGGCAATAAATACTATTTTTTGAGTACCTGTCACCTCCAGTGATTCGGGCAGAGTAGGGTCTAGAAAAGTGATTTGTAAACCTAGTTCGCGTAAAAGAAACTCTCTTTCAGTAAGGTTTACGTTCTCGCTATATAGAGTCCTTGCCATCGTGACTTAACTTTATAGCAAATAGTTGCTAGAGTTAAAGAAGTAATTAGCCACTATAAAAAGAAAAGGGGATGGTATGGGATCTGTAGTAAAAAAGCGCCGCAAGCGCATGGCTAAGAAGAAGCATAAAAAACTTCTTAAGAAGACTCGTATTCAACGCAGAAATAAGAAGTAGTACTCAGAGTTTTACAAGAACTAACTTTTTAGAAATCGAGGTCACCGCGTAGCGGACCTTATTGATTGTGACTATGGCGCTATCTTTAACATTGTTAAGGATGGCGCCATTGTTTAATTTAGGCGTGGAACTGTATGACCCGACTGAGCAGATTCGATCTTGGCATCCAAAGACCATTCCTTTGCTATCTATTAGTAGCGGTGAACCAGGGGTGCCATGCCTTTCAGGAGATAAACGACTAGGCAAGTCATCTTCATTGACAATAAGAAAACGAACTTCATCAGGGCTAGGTAAGCGCAGACCACTAGCAGTAAGCCACGCTGCTGCAATCCTATTTCCAGAGTTACTTATCGAAACATCGTAACCTGCAACTGCAACCCCATTATCTGGGCCATCAAGAGTGATATAGCTCCAATCTTCTGGATAGATGGAGTTGCGCTTAGCAAGTCTTACTTCACCTTGAGTGGCGACGTTATTTGAGGAGAGCGTTAGAACTGAGTCATAAATCAAATAAACGCTCTTACCACTAGCTACTGCGCTAAGTGAGAATCCAACATCTCCGGTCGTTCTTCCTTCACTCTGCCGGTCTCCATCAACAATTTCATATATCCAACCAGTTTTAGTAAGGGCTGCGCCAAGAATGATTCCTTGAGACTCATCTCGATAGAAAACTTGAAGTCCAGCAGGGGTTACGGCGCAGGCG
>Ga0194133_10003540_pt1 | contig 22035 bp, 19 predicted proteins | sample TA2KigOf40mmetaG_FD_155448 | JGI IMG/M metagenome (GOLD analysis project Ga0194133, IMG submission 155448) | Freshwater microbial communities from Lake Tanganyika, Tanzania - TA2015055 Kigoma Offshore 40m | ecosystem: Environmental > Aquatic > Freshwater > Lake | place: Tanzania: Lake...
TTTTCCATGCCTTGATAACCTTTTGGTTACCTTCTTCACCACCACCACAAAATGACTTTGCAATTACATGAATTTTTTTTGTCTGTATTGTGAAACATTCATTTTTAATGTGAAAATGTAAAAAAAACCCATTTTCTTCAGTAACATCAAATGTTTAAGTTATTTAAAAATTTCATTTTTTTTTCAAAAACCATTTTTTGTGGTTCTGACCTTTTCTTATACTTTTGTAGAATAAAAAAATAAAATTTTTGCCATTCATCCTTGTTGTGTCACATGCTTGCCTTGATAATTCAACCAAAAAAAACTAACTCCTGAGAGTCATGGAAAACAAGTTGAAATCCTATTATTGAAATAGGTTGAACTTTACATTTCAAGTAACTTTTCTTTTGCTAAAAAAATAGTTTCCTTTCATTAAATGAATGTTTTTTTGAAAGTTCGCTTATCACCTAAATTCTCTCCCTAAGCTTTGACTTTCCCATTTTGGGTCTTCTTATATTTTTATAAAACAGACTATACATATGTATTCATTCATTTATTTTTTATTAATTGACTCATTCATGAAACTTTGTGAGAGTGGTAACTAAAACAATTTTATTGGCTAACTAACTTAACTTAACTTATTTAACCTAACCTAGCCTAGCCTGGCCTGGCCTAACCTAACCTAACCTAGCCTAGCCTAGCCTTGCCTCACCTAACCTAGCCTGGCATAACCTAACCTAACCTAACTTTACCTAACCTAGCCTATCAATTTATTAGCTATATCATATGTCCTACCCAAACCTACTTTCCGGGCCTAGCCTGAGGGGTCAGCTCAGCTAACAGCATTTAGCCTGTTCATAACTGAAAGACCCTTGACCCGACTTCTATACCTCTGGGTTGATGGTCGGGGTCAGGGTTATGGGTGGATGGTTAGCTAAACTGGTTTAAGTTTGAGAAAGTATTAACCCTGACCCCAAAGGTTCAGGGTTGGATGGTTATCCCCACAGGCCAATTTGATAAATTTTTATCCTGACCCTGATCCCAACTCCATAGGTTCATTTGGTGTATTTGCTTTGTTATTAATTTTTGTCTGACATCTTACTAATGTCTTAAAAACCGCCCATCTGATAAAAAAGGTACATAGACCTGTCTCAATCATTAATGCATTCAGGGTCCCCGTCGCATCACCTGAACACAGACAGTATTAGTAAGATATGGTGGTTTAGGCAAAAGATAATTTCCCTCAATATTTTTCTGAATGAAGCTGCCACAAGAAATCCTCTAACCATCTAAATAAATCAATAAAAAGTAGGGTGTAAAATTGCTGAGATGGGCATGGTTGCTGTTAAAAAGAAAAAAATCGATAAATGTGCATAAATCTTAACTTCATTTATCAAAATACAGTTTATCATTAAACTTGCTGAAAAGGCTTGTATTTTTTTTTACAAGGCATCAAATTGTGTCATTCTTGGTCAGCCCTTTTGATATTTGAAGGAAGACAAGCAAAATTCTCTCACTGATGTAATTATCAAATACAAACAAAAGCTAAATCATCAAACGCGTGATCAGGATTCAAATATTAATGACTCTGGAGAGCTTCTGAACTCGGTTGAGGAGAATATCACCTTGTTTGATGACTGACTGGTACTGTGCATTCTTAGTGTCAGGACGATTTGTGATAACAATGCCACGGACCTAGAGGAGAAATTAATTTTTTAACATACACGCCTGACAAACAAAGAAGTAATTAAAATTAAATAAAAAATCTACCTTATCAATTTTGCAATGAAGCCTTCCATCTGCAATGTACCTTGATAGGTCCTAGAATGTAGGTAAAATTATAATTCTTCATTTTTTATTCCTAAATCCTGAGTCCTGCTCCTTACTTGGTCAATATAGTCTTCAGCCACTCCAAATGCAACAGCCATGTACTCCAACGTGAGACTTCTGTAAGATTCTAAAAGTTGTCCATAGGCTTTAATTTTCATTTCACGCGTGTAAAATCCACTGTGAAAGTGCAGATATCTAAAATCAGAGAGCTTGATTGCCTTTGTATCCACCTCAAACAAGACTGGCATCTTACCTGTCATTCTTGAGAATGGTTTCAACTTGAGCTAAAGATTTAAAGAACTCTTCATACTGGCAATTGTACAATGACATCAGATAGTTCTGCACATCAGGACAACCATGAAGCACCTCACTAATTTCTGCTCCCTTCACAACTTTCTCCAACAACTTTCCCCTGTCTAGGGCTATAAGGCCAGTGTACACTGTGTACTTAACAAACTGTTTATAATCCATCAATTCATAGCTAAAAAAAATAGGTTTCTCTCAGAAGTGTCTGCTTAACATAAGACTTTAAAAAACAAACCTAAAAAATATTCTTAAACAAATTTAGTCTTCAATTCTTGAATTGACTATTCTTGTAGCATCTTTAATTTTTTACCATCTGATAATTTTTTTGTTGAAGTAATTTTTCGTTGTAACCCAGAATTTTAGATTTTCTCGATTTGCTTCATACCTTGTAAAGGTAGAAACAGTTTCCAGGAACAAGTTAGCAGCTTTGGAAAAATCTCTGATCGACATTGAGTAAAGGCCCTCGTACACTTTCAATCTGTTTCGCCGGTCCCAATCTCCACCTTCCTCCATCATAGTATTGGCTTTTTGAAGGTTGCTTTGTATGATTTCTAAAACGAATTACAGGCTTATAAGACTGTTAACAATCTAAGAAAAGTTACAAGGTGAGTTATTAGACAAAGTGAGCTTACTATAGTCTGTGTAAAATAAGCCTAGACGAATATTGTGAAAAATGAGATCCATTCTGTTACCAAGGCCAACAGTTTTCTCCATTGTCTTTCTTATGGCTTCAATGGCAGCATCCTTGTCAGAAAGATGACAAATTTCGTAAATTTTTGGCGTCAAGCCTAAAAATATAAAAATGATTACCTTGTCTCCAATTTTAGAGAGGTATTCAGCTTTTGATAAAAGGGCTTCACGTAACTCGCTCTCTCCAAGATTTTCTTCTGCATCTTTGATTTTTTCATCCTGAATAGATATTTTCCCATCAATAATAAGGCTAAGTAAAAAAAAATCATTCAACTTACATGTTCCTTGATTGTTTTTTCATTTGCTGTGACAAGTTTATTGTAAAAAGACTGATCTTCGGTCCACTTAAGGTCTTTGCAAACAATTTTGTAAAAGGGGCCCATCTCATTCTCCTCAATAGCTTTCATGAGTTGATCTTTAACCTTGATGAAATTGCAAGATTATCAATATCAGAAAGCATGTGACTTTCAATTTGAATCAATTGAGAGAGGAAGATTTTATGTGAGAATACGAAAAAATTGATTCCACATACTTTCTATTCAAAAAAGTACCTGATTAACAGCTGCATTATTTTCAAATTTTAAATACTGAAGCTGAAATTTCAACTGAGCGATTCCAAGGTCTGGGATCTTGGCAAGCCCTTGCTCTTCCATGTCCTCAACCGGCATCTTGATCTGAGAATAATTATAATTTTGGAACCTTCTTCTCTACCTTTGTCAAAACTTGACTTTCAACTTGCTCAAGAAAATGGGGAATGCTATTATAAGAAAACAATAAATATATTTTCTTAATAACCTATACGAAGCTTTTGTAAAAATCTTAAATCAACGATTACTGACGAAACACTGACAAGCAATTTTCGCCAAAAACAAATCAAAATATCATGTTTGTTTGTTTGTTTCTATCCACCGCTCCGGCGTGACAGAGGAGGTTAACTTCTTCACGAGGTTGTGGCCAACAGTGGCAAAAAAATTGACTGCTGACCTGGTATTGGTCCAGACCACAAGCATCTCGGCCTGTTCCATCCCCTATTCATCATTATCCCTTTAAACGTTATCACCTGCATTTTTTTGATAATAGGGCTTACACTTTCCAAAACGAAAACACCATAAGACAACAGTTTAAGTGAGGATCCCCTCAAAAAATGATTCAAAAAGTATGAAAAACATTTTTTATTCAAGAAAAGTCTGTGCAAATTTAAAAATACAAAAAAAATAGCTGAAGAAAAATGAAATTAATTTTTATTGATTGATTCGAATGGTCGTTCGGCCTGTAAGGGTTACTAAACCGTCATCTGATAAATCTTTCAAGGCATCCTCAAACATTTCTCGAGTAATCATCTAAAACGGAAAAAGAGAAAAAATTCGATAACTTTTGGTTAACTTCGAATAACTCCTGAGACGTCTTACCACTTCTGAAGCTTCCTTTAATTCGGTCCAAGTTTTCATGTAATTTATGGTGTGAACTTTTCCTTTCTTTCCTATTAGATTTTCCAAGGCAAGCTTAACCAAGTGTCTTCTTTTCCGTTTGTTTTCACTTTGTCCAGTTGTTAGGATGGATACGTCGATCTTTCCAGAGAGAGGATCTGTTGCAGACTGTTTTAAGGCCTCACGGTGGAGACGGGTTGCCTCTTCCACATCAATCAAATCAACGGTGTGAGAAAACCTAGAACGAAAAAGGTCAAGTTAACAGGATGGTAAAAATAAGATTGTGGAAAAAGAAATGACAAACCTCATCCTGGCATGAGCCTCTGCTAAACGGATCAGAGACTCAAGTTGTCTTGGGAAAGCAGTCACTTGTCCGCGACCGCTGCCAATCTACAAAATTGAATCAACTTGGTCTATGTGGATTTCGTTTTAGAAACATAATGCATCAAACCTGTCGCATCTTTACGTAAGACTGTATCAGTTCGTTTCCTGCTTCATCCGTCAGCTTTGGATTGAATGTTTGCTTGGCATAGGCCTGAGGAAGAGAGAAAGGCAGAACCTGATTGGACTTCTGCACGTGAAAAAGAAAAACAAATTCATCTAAGTTACCAGATAATCTCTTAACAGAGTCATATCGAGTAGCTCATCAGCAGCTTGATCTGCTGACTTGTAATACAAGCTGACCAAATGTCTTCCAAGTCGTCGGTCATAAATCTCATCTTGAGGATCAAGGATGAGGAAAATCAAATCAAACCTAAAATTTACTGATCCTTTAAGAACTAATTGGTTATTGTTTGAAATCCCATTTTGAGATACCTTGACATCAATGTGTGAGGAAGTTGAATATTTTCAATAATGGTCTTTTTATTGTTCCACTGAGACTCTAGCGGATTAGCAGCGGCAAGAATAGATGTTCTTGCGTTCAATTGGCAGATGATGCCTGCCTTTGCAATGGACAACGTTTGTTGCTCCATCACTTCGTGCAACACAGAACGAGTCGCATCACTCATCTATTTAAAAAACATTCTTTGAGAAAAAATTGTGAGAGACATAAAGTTTGACATCTCACCTTGTCGAATTCGTCAATACAACAGATCCCATTGTCTGCAAGAACAAGAGCACCAGTCTGGAGAACAAGTTGACGACTCTCGGGGTCTTTAGTGACGTATGCAGTTAGACCGACAGCAGACGATCCCTTGCCTTAATTAAAAACAAATCTTTAGAGGCAGCAGTGGTTGACGAATTATAGATTCTCAGTGATTACCTGATGTGTACTGGGATCTTGGCACCAGATTGTAGACATACTGCAAAAGCTGAGACTTGGAAGTACCTGGGTCACCACATAACAAAATGTTGACCTCGGAACGAAACTTTCCACGGCCAGTCGAGATCAACTCCTTCTTAGAGCCTCCAAATAGTTGCAACAGGATGCCTAGTAGAAATGATCTTTGAATATCCCAATGTCAATTGATGAAAATAGATTTTCAAACCTTTTTTGACATCTTCATTCTCGTAAATCGACGGGGCAATGGCCCTTGCAAGTCTTTCATAAACATCCGGCTTTTGAGAGAGCTCTATCAAAGATGCGATTCTCTCAGGATCAAATGCCTAGAAAAGTTCCGATTATGCCTTAAATCATGGAGATAAATGGGCTGTAGAGCATACTTGTTCCTTTCCACCTTGCTCATTCGTCTCGTGAAGCCTTCTGTTATCCGTCTTTCTAAAGTGTACCACATCGATGTGCGTTTTGTAGACAGACTTTACATTACGCTGACGAGGATTAACCCTTATGGGAACTGCACGATAAATTCCAGTAACAGCGACGCGATCTCCTGGCTGAACACTATCAACCTAAATTTAAGAAAAGTCAGATTTAAAGTCACCATTGGGAAGCGTTAAATCATCTGAGGTATACCAGGTCACCATGAGCGTACACTATAACAGTGTGGGGAGTCTGACCAGGTGGCATGTCATCGGGTGACTCTTGAAGTTTGACCATCTGTTAGAAATTGACTTTCAATGCTTGAGCCTGTTAGGAAAGAGAATATATTAATGAAAGGTTTACCTGCTTGTCACTGAATTGTGATCTGTTGGAAATCATTGAAAAAGAATGATTTGTGTTGCAATGTGTGCAGAGTATCGGCTCAGCGATGCGACCTCTCTCAACTTCAACACTTACTTCTTGCCGACAAACAGAACATCTGAACAGGGCCTCGCTTATCTCTGGGATCAAATTAGACGTCCTAATCACCATGCCAGTTATAGTGATTAATTGGTCAATATCTGCACAAACAGGAAATTGTTTTAATGATTCGAGGCCAGGAGCCTAGCCTGAACATACCCTCTGGATTTAACGCCCTCATGTTTCTTGTTTTATCGGCATTAAATGGCCGAACTTGAATCTAAATCAAGTTTATTCCAAAAGGAATTATTAGCTTCACAATTGGACATCCATTTCAATTACCTGGTGACTGAGTACAGCTTCGGGATACTTCTCAAAAAACATTTCATTAACAGCCATGTCCATCGTGGGAATAACTTCTTGAGGGTAACATACTAATTGCCGGTACAAGTCTTCATCAAAAGTCTAATATAATTCATTGAATATTAGGTTTTGGTCTCTTTCTTGAAGACGAATAAAATAGATTTTGAAACGAACGAACCTGTAAATGACCAGCATTGATACCCATGTACGGCTGCTCCAGGTCATTAATCTAGAAAATATAAAATAATAACTAACCATGGGGTTAAAGCTCTGAGAAAAAATGAAATAATAATCATATCAATCAGATGGCCCCTAGCACTCGAAGTCTTCATAATTAATAGGCAAAAGTCTATAAAAAGGACAATCTACCAATAAGCTAGTGCTGCATTCATCATTAATGTTTGGTTAAAGCAGACCTTGATTCTCTAAATTTGAATACCTGTTCAAGTTTTTGCATGTATAGAGGAACTGAGGGGTTGAAACCATCCAGTTTTTCGTCTTCTTCTACATTTGGGTCGATGAACACCTCGATAAATCTCTTAAACTTGGCCTTACATGCTGCAACAGAAACATCCGTACCCCAGATAACCTAAAGTGAAAGTTAATAGAATTACAAAACTTCCCATTTAATACATGATTTTTAAGAAATTATCCCCTGATCAAATTTAGACCATTCAGTCTTACCAATTGAGGATTTACTTCGGACGATATTTCGGATCCTGGTACGACCGATGCCTCAGAGCCCGGAATTCCACGTCCAGAACGGCTGCTCAACAAAAAATTATGATTATTAGCGACAAAAATTTAAACTCAACTTTATTTTCGATTATATAATACCCAGATTCTCGCTCTGGGGTTGAAGGCATCGGACTTGCTACATTGACTTGACGAAGGCGGCGCTCCGATTGAATATCAGATCGAGTCCTTTGGTGTAGATGTGAAACATTAAGTTAAAAGAAACAGTCTTAATCGAATGAAAATGTTACCGAATAGGAGTTCCCTTAACTGCACCGGGAGTTCTAAAAGTCGCAGATCCCAAAGAGGATGGAGTTCCATAGTTAAGTGGAGAGCTCTAGAAATTAGAAAGAACAGATTATAGAGCTTTTTCAGGTTCGGGCATACTTAAACACCAACACTCAGATTTATTGATATATTTATTTGTGACAATACAAGGCCAATAATTAGGTTGGACTGGGGTCGTGAACTGCTTTTCAATAAGACAATGAAATATATGATCAGGAACTTTATTCAGAAGTATCGCTGAAATTAGAAGCATTTGATTAAGGTTGACACTGGCAATTTCTTACCAAATCAATCTCTGAGACAAGAACTGATCCTGGTCCACCATAGACACTTGGAGGTCCCCCTGGACGATCGAGGTAATCAGCTGGAACAAAATAATTGGAGTGAACAGACCAAACGAGGGAGGAGGTTATTATTTGGCACTGACCTGGTCCCTTCTTTTTTGATCTTGCCAACGAGGACGCAACAGATGAGGGACTCTTTATGGGTGAAGAGGGAGGAAGAGGACGTGCTAGATCCGAGAGGTCAGAAGTATCCATATTGACCTCACGTTCTCCCCTTTGAGATAGTCTTGAAGAGACGGATGGAGATGAAGCCGCAGACGATGGGTTGTTTCGACCCGAACGACGTGTTGGCGTACCTGAGGCAGTCGAACGTGGAGACGACATTTCTGTATTCACCACTTTAAAAATAACAAGTTTCGTTTATTATCTGCTCTGCTCGTTTCAGCTTCGAACCAACCTCGTTTCGATCGTTTTCGTTTCCCGCAAAATTCCTGTTTCTTCCTATTTTCATCACAATGAATTTAAAGGCAGCAAACAAGACAAAACAAAACAAATCTGACGTCATCAATCTTGACCTTAATCACATCTTTTTTCAAAATTTTCCGCCAAATTTAGACCAATAATATGCTAAAAATAAAAAATAAAATTTAAAATGCTAACTAAATGTTAAATGTTGGTAAAATTAGGTTAAATAGTTACTTTTAATATAGCTATACGTCATTGGTAGCTTTTTGTTTATTCTCAACCTTGGTTTTTGCTATAAAAGTTTGGCGCGAAGAGCAACACATGTCGGAAAATAGAACTAAAAATAGAACGAAACCTTCTGCTATTTTATGTTTTGTTTTGTTTTGATTTTTCACTTTTTGACATATGGTTTTATGAAAGTCCCATTCTATATCCGAAATTTGATGGGTTTTTGCATCTTTCTGGCAGGGACTGGTTAACCTCTGATCCTGATGACGACGATACTTGCTCCAAAAATGTCTCCACGAGCCTCCATCAGGTGCAATTCTCTATTTTTCCTCAGCTTCTTTTTACATTAACGGGTTTCTCTATAAATAAGAGTAAAGAAAAGAGTATTATGCCCCTTTGCTGGCGACTTTTCGAAGAATGCTCATGATCGAAAGGGACCATTTAACCGGGACAGTTATCTTCAGAAATGAAGAAAAGGTTGACTTTGTAGTTGTAAACACCACCGTCTTGTCGAGTCCAACTTCCAACTATGAAGGCATTGGGTGTCTATTGGTGCCAAATAATTTTCCTCATCAAAGGAAACGTTAGATAAAAGGGAATAAAGATCCTAAGTAGTATAAAATAGAGGTAGACCAGGCCTTGGCCCGAGCCCGGCTGCCTAGGCAAATTTTGTTTAAAAATAAAAATTTAGCCTGTCTCAGCCCTAGCTTTTTGTAAAAAAAACCTGGCCCTGGCCCAAAGATAGCCTGAGCCAGATTGTGAGATGGTATTTTACCTTTAACTTAGGTTAGTATTTTTTTATCCACCAAACTATTGGACTTTACAACAATTATCTTACAAAGTCACCTGAACTATCCCTGATTAAATTAAATGATATTTTCTGATGTAATTATTTTCGTATTTTTGATAATTGAATCAAGTTTTTTGTTCCTGTGATCTGTACATACCATCGATCCTGACTGAGGTAAACATTGTGTTAGATGATTATTCTAAGACATCCTGGGGGTCAAAGATTTGCCCTGACCGGGAATTGAGCCCCAGTCCTCAGCCAGTTGTCATAGCCATGAGCTACAGCAACCACATCAAACATGGCCGACTTATTACCCCGATTCTATCGAGCGTTAAGACTCAATAATTAAATAATGAGTGAACTGATTGACTCCACAACATAAGGCCTGCCAGTGCCACCCAGAAACAGGTTGAAATTTGATGCTATAAAATGCCCAGAGTCGATTGGTCGTACACTTTACTCAACCTCAAGTATTCCAAGTTACACGCATTCAAAGGCCCAAAAATAGTTGATGTCTTAGCAACTTGGAATAAAAGTACACAGGACCTTGAAAAAAGGTGCTCATCAATCATCAGTTGGTTGGTTGTAGAGGAATGTCTTTGGGTATAGGAGCCAAGGGAATACTGAGCCATGAACGACAGAATGGTTGAAAAGCTCAAGGGTTCTATTAAACAAATATTCTCTTCTAAAATATGATCAGTACCCTTCCTTCAAAGAGCCTTAACAATCCACTACTCAAGCCAATTGCAAGTTGGCTTAGGACGGAATTTTTTTCAGGTCAAAGCTGAGTCAGGTTTTTTTAGTCGCGAAAGTTTGAACTTTACAAAGTTCGAACTTCAAACATGGGGAAAAGTTCAACCCTTGTAAAGTTCGAACTTTGCCAAGGTTCTCTGAATTGAACTCTTTAAACCACTAACAATGTCATGCATTGTACAACAAATAAAGTTTAATATTCAAGAAATGCACCAAAAGTGTTAATGTTGTATCAAAAACATACCCAAAGTAGTAAAATAATCAACACTAAATTTTGTTTGAATTTCAAACCAAGGTAAGCTCAAAACTGTGTTAAGATCAAATTTTGTTAACATCCTCAAATCTTTACCAAGTTTGAACTTTGGCAACTAAAAAAACCCACCTCTGGTCCCTTACAGCACACCAGCATTCTCTGTAAGAAACTGTTGTCTTCCTTTCCCTTGAAACATGACCTTTTTAAAAGGTGAAAATGGATGAAAAAGTGAGGTTGCGGAGAAGTCAGTGGTTTTGCATAAAGCTAGCTAGTGGCGTGCGGTCCTACACCAAGGCGTTTCAAATGCAACTCTTTATCCCCTATTTGCTCCATCGCGTGCCAAGTCAAAAATTTGACTTGGCTGGAGGCAAACCCTGCTTGGCTGGTACCACCTCGCTTCTTCATACAGCTCAACTCGTGTTCAAAAATTTGGCTCATGCCCATCACTATTACCCACCATTCTTTTTGGGAAATTTCGGCCTTTTTTTTATTTTTTATCAACCTGGGGTCAAAGGTTAGTAGCCAGGCTCAAATCACTGTTAGATCTTATTCCCATCCAAGTACCATCTTGATAGGCTGCAGCAACCCCTCATTGAGCCTTCACTGAAAATAAACAGTTTGGGGGGGTAAATTTTTATTTTAGCAATAAAGATTGATACCATGTCGTTTTGCCTACTACGTCAATTCACCTACGACGTTTCGCCTACATGACATTTTGCCTACTACATAGGCGAAACAGCGATGGCCACCATACCCCACTTTATTGTTTACCTAACCAGACCCAACCAACCCCCTAACCTAACCCTGCAGGGCTACCTAACCCTCAGCGTCACAATAGGTGAACCGCACTGCCAAATGGTGAAAGCATCTAGCTGGGCATCTGAGGGCCATAGGCTCAAGTCTTAGCACCTTTGAGGATGAAAGTGTCTTCAATATAAGCCTGAAACTTTAAAAGGTGAATCAACATCGATTGCAGCCAATAAATTGTAAAGAATCATAGAATGCCCTTTTTTCTTTTGACCAGCTTAATTACATAGATCTATTTGAGCTCAACTTGTCTAAGCCTGTGGGTCGAAATGAACAGAAATAGCTCAGCCAGTCTGCCCTCGCCAGCCCTTTCTGTTGAGTTGCCCCGCTTGCCCCTGTCGTTAAAACGGCCTGCGGTCACCTAGCCAGCAGCGGCAGCAGCGCTGGAAGAAGCGATTGCTAGGTTGCCACGAGAGGATATGTCTAAATCGCGCTTTGCCGCCTTGTCACCAATCTGTGTCAGCCCCAGCTGGCCGAAGCCACAGATAAACCAGCGAAAAAAAGCATTGTCTGACAACCAAAGAAACATACGAAATTTTTAGAACAAAAGTCAAAGCAACTCAATGTGTTTGTTTTTCAAGATTTTCCTTAAATTTTCTCAGCAAAATAAAGAAAAGTATTTCATTAAAGAACTCTAACAACTTTTTTTTTAGTCTAAACTCATTCGTTAAATAACTTTTATTGATTTCTACAGTGAAAAATTTGATTATTTTTCATAAAACTCGTACCTTGTTAATGATATCCCTCCATAATATTGGAGTTTATATCCATAGGTGTCGTTTGCCCCCCTTTTTCACTTATTCTAATACTTTGGTAATGTGAGGCGACGCGAAACGGAAAAATAGGAATTGCTTTAGCTATTTCTTATGGAGGTAAGAAATTTGCTTTGATTTGAAATCATTTAGGCTTAAAGTGAAAGTTGTTGAATTTTCAAGTAAATTTGAGTAGTGGCTTTAAAGGCTTCCATCGCCAGCCCTTTGAAAGTAGAGAAAATATGTAGATGTCATGAGAAGCATTGGAAAAATTTGAGCTTTTTTTCTAGAACAAATTCTAATGGTGTCCATTTCATTTCAGAAACTTTAAAATTATAAGCGGAGTTGCAAATTAAAAGAGTGAAGATTGGGCCATGGCGTCTTCATCAAATAGTGGATTACCCCCGACTTCTGGGTCAGTTGGTCTGACAGTGGCCACCGTTGGAGGTGTGATTCCTGGTGGTGGTAATCAAACAGTCCTCAGTGGGGCACAAGCAACACAACTTTTACAAAAACTTAGGTAAAGATATAAAAAAATTAAGGACTTTTAGTCGGGTAAATTTCACATACATTATATATTAGGTCAATGAATTCGAATGGGTCTGTCCCTCAGACTATTAAATTTCAAACCATACAAACCAACTCTCAAACTGGAGCAAAGCAGCTTGTGGCAATACCGATTCAGGTACGATTGAATGTATCAGTTACATTTTCATATGTGTGGGCTTTTTTTCTTCAATTTCCCAACAAGTGATGCATTTTTACTTCTTTTTATAACAGTCAACTGGTGGACAAAAAATGAACTCAAGCCCACTTAAGATGATCAAACTTCCTGCATCAATTGGTGGAGCCACTCAAATTGCACAAGTGGTAACTACAACTGCAGGAGTAGGGATGCCTCCAGGTAGCTTAAGATATTTTAAACTCTAGTCTTTCTGTCTTTCAAAGAAAACTGTTTATTCAGGCGTGAAAGTTGTTAAGCTGACTCCAGCACCCTCACATAATTCCCAACAATCGTATCAACAAAGAAATACACAGGTTGATGTGCGAATGCGTTGATATTTGAGATATTTGATTTTTGATAGCAATTTTTTTATCTGCCATAGGTATTAACACCCTCAAAGCCAGTCCTCACTCCAGCAAATCCGATAGGAATAGTTAATTCGCATGTTTTTCCAAGGTAAAAGAGAAAGGCATCAACTGATTTTAATCAGTGATCAGTAAATTGTAAATGAACCTTCTTGCAGTACCAGTGGGACGTATAAAACAGCAGTCTTATCTAATAGAAGTTCCAGTGAGATCGTTCTCGAACCCACAGGCCGTGGCGTAAAGAGAGCCGATATAGATTTCGACTCGTTTTCCGATGCCAAAAGACGAAAGACTGAAAAAGGCGGAAAAGGACTTCGTCATTTTTCAATGAAGGTCTGTGAAAAAGTTCAGGCCAAGGGCACGACAACGTACAACGAAGTGGCTGATGAGTTGGTACGGGCTTTATAGTTTTATAAACTTAGTTTTTCTGTTCACAATTCAAATCTTTTAGGTGAACGAACTCACTGATCCCCGCTGCGCATCCCCGACCGACCAGCAGTATGATCAAAAAAACATTAGACGAAGAGTTTATGATGCTCTAAACGTTCTCATGGCGATGAATATCATCAGGTAACAAAAGCTAAGTTTTCTGCTCAAAAAGGCTCACTATCATTGTTTAAAATTAAACCAAGATAAAGCTCATAAGAGGCAAATTCGTTTGATTTTAGCAAGGAGAAAAAAGAAATTCGTTGGCTAGGATTGCCAACAAATTCAATTCAAGAGGCAAACAACCTTGAACAAGAGAAAGCTAGAAGAATTGAAAGAATTAAGGCGAAAACACAACAGTTGCAAGATCTCATTCTACAGGTTCTATATCTATAGCACAACGTAGTTAAAGAAGCTGTTGTGAAACTGAGTTTTTGTTAAATTTCAGCAAATTGCTTTCAAGAATTTAGTTGAGCGCAATAAAGAGAGGGAAAGAAGAGAAGGAGCCCCTGCTCCAAACTCGGCCATTCAGGTAATTAGCTGAATCTCTAAAGAAAGTTTGTTTTACCTATAAACGTAAATTTTGTCATTTCCAGTTGCCTTTCATAATCGTGAACACTGGTAAGAAGACAGTCATTGACTGCAGTATATCGAACGACAAAATGGAGTATCTCTTCAACTTTGATGACACTTTTGAACTTCATGATGATATGGAGGTAAATTTTAAAAAATACTTTCAAGTGAAAATCATTCCTCATTGAGAATTCTGTTTCAGGTTCTGAAAAGAATGGGATTGTGTCTAGGCCTCGAGCGCGGCCACGTCACTGAGGAAAATTTGGCCAAAGCCCGTGCCATGTTGCCCAGGGTGCTCGATCCGTACGTCACTGATCTCGCTAAAAATGGGCTTGGTGCCTGCTCAACAATGCCAAAGGTTTCGTCTCCCAAACCATTCCCGGAGATGTCTCAAGGCCATAATTCTGACAGAGACTCAGATTCCGATGGAGACATCAATTAACATAAAGGAATATTGAAATGGTCGAGTAAATTGTTGATCAGGTGACACGAAATCTTTGTAAACTTAGACAAGCTGGCACTAGAGCTCTGACGTATTGTTAGAATTTTTTCTCTTTCAAAATTGGATCGTTTACTACCTACCGCAATTCATGCAGTACAGTTCTTTAACCCAGCTTTTGAAATATTTTATCAGGCAAATGAGTTCATCGAAATTAAATTTTATACTGATAAGACCAGCTTCGTTGTAGTTAGCCTTCAACAATGTTGTCTATGATGTAATATGGTTTTCAATATTTGACTGGCTTTATGATACATATAAGGGACTCGAAGAAGTTCTTTGAAATTTTGAGAATTTCTTAATATTTGGATTGACAAAATTGTAGAAATTTAAGTTCTCTCACATTTCGGTTTCTATAAAAAAATATCTTTTTCCATGAAAATCTATCTCTCAACTTTTCAAATATGTATCTTATTTTTATCGAAATACACTTTTTTCGGATTTGTATCATTCGTTCATATTTTAACACATAAGCTGTTTTTCATTCTTGCATTTGCCAAGCCAGCGATGAAAAATTTCTTTAGGGATAAAATAAAATCTTTACTTTTATATAGTAAGAGACTAAATCAACATATATTTAAAGAAACTTAGTTGGCAGCAAGAAGAGCATCTGCAGGGGTGCGAAGAAATGACTCAATGATATTCCAAACGACTTCTGGATTATTTAAATGTACGTGGTGGGGTCCATCAACCTCAACATATTGAAATCCAACCTGAAAGTGACAATTTTGATTATTTAGAAACCCAATTTTCTTTCAACTTATTATTCTGACCTTATTCTTCGTTTTGTACACACGAAGAATTGTTTCGCTTTCACTTTTAGATTCGTAGTACGATCCTGCTTTAGCTTTGATTATGAGGTGTTTGCACTGAACCTGATGGTGAAAGCAGTGAATGAATATTTCTTATTGGACCATCACTTTAATCTGATTCAGTACCTTTTCTGCAAAAGCTGATATGACGTCCGTTGGGTACCCAAATATGCTCGTGATTCGGTGTTTCAGGTCTCGGGTAAAATAGACATTTGAATTGGGGTCATCAGGATTTACAGGAGAGCAGCCACGTTTTAAAAGAATTTCACACGATTCACGAGGAACACTGCCTGCCCCGTGGAGTTGGTCAGTAGCTGAGAATAATAATCAATGATCTCTGCCACAAAAGAAAGTGATTAAGTAAGGAAAAGCCAAGCCCACCTTCAACGAGTCTGTTGAGTGCATCCTCTCTAGTATAGTCAATCTGCTTGCCACTAGAAAGCTTGGCTTGGATGGTGAATAAGTCGTCGACAGAATCTCTCGTTCTTTTCACCACTGACTCGAGACTCCTGCAAATTCGAAATGAAAAAAGATCTACTTTAATGTCAGATTTCAATAACTTCCAAACATTTCTAAAGCCTTTTCAAAAAAAAATATCACCTTGAAATTGGTTTAATGCAATCCAACATTATAAGATTACCCATGAGCTCGGGGTAAGTGGCCGCAAAAAGCATAGACATTCCACCTCCCATAGAGTGACCTTTTTTTAAATTGGTCATATTTACTCCACGTTTAATTACTTGTTTCTTTTGGAGGCATCAATTAAGTTATATACTTACTGACAAGATTCATTTTTCTCAGACGAAAAAAGTCAGCAATATGTTTGATGTAAATAATCCCATCCAAGTATGGATAAGCAATACCTGAAAAATGACAATGTAGAAGCCAAGTGGACAATCGATTATCTATCAGACCAAATTACCTGATGGATAATGAGAGCTGAAGCCATGACCAGGTAAATCAACAGCAACCAACCTTTTATTATCTTTTACAAAGAAAGGAGCCAGTGTGTCGAAGGATCCACTGTTGTCGAGCCACCCGTGCAAAGCGACCCAAGTCTCATTCTCAGCATCACCCCAAATCTGACCTAGAAATTTTGGTACATTTTCAAGTGGTGGAAATATTGGTTTTTTTCAGCTCTTACCAGACATAAAACCCCACGGAACAGGTATTTTGAATTCCTCACTTTTCATTTTAGAGCAATCTGCAAATGCTGCAAAGGAACTTTTGTACGACCACTTTTCTTTTATTGTTAGCTTAAATATTGACTTGATTTTGTCACTGCTTCTAGCAAGAGGGTGGAACATGCTAGATAAGATACACGTCGTCAGAGAGTGTGAAGATTTCAAAAGGCGCACGTGTTTCAATTCGAAGTTGAGATAAAGTAGAAAATCCTTCCATATTCCACCAAAGTAACGTACAAATGTCAAAATATGTTTATATAGCGAAACATGCAATGAAAAAAAACAACAAATCGGAAAGATTCGATCAGCAAGCCTCGCAACCTCTCTTCAATGGAGGAGGTTGTCACCATTTGGAGAATGAGAAATTTAAAGTAACAGCCATAAACAAGATACCATAATAGTCAATGCAATAATAACCATTGAGATTAATAGGAAAAAATTTATAATGAGAAACAACAAGAAAAGTCACAGCAATAGGTATGAAAACAAATGTGGCCAAGATTGAACTTACATATTTTAGCAGAAAACAACTTGAGGAACCCCCACATCTTGAAGTCAATTGAGAAAGGATCTATCCATCAAGGTCTTGGAAGTTAAGTTCAGATGGGATTTGCAATGGAATGACCATTTTGACAACATCAAAAAGAAATCTAAGGCAGTGTTCTCTAAGCTCAAATTTCTGCAACAGCTAGTGGATCTAGAGGGCATGAAGAAAATACTAACCACCCATTTCTTCAGGATGATTTATTATTCATCACAGATCTGGCTGAATGAATTGACGACAATCATACAATATAGGCTAATAAATTCTCTTCATTACAAAGCTCTTAGAATATCGATAGGAGACTACAGGAAGAGGATATCGAAAGATGATCTCTCAAAAAACCCTAAACAGAGCAACACCTTTCCAATGGATGAATTACTCCAATGCAAAGTTGGCAATTTCACTGTCTTCAGGAAAATGGCCCTCCAATTGTACAATGCATTAAAAAATACAGCATATGAAAATGACAGAAATCCGGGGGTGATGACAGTAAGCGACACCTCAAGACTAAAAATTGGTTGCCACTCCCTTGTAAATAGACTGCAGTGTCTTAGAAGATTTAAATTCAAATGCACAACAGGAATAAGTGACCATGCCCTTTGTATAGGCCTAAAACAAACCTTTTTTAACCATTAATTAACCGAACTGATTTTTATCTATTTATCGCCCTTTTAAAGATTACATCAATTAACAATCATGATAGACCTTAGTGTGGATTTATCCAGCTTTGTCAAAAGGCTCAGAACTAAGTAATTAGTTCTGGGCCTTACAGCTCTTAAAAAGAAAATGTAAACTGTTACAAGTTTTGTTTCGATGGAGCAAAGAATAAATTCAAATTCAAATTATAAGGGTGCAGTGAGAATGATAAAAGTGGTAGCGAGTCAGACGAGGTGGTCGAAAGATGAGCGAGACGCAAACACAGTGATGACCCTTCCCATCGATAAAAGAATCAATAACGGACTGTTTATTGATAGAATGGCAGCAATTTATATAGTGGATGGTCAGATCAAGAATGTGGTGAGGGTGGTCAACGATTGGTGCTGGTTGATCCGCAAATCAATTATATGGTATGCGAGGATGATAAACCAAGAGGCAGCCTGTTTCAAAATGACTAACAGGAATAAAAGAGAGATTGCTCATTATCGTTACAATATTGTTAAGTGAAAATGAAAGCAATAACTTGTATTGAGCGCATATTTACCTAAGTGGGGTTTAATTCATTGAAAAGGGTCATTTTTTGCTCAGTCCTTAATGAAGAAAATTGTTTAAGACCACTGTCACTGTTTAGTCAAGTGGGATGAGTATTTTTTAACCATATTTTGAAGGTTTTCCTAAATAATTCACAACTGGAAGTGATCACACTGCCAAAAAAGTGCTGCTTTTTTCCAAACATCGAATTCTTCATTTCTTAGAACATTACTTTGCTATTTTTTTTATACATTTTGTGCATGTGCTGGAGCTAAAGTCAGATTTCACTTCCACCAGACAACTCATAAGAATTTTTTTATGATTGCAAACATTTATTATTTTCTAATCATCAAAATCTACTTTCTATTTTTAAGACCTAAAACTCCTTGTGAAATCAAGCGTCGCTTTTTTATCTTTCTTTCATTTTCTACAGCTAGCCAGTACTCCATGGTGTCTTTATTTTCCATTTCATAAGATTTTGGTTTTGGACGTTTTATATCCATAGTAAAAAGCCAATCAGGATACTCAGAATCTAAAACGATAACGTTATGACATTTTTCAAAACTTCTTTGGGTTTTTAGTATATACCTGGTTTAAGCTTTGGATGTTCCCCATTAATTGTATAATTTAAGCCACAGCAGTGTGTGGTCAGTATCTTGGGATCAGTCTCAACCTCATAGGTCCTCATCAGCCTGCTCATGCCAATAGCACTTTTCCCACCTTGATCCATTTTAGATTTACAACTTTTAGGATGAAACGAACACAACTATTTTGATGCAAAAATTATACCTGCAACAACTTTTTTTGGACCTACAAGATATAAAATCATGATGTGCTTTACTGTCAAAATTTTCTCGTATGGAGTTAAGAGGTAGTTTACCTTTTCTTATAAAGAAGCCCATTGGAAATGAAGCCTCTTTCACTTGAGAAAAGAGCTTATTTCCAAGGAATCTTGATGATCTCAATCCAAGAGACATCTAAAGAATTAAGGTACAGCAATGAACGTTTTATTTGAAGAAGATAAACTTACATTTTTATTTGATTTCTGTAAAAATCAAATAGTGCTGTAATTTCGGTTTAAATTTCAGGGTACTTCTTTTTTTCCAGCAGATGTAAGTAGAACAAAATTTTTTTAGCAACTTTGAAAGTTTCGATATTTGTTTATTTTTTCCAAAAGCCGAAGCCATGCATACACTGTAAAAAAATACTGTGGCTCATTTTGAAATAGAAACGTTAGAAGTTTAGAATATTGCTAATGCCCAGTTTCTGTAAAATATTTCAGTGTTGTCTGGTCACTTTCATAGACATCTGTGAAAGGTTAAAATTGATTTATGAAAAAGAACAACAATAAACCGCACAATATAATATACAAAATTACAATTTACAAACTTTTTCCTGCCCTGCCAAAGATGGTACTATTGGGTATTAAATACAATGGCTTTTTACGATCTTGGGGATCATCCTTCCGAAATTCCTTTCAGCTTCAAAAGACGTGTCAAAACAAAAGGTCTGCAGACTAAATTTTACAATGGAGTTCATGTTTCTAAAATTTATGATTATTTTTCTTTGCAGGTACATCATCTATGATTCGTGTAAACCTGCCAAAAAAAAAGATTCTGAAATGAAATTTCAACCCAACAAAAATCCAGATTATTATTTGGATAAGAGAACAAAGAAAGGATTTTTCAATAGATTAGCAAGGGACCAAGGGAATGACAGTAAGAGTAAACTCTTTTTATACATCTTTGTTTTACTTAATTGTCAATGAAAGCCTCTCAATCTTAGCATTCTCTGTCACAATGGGAGGTTTTTTCGTGGCTGGACTACTAATTGCCTCAGTTGCACCCACCTGGATTTTTCCTGGAAGACTAACTGATTATTACGAACATCAAGAATCAATGTAATTTTAAAATTATTTTACAGATTTGTAAAAATTTATTTCCTCTAGAAAAGAAAATGTTTCAGAAAAGAAAAAAAGAGTGAAAGTCTTATCACTCGTCGAGCTGAAATGTTGACTTACAAGTACTACATTAGTCCAGAAGTTGAAAAACTGTTTAGTAAGGTTTTAGAGGACCTGGGAATCAAACAGAAGAGAAGGGAAAGCGCAACTTTGTTCAGTTCTGGTCAGTAAAAAGAGTCAATTATTATTCGAGATACTCTGATAAATTTGCTTTCAATTTACATACGATAAAGGGTGAAATGGTCTAATAGTAACTTTTTGCCCAAGATAACTTCAACATAATGTGGTTTGGAAACTTGATCAATAAGATCAGACTGCTTATGGGAATTCCTCATTACCTTGAGTACTCCAACATTGACGAGGTACTGTGCTTAATTTGCTTAAAAAATATTCGAGCATTGAATTGATTTGCCTGAAAAGATCTTTACGTTTGCATTTTGTCTTTCTGTTTTCTCAAAAGTGAATTAAAAGCTTGATATATAGTTTTTAAGCAAATATTCATCTTAATATTAGACTTTTAATAAATTTTTTACCTCAAATGTATTTTCTACGTTAAGGTCAAACTAGCAGAACTTAGACACAAGCCCATGATTTCATATCCTGAGATCTCATTGTCTGTAAGTGATATAGTTGTGACAGATGACAATAAAGAAGGTAATTCATCAAAATTTATTCTCAATGATTTTCAACTCTTCATTTTAACTTGATTTGACTTGTCTTATTTATTTCAGACTACCGAGCTTTTCTGGAAACATTTGTTTTATCAGACAATGCCAAGAAGTTTATGATAGCGTCCAAAGTGACTCTTGCTAACAGCACAGCTGTATATTTATTCAATACTTTAGCAACTCCTCTCCTGTTTTCCATCACCTTTGTTTCTTTCGTTAAGTTCAATATTATCAATCAAATGTTTAAGAAGCCATTTATAGTGCGGCTTGGATGCTACAGTGTTGGATATTCTGCATTGTTGATGGTAAAAAGTTAGTTTATTCACGCCTGCTTGGTCATGCTTTGATTTATTATTTGTTAAAACAGGTCCTGAAATTGATGAAGATTGAACAAGAGGGTGATCTTGTGGAGTACGCAGATCGAAAGCTGTATAAGCTGAGCCGAGACTATCTTGATGGAGGGATTGAATTCTACACTAAAACCATAAATCGTGGAAGACTTTTTCGTCAGCTTCACCCCCAAGGATATTTATACTTTGATGAAGATGGAGATGCTATTCCTTATTGGTTTGAGACAGATATGTCAGAAAAAAGAAAATCAATCTCCAGGCTTCAATTTGCTCTTGACTGTCTTAAAAATCAACAGTTGAGTGAAGAAAAAGATTCCCTCAAAGACATTATCCTTTCAATGTGAATAAACAAATGATAAAAGGCTTTTTTGGACATCTTTGGTATGAGGCTAATGTCTAATGATCAAGATCATAATAAAAGCGAGTTTTTCACAAACTTCAGACTCCTTGTCATCTTTTTTCGACAAAAAGTGCTTTGCATGAATATTTTTTATATATTTAGTCAGGTAATGACAAGGAGCTGGAGGGGTCATACTTGAGTTAAAAACCTTCCCTGAGTTGGTGTGTAGGTCTGTACAAAATTTGGTGGAGTTTGGTCCAGCAGTTTGCTTGTTAAAGAGGGACATAGGTACAGTAAGTCTCTTTTATATATATATAGACTAGCCAACTG
>Ga0194133_10003541_pt1 | contig 22035 bp, 19 predicted proteins | sample TA2KigOf40mmetaG_FD_155448 | JGI IMG/M metagenome (GOLD analysis project Ga0194133, IMG submission 155448) | Freshwater microbial communities from Lake Tanganyika, Tanzania - TA2015055 Kigoma Offshore 40m | ecosystem: Environmental > Aquatic > Freshwater > Lake | place: Tanzania: Lake...
TTAATGTTGTCAGACTTAGCTAGTGATGGGATTTCGGATCTTGATCCCACCAGGTAGGCTGGTCACAAAGAGAAGTTGTCAAAGGTGGGCTTTCAGGGGAAATAAAATGGATGAGCCCCTCAGGGCTCGTGTGACGCGTTCAACAGCAGAGTAACCAAATTTTCCAGTTAGTAAATTCCAGGGATGACTCCTTAGTGCCCTGGATATTTCATTGGGAATTGCAATACTAATTTCACCTCCCCAGTTATTGTCTATAAAGTAAAGCAAAAATCTTTTAACACCATCTTTGATGGGTTTGGCTTGTTTAGCTGTCTTTTATTAACGAAAAAAATCAGCCAGGGCAGGCAGTTAGCTTTTAATAGTAACTTGAAAAATCATCAACTATCATGTAATTTTTGTACATGGTTCTCGGAGTAACTGGATTGTATTTTCTCCAGTTAGAAAAATGCAGTTCTTGGTTTCAAAAAAGATAAAGTAGAATTTTGAGAGAAAATTGAATTTTCCAGTCAGTTTTTCATGATAAAAAATATATTCAGTACTTCGTGTGACTGTTTTGATAGAAATTAAGTCTCCTTGATTTGAACGATTCACTTGTACATTACTCGATCTGTCAGAGTAAGAGTCTCGCTTGTCAGATCATGCAAGTCCTGAAGTTCGGTGAATTTGTCGTGTCCTCTGATGTGGGCATAATTTGCTGAAAGGGCCATCAGAAAGTGTACAAGACTCACGATGACAACGAAGCAAGAAATCGTTGAAAGAATAAACATGATGGTGGCGTGCTCCACATAGTCTTTGCAGAAGACTTTCACTTCTGCTATTCCGACAACTTCCATGTCCACGCGTTGGGTTCCTTCCAAAATTATCATTTTTTATGGTTAATGTACAAAAATGTACATGAATAATTTATGAAGCAAATTCACCTTTTGGGAAAAGAAAATGGTACGGATAAAAATCTATGGTTCCGCTCTCCCAGCCTATTTCGTCGGTATTACAAACACCCCAGCTCACGGCATAGAACATGGTCATGATAACGCAGCATGCAAAAACAACGATCCAACAGAGTAGCAGGAAGTACGTTATTAGAATGAATATCATACAGGCTGAAACCAAAGTCATTTTGAATAGAACAATCTTTTGAAATGAGCCATTTTTCTTGCTTCTCCTTACCTACTCGTCCTCCGACCCTACCACCTGATGATCGGTAAACTTCATGTCGCGTGGCGCCGGTGGCAAGAACAGCAACAACGAGTATCATTAAGGCTAAAGCTGCCATGGAGGCTCCCAAAATGATGAAGGCAAGCTGAGTGGGCTCAATCCTTTAAAGAAAATATTCTAATCCTGAGCTTAGTTCTTCGATCGTTTTCAAAATGACATTGACTCACCAACCCAATCCTTTGTCTAGGTGAAAAACATCTTGTAAGAGACGAAGCGTTAAATTAACACCCCTGTATAATGTTCCACAGAAAACCCCAACTCCGGCCCACGATAAAATTAATGCTATCTATGAAAATAAATTCGCTTTAGTCACACAACAAAAGTCTAGAAAATAATTTTTAACTTATTACCAAAGTAGCATAAGGTATCCTTGTGATACACTTTGAGCAACATCCCTCGCGACGTCTGATTGGGGCACCACGGTGGGACCCTGAATATGCAGACAGTTGGCCTGAGCCCATTCTATTAGAGACACAGATGAGTTTTTAAATAATTGACATGCATGTATCTTGATAATTTGACAATTAAGGGACACGAAATTTGTCAAAAGCTGACAATTTCAATAATTAAGGTATTTTGTAATCTTTCTCTTTTCTCACCTGTTTACTTGATGAAACAGTCTCCTATTCCTTGATTAAAATTGCATCAAAATTGTTCAAAAGAGGGTACCTAAAAAGAATGAAGAAAATCGATGGTTCACATGCAAGTCGCATTTTCAAAAAAACGAGACAGCGTATCAGTTTACAAGCAAAGCCACAGCCAAAACAATTCCAGGTATACATCACTTGGTTCTCCTTTCCAGTCTCTGCTAGGCGTGGACGAGGGCAAGGTACGTACGTGTGAGAGGCTGAGTCGGCCGAGAGCCTGGAGGTAGTGAGAAAGTGAAGTGCCACAATCGGTTGACTCCTTTTAGCTATATACAAAGCATGCGAAGATGATTCACAGCAAGATAATACTTTACCTTTGTGTAAATTGGACGAAATCGTCATTTTGAATAAAGACATAAAGATAAAAAACAAAACAAACAGAAAAACGAATCAAAAATTCAAATCATCAAAGTTTGAGAACTTTTTCTGTTTTTTTAACTTTAAGAATTTATTTGCTATTATGAAATTATAAACATGGATGTCATTGGATTGACGGGAAGCAAATCCACAGGTTTGAAGATGTAAATAATGTGGAACGTGTGCGCACGCGATCGATATAAAAGCACGTCAGATTTTATAAAAGTCATTTGAGTCAAAGTCCACATATATGCGTATAGCCATCAAACACCCACAGCCCTAATTGGTAGACACTGCAAGCTGGCATGAGTGCTAAAGTAAGTAAAGTTTGTACTTATTTCGAATGGTCTTTGAATTGAATTGGATAAACGATTTTTAGCTCCTTTTTTAGTCCAATATTCAATATTTGCTGTAATCTTTCAACACGTGGCAAATAAGCAACGTGTATTTGTTTAGCCAAAGATGGAGGAGAGTGCAACAGTTCCTTCGTTTGGACTGCCATTAACAGGTTTACATGTAAGTGTTACAGTACCACAATATATCAAATGAAAAAATCATTTAAAATGAACGTTTAAATTTAAATAATTTCAGCATGAAAATTGTGAATGGGAAAGTGTCTCTCCTGCCTTTTCATCTCTTGGAGCAACGTACGACAAACTCACCCATTTGAAGCTGGGATATTGCAAAGATCAGGAGAACAAGTTTGAATGCCATTGTGATATAAGCTCACCGTCCAAATTCACAAACTTGAAAAATCTTTCAAACCATATCCTAAAAAGTCACTGTGCTGGCGATAAAGTCTGTCTCTTATGTAGCCCCGACAGAAACGGTAAGAGGTTTTTTTCAAGGCAATTGATTGTAAGAGGAACATCTATAATGCAACGAATTTGAGGACTTTACAGGGAACTGTATTACTTTCCTGGAAACCAATAATGCTATTTATCATGCGGCACAGAAGCACCATCTGAGTCTGTTGATGTACTATGTTTGTGAAGATTGCCAAGTGGTTTTCCCTGGAGTTCTACCACTTAAGCAACATTTGGTATGAGGTTATTTATTGTGCAAGGGTTTCCAGATAAAAAATCCCTTTTTTATTTTACAGACTCACCAACATAAAGAAGAATTTAATTTTGAATCGACCATGAAGTTCCGTTGCTTTCCCTGTTTTCTTTGCCTCTCCCCTTTCAAGTCACATGGAATGAGAAAAAGTCATTTAGAGAGAAAGCATGGACTTTTCATGCCAACAAAATTAGAGAATGCTGGGTATCACACTCCTGGAGACATCGTTCAGATACAAGAGTTGAATAAGAACTTTGTAGCTCAAAATAAGCTGGTCCGTGACTTATTAAGTCAGTGTGCTCGTGATATTTCCTCCTGGGCAGCAAGGAAAGATATGCAAAAAAATTGGAAAATACCAGGAAGCTGTGGTGAAACACCAAAGCACATCAAACCTCTAGATTATTCAGAAAGCTTAGATCTTTCTGTCAGTGGTGATGCCAAATCAAGAAGCTCCCAAAACACAATAAAGGATTCAAGGAGTGGCGATAGGGAAGAGTCAGACTTAACTCTTGAAAATCCAGAAGGCCTCGATTTAACTTGCAACGAAAAAAAGACAAATGGCAGCAGCGACCACTTGGAATTAGATTGGCAACCTGACAGTTCCCAAAAACTTTATCCCACTGTACATAATGTTAATTTCAGTTATCTCATGGAGCTTGATTCAAAACATGAAAGTTCAAATACGCTGGACTTGGCTTATAATAAAGTAGAAAATGTTGCAAATCCTGAGTCCAAAACTATTAATTTTATGGAGGTGGATTCACTGCCTGGAATCCCTATAGTGTCGGACGATTCAGACCAGAATATGACTGGACACTCCCTGTCTTGTGAAACTCAAGATCTCCGTGAATCTTCAAGTGCCTGGTTAGATTTGGCCACATGTATGAAATCTCGAAACATCAATTTGACTTCTCAAACATTGAATTCCTTTGAAGAAAACAAAGCAAATTATCTTTCATTCCAAAATGCTTTCCCGTCACTTGGCCACTTTTCTGGAACAAATATTGATATTCATCCTGAAGACAAAATTGACACAGATGAGGGAGGACAAGTAGAAAGTCAGCCAAAGGAACCACCCTATGTGCCTCGCATTAAAGACAGAAACGGTGCTCGTCTTCAAACCTTCTTCAAAACCTCAAAACTCAAGGATATGTTTAAAAAATACCCAGTTGTTTCCATTGTTGATATTTTTTGAAAATCACCTCACAAACTAAATCCCAAAACTTATTCTAAAATTAAAACTATTAGTTTTGAAGAAGTGTAATGTCTTTTTTTAAACAAGCTTTTTTTAGATCTTAAATTAATTGAACTTTAAGTTTACATAAAATACTTATCTGAAATTAAGTGATTGTGTCCTGAGCGGTTGGGTCATTGACCAATTAAACTTGCAGGTTCAAAAGAGGCTTTTCATATGTACCAGGATACACCTTTTATGACATATCCACTATTGAAAGAAGTTTGAAGAAACTACAATTTAAAAATACTAAATTTATTCAAATTCTACAAACAAAATTCTTTCCGATTTGGTCAAGCTAGTTGTGCCATCCACCGTTGATGTTAAGGGTTGTTCCGGTAATGTAACGGGCTTTGGTGGAAAGAAGGAAGGCCGCAGATTCACCAATGTCGATAGGTTCACCAGATTTGCCAAATGGGATTTGAGAGAAGTTTTTTTCTTTTATCTAAAAAGGATAATTTGTTAGCTAAAGAAAAATGAAACTCGATAGAAAAGATGACTAACTAAGATTATAGGATAATCCAGTAAATTCAAATTGTTAATGGAAAGATCACTTCTCTACAGTAAAGTTTTCTCAATTGAAAAGTCCACCGTTGACGTTGAGGGTAGTCCCACTTATATATTTTGCATTTTTGGACAACAGAAAAACAGCTGCCTCAGCGATGTCAACGGGGTCACCAAAGTCTCCCAAAGGAATTTGAAATTTAAGCATTTCTTTTATCTGAAAGTTATACAAAAGATGTGGCAAGACCGACACCAGTACATCAATTGGAAAACATTTTTGTGACCCCAATTTAAACTATTGATTGGTTTTATATCTTATTAGGATCAAAAAGAATTTCAAGCTTTTTTCAATCAAAATTGCTTACGTGGTCGGGAACAGCATCGGACATTGGAGTCTTGATGAACCCTGAAAATAAATTAAAAAACACTTGTAAAAATGGAGCTCATTTATCTTTCAATACTTGGTACTTCAAAATTGGTCTTAAATAAATGCATCATTTTTTTGTTACCTGGGCAAATGCAGTTGACTCTGATGTTAAACTTTGCCAACTCTTTGGCTGCTGACCTTGTAAAACCTATCACACCAGCTTTAGAGGCTGAATAGTTCGTTTGTCCAGCATTTCCAATTTGCCCTGAAAAAAAGATTTTTCATAGATAGGAAAGTAAACATCGATTGAATAATGTTTCTAATGTTACCTGAAATGCTGGATATGTTGACAATCGATCCGTATTCAACCTTGGCTTTCATCATACCAACAGAGGCAACTTGGTTGACTAGAAAGGTACCCTTTAAATTGACATTGATGACCTTATCAAACGCAGCCTCACTCATGCGTAGCTGAAAGTTCAAGATCATAATTATTTAACCTATTCTAATCAATGAAATGGTGAAGTGAATGAACTAAGCTCGCACCAGGTAGCCATCCATAGTTATACCGGCGCTGTTGACGACAGCATCTATAAAGGAAGAACAATGAAATACAATATGAAAAAGTTGACCCTTTTTTCATTTCAATTAAGAATTCTTTATTACTCGGCGGACTGTTATATTTTTCAAGGATCTTTCCCATGGTGGACTGAAAGAAAATATAAAAACAATTAAGATAGTGCATACTCTCTAGGAATCTTGTAAAATTACCTGAACAGACTGTAAATTTGAAACATCTGTTTGCAGTGCTAAATGGTCACTACCTTTCAGGGTCTATTTGAAAAGTTGATTTCTTATACATACTTTTATTATTAGAAACTTTCTTGCAAATCACTTGTAAAGTTTCTTCACATGATTCTAGATTTAAGTCAGTGACAACCACGCGAGCTCCTTCTCTTGCTAGAACCTGTATGTATACATAGGTAAAAAGGGATAAGGTTAGGTTGTTAAGCAAAATTTTTTAAACTGTCGCTCAAAAGTCAGGAGTATATCAAAAGTTATTATAAAATTGTGACACACATCAGTAAATAGATCTATTGACTTTACTTGAGATATTGTTTGTCCCAATCCACGTCCACCACCTGTGACCCAAGCTAATCGACCCGACAGCATATTTTAATTAAGCTGTCAGACGTGTTTAACTTTCATCCAATTTTGTTTTTATTTGTTTAGTTTTACAAAATTCGAACACTTTTCGCAAAATTGTTTGTTTGTTTGCCTGCACCGCCTCCCGGAGGGGAGGAAAAAGCGAACCCTGAGGGTGCTTTGCCATCAGTGCTACGGAGTATTGTAGGGGGTAGCGCGAGAGGAAAAGTATTAGAGGAACCCCATAAAGAATGAGGTAGTTTCTAATTCTGCGACACAAGCATGACCCTGCCAACCCAACTCCGTGCCCTTGGGGTTCCCCCAACTCCAAAATCTAGGCAGATCACTGAAGAAAATACAAAAAATGTCCAGCTAAGTGGCTTAATACTTTCTAGTCAAAATGAGCTGCTTTATTTTATACCCAGGTCCAAGGATGAGGGACTAAGAACTTGGCACACCTTTAACTAAAAATGGATACCCCAATTGCATTGAAATTTCAGTTCTGTGCCTTTGAAAACGAAAGAACAAACACAGAGATTTCTTCAGGCCTATCCCCAGACCCTGGAGCCAGAAGGTGAAGGAGAAAACACATCTTATTGGGGATGGCTTCTTTCAGGTACATTGTGAATCTTCGCTTCCATTTCTGTAGACCTATCATCCCAAGAAGAATTTCAAAGTCCAAAGTAGAATTTTGTAGTCTTGTGTTTACATCACTGTTTAATTAGTTTTATCCAAATTTACCATCTTGGGTAGGTAGAGGGATGGACTTTCTTGTTTTCAAACCTATACATTTGACTTAGAAATGGGTATGGATAAAGCATGATAGGCATTTTTGCTTGAAATTCTTTTAACTTTGATTTATTGAGCTGATTATCAAGGGAGCCCTTCTTCCTTAAAAATGAAATAGTGAAAGCAAGATCTTGTTGAATTTTTTTAAATGTTTTCTTGAGTAAATTGAACTGACTTCATCCAATCCAGAAGGGATCAGTTAGGCTTGTGCATTTAGACAACAAAAAATAAAAAGAAATTATTGCTTATAAAATGCTAAGGTACTTCGAATTCGACTTTTTTTGCTAAATAAAGCTCAAAGTTGATATTTTAAAATACTTATTTTGTATCTTCACAAACAATAGCACCTTCGCCAGCCAAATCAATGGTAAAGCTCACGAGCAAGGAAAGTGTTGCATGAAGTCTGTTGAGAATAAGATCAAGTCCCTTAAAAACACAATAGTATACCAGTGATGTAGGAAATAAGAACAAAAGAACTGTGAAAGCAACTGTGCCGACGAAAAGCTGAAAAGAAAAGAGTTACATTTAATTTCTCTTCCATCCACGAAATGGTAAAAAAAATTCACTTGGTCTACATCGTTGGAAGAAGAGTCGACCCTATCCCGTAGTGGATTGTACTTTTTGCCCCTGAATTGGGATAGTTTATTTGAAAGAGCTTGTGTCATAAAAGAAAGTAAAGTATACCGGAACAACCTCCATAGACTCAAAAGCCCATGAGATTGGCTGAGAAAAAGCCGCCTGGCATAAGCATAAAAGCAATGAATGTGAAAAGTGATGACATTAAGGGAGTCTTGGAATATTGACACCTATCAAATTAAAATATAAAAATAGAATAGCGAAGAAAATAAGCAAACTTTGAGGCTACCTGAAAGGAAATGCCAGTGTAGACCAAGAGGTGCATAACTTTACAAATGATGTTCAAAAGGTGCGGTGTCGCCACGTGTAAGAAGCTCACCCACAAATGAATGTGGTATAAAAAGAAACGTCCTAGACTTTGGCTTAAAACTGAGTTCAGCTTTAAACCCGCAGGTGCACCCATGAGCCAGACAATTAGCCTGAAAGAATGTGCCAACTTTGAAAAAATATAAATAAATTTTTGGAAGAAAAACTTCTCACCTTTTGAGCCAATAAACAATCAGGTCTGCAAAATAAAGGGCATTTGCAGCCAGTTTATCTGGCAACAATAGATCTTCTTTGAAAAGGGATGTTAGCTGGAACCCGATGAAAATGTCTATGACTACTACTGCCCAGAAGCGAGCAAGAACCTTGAGGAGCGGCAGAGTGGTGCTGTTAGAACCAAAATTTTTAAGTAAATAACCCATCTGGGACTTCCTTCTTATTAGGTAGGTTCCGGTGTAAGTTTGACACAGTAGTTCCTTAAGCTGCACTGTCAATGTGTGTATCTTCCCCATTTCAAATGGCCTGAAATAAGTGAAAGTTCAATAAATGCAATCGTGGAAGTGTATTTAGGGAAAAAGTTTGATTCATTTTCATATCGATCACGTCTTTAAATTAACTTACCTAGTTAATGAATTAGTCTATGAAGAGGAACAGGTGTTTCCAATAGATTTCGTTGCAATTTTAAAGACCTTTTAAGGCAGCATGAAGATCACATACCTGTCATTTAAAATAGAAACGGGTCGACTGCAAGTCACTTTTAAACGCCACTTATTTCGTAAATATATATATTCGTTTTTTGTAGTCGTCAAAGTTCAAAGTGACGTTTAGAACTTCATTTTCATGGAAGAAAAACTCCAGTATGTTTTTGATTAAACTAACAAAAAATGCTAAAAAACAAACAAGTTCAAATTTGCTGACTCATCTTTACTCACTTCAATAATTAGTACATTCAAGTTTCAAGCAGTTAAAACTTTAAAGTAAATATAGTTTTCAAACTTGATATTTGCTTCGTCCCTTAGACATCTATGGTTTTAACTAACGTTTGTTTATTTGCCTTGAACTCACCATGTGGCGAAGAAGGAAAAATGGTACTTTTTTCTGAATCTTACCATACGTGATTGAAGGTGCCAAAATGGATAAAATGGGGAGGATCTCGTGTGGCAGGCGAAGAACACAATTATGTTATTACTGTCAAACAGTCGATGGCAGACAGAAGCAATAGAAGAGTGCCAATGATACTATCAGGTTTACTGTGGCTTTTGGATTGTGATTTTTTTTGTTCTTGGGGTGGAGGTGTTGTACAGAGAAGGTTGAGTTGGTCTATTATTATGCATCATTTGGAAATGTTGATATTTGGCTGCATTCACTAGAGTTGGGTGAAGGAAAACCCTTCTTTAATACCCAAATTTTGTCCTCTATTTCATGGATAAGACAAAACATCTTAAACTGAAAAGCATGTCATTTTTACAAAGGCCAAAGACCTGCTAAAAAGCAATTTCTCTCCACTCTAATAGTTGCCTGTTTTTCGTCATAAAAAACTAATAAAATAGAATATTAAGTTCGTGATCAGAATTTCTTATTAGACTCCAGGAAAGTTGCTGAAAGACTCTCAGGCTGACTTTGAAGGGCTTTGGGTTCAAAAAAACAAGCCATGACCAAGAAGAAAAAAACTTTGTTTCAATTGTAGTATTCAGCTCTAGAAGCAAGGCTCCTTATGACAAGTTCATATTACTTTCATATTTTTGCATAAACCTGGGCACTTCGGCAGGGCATGTACAGTAAGATGCTGTTACTGCGACCGTTCCATCCATCTGGCGTGGTAGGGTACTTGACCTTAGAGAAACATCCTCACATATTTGAATAATAACTTTTCAGTAATATTAAGAATACTCACCTTTTGGTCCACACGGCCTTGACCCTCAAACTCTAAGGCGTCAGTGTCAAGCACCACCTGATAAACCCCAGGCATTTCGATACCGACCTTTACATTTAAAGAAATTTAGTCCAGGTCGAACATTTTTAAGAACTCAGGTTACCTTGTAGTCAGTAAAACTCTTGGAAGAGTGAAAATTGAAGACAAATAAAAGACCTGCTCTCTCAAAAACAACAGTCTTGTCATCTTCATGCTTGCATGATACATATCCAGGATCAGCCGCTAGCCAACCATATTTACTTTCGGTTCTAAAGTAAAATCACAATAGACTTTGGAGATAACAACTTAAGAATAAAGTAAGTCACTTGTTCATAGAAGCATCAAATTCGTTTAAAAATTTGTATCTTAGTGTGTCGTCATCAACAAGGTTAAACTGGCGTCGTGCATAGTGGTAAGAACTGTTATTTCCTGAGCGTGGAAAATCTAACCATTCCGGATGGCCTGGTTGATAATCAAAGTGAAATTTTTGTATAGTCTTTCAATTTGATTTAAATAATTTACCAAACTCGTTTCCAATAAAGTTGAGGTAACCCTCTCCTCCTAATCCGTGAACAACCAAACGAATCATTTTATGCAAAGAAATTCCCCGATCAATCACAGGAGTCTTGTGAGACAATATTGACATCCCTGAACAAAAAAGTAGGACAACTCATTATTAGACTAAATTTGTCTGTCTATCTCTTTACTCAATAGACACCTGTATACATTTCTTTGTCCATGAGCCAGAAGGCAAGCGTCTTGTCACCAACAAGAGCCTAAAATGAAACACCCTAGAGGTTTGAGAATTCAAAATCTGATCTACATGTAATTTAACCTGATCGTGAGACTCTGCATATGCAATACACTTCTCTTGCCACCTGCGATTTGTCTGGAAAAGTTTTAATTATCCTTTTAGACATGTTTAAAAGATTCTAAAAAACAGTTACCAAGGTGTGCACGACATGCCCAATACACCAGTCTTCGTCCCTTTGCTCCTTTAACATCTTAATCCACATATCTGGAATAGCCATCGCCAAGCGGTAGTCAAATCCAGCTCCCCCTTAAATGGGGTACAAATTACTTGTCATCATGAAAGAAACACTAAATTACTAGAGCAGATCTTTTCAACTTAAGGTGTTCATTACCCTCTTTGATTGGTCTGCAAAGAGCAGGCATTCCCGACACGTCCTCTGCCACTGTGATCATATTCTTGGACAGTGAATGTAACAGATGATTTGATAGCATAAGATATATGTAGGCCTCTGTGTCCGTGTTCAGGCCATAGTATTCATGGTAGTCACCTATGATATATTTTGTGATCATTTTTAACAGTTTAGAATGCAGATCACACACGCCAAACCGGAAAAACCCTGTCCAAGTCCTCTTGAATGATATAACATTGAAGTGACACCATCAAACCTGAACCCATCAAAATAGTAGGTGTCAGTCCACATCCTCAAATTTGACAACAGAAAACGTAAGACCTCCCAATTAAAGTAGTTAAACAGCCTGGAATCCCAAAGAGGATGAGTTCCACGTTGACCAGTGTGGAAAAAGCAGCCCTCTGAAAAATTGGCAATTTTTGTAATAGGGCCCTTCAAAACTTAACAATATTCTCTAGAAAATTTTCAAAAGTTAATGAATGCTGTAGAAATAACACATGAAAAACAAATCGTTTTGAAGAATCTCCAGGAAAATTTACCTGTCCCATCAAACATATTCAATCCATCTTCAGTATTTTTACATGCATGAGAATGTACAACATCGAGCATCACAAAGATTCCCATTGAGTGAGCTGAAGAAAAAGTTCGTAATTAATGATTAATTTAGTCTTAATTCGATCAAATGAATTAGTTGATGGAAAAATTTTAGTGTAACTTTTTCGGCTGGAAACAAAAACTATGAAAAAAAATGAGTACCTGTATCAATAAGTGCTTTGAGCTCTTCTGGATTACCAAAACGGCTAGAAGCTGCAAAGAAGCTTGTAACTTGGTAACCGAAACATGCATAATATGCATGTTCCATTATGGCCATTAGCTAAATAAATCATTTAAGAATAACATTACAAAAGATACCATGTCGATTCGTCTAATGACGTTTCGCCTAATACCTAACCTAACCCTGCGGGATATGCGGGTTAGGCGAAACAACGTATTCCTATTACAAAACATAAACTTTAAAATTGTCAAAAAATAACCTGTATTGCATTGTATCCGAGCTTTTGAATTCTAGGTAGCACATTTACTCTAAAGTCTTCATAAGTGTTAACTTTTCCCTCGGGAGAAGAGATTCCAACGTGGCATTCGTAGATACGAAGTGAACTGGGCTTTTCGGGCCGAGGATGTTTGAAAACATAAACCTGGAATTGTTGTAGTTCATATTATGGAAACTTTAAAGTCGAAATTTGAAGTTTTTTACCTGGTCCTTGGGAGGGTTCCAAAAATGGTGTACATAAATATTTTCTGGAGTTGGAAGAACATAGGTGGCCCAAGGGTCCAGCCTGTCATAAACGTTACCATCAAGACTTTTAATGACAAGCTTCAACTTACTCAAGTGATGAACCAAACATTCACCAGAACTAAATTCAAGACATTAGTTTATTTCATTAACTTACAAGCCTCACGCAGTGAGACAAACCTTTTTGGGGGAAGTGTCAGCTCCCATTTGCCGTAATCCAATTTCTTGAATTTGTGCTCAAATTTGTTCCAGTTATTGAAGTCTCCCATTAACCACATTTCCTTGTAAATTTTAACAAATCCATTATCATTGCTCATGATGATATCAAAAAATAAAATAAAAACAGGTTACTTCAGCTCCAGGAGCCCATTGTCTAGCAACAAAAGTGCCATCATCCATTGCATGACAGCCAAATGTTTTGAATCCAAGAGACATATTTTCTATCCCTCCTTCAACTTCTGTCATATGCTTCAAGATATCCTCAAAATTTCCATATCTAGAAGTCAAAATTAAGCTTTTAATGTGCAAACTGTTTGATAGAGATGAAACTATTAACCTTCTCCTGATTTCTCTTTCAAATGGTTTTAAGTAGGAGTCTCTTTGAAGTAAAACGTCAATATTTGGAACATCAACCTTCATTGGACCACCTTTGGCATCCTGAGTTGGATCAAACTGTTCGAAAGGCATTTTAAAATCACGAAACGATGGCCCTTAAAAATAAATCAATTTAAAAATGAGATTAGCTTTCACTTCATTTCAAAACAAAAACAAAATGTCAGTCATCTTAAATAATAGTGAAAAACTACAAACCTTCTTCTAAACTCAGCTGACAACAAACTAATTCGACTTGCACAGCGGGGAGCGACAAAAATGTCAACAAAGCTCATTATATAAAAAAACTGGTTTTGGCAAAAAAAGACGGCTTTGTGTTGCTTGCCGGCGATGTTTAACCTTTTTCAAGGTTAAACGCACCTATCTGTGGAGAACACTGCAAATAAACAAAGTAGTAGTTTGTAGAAACTATTCGACAAATTTAGGGAGATGAGCTCGTCCGACGACCGTTACGTTAATCGCAATCACATGTAAAAAATAATAACAACAAAGATTCCCCGGATTGGGGAAAAAAATTTGGGATGAGTAAGATAGGTCGTTTCATACTGTGGCTACTTTAGCTTTTGCCTTGACATAATGGTGTATTCGTTTGAAAGATGTTTTTCATGCATAAAAATTGTGGGATTTTAATTCAATACCATTTTAAGACGTTTCATTTCAACTTTTGAAGCAAAATGTTCACATGGCATAGCAAGTACCCATAAGGGTTGGGGGTTAAAGGGTACATCACAATAATTGTACCCATCAATTAAGACCTACTGAATTTTGTTTTGTTTAATGTGATAGTTTATAAGATAACTCTATCCCCTGCTTTTGAGCTAGGCATAAAGAGGTACCCCTGAGGACTCAGGATTGAGGGACATAAAAAATCTCTATAAAAGTGAACCTGACAAATATTTTATGTTTTATATATTTTTTTGTAAGATACTACTATCTCACATTTTTAAGTTGGCATTTTGGCCAACCCTTTAGGGATTGGAGTTGGAGGGTCACAAAAAATTTGTATCCATCAATTTAGCCCTACTGAACAGTTTTTGTTTATAGTGATATTGTTTGAAAGAGCGACCTCTATCCCTTCCTTTTGCAGTAGGCACCAAGAGGTACCCCTGAAGACCCCAAAACTTAGACCACAAAGGCTTGAAGCAGTTTTTCTTTTAAAACAAACCCCATATCAATTTTAAGGGGGGGGAGGTATTTATTTTATATTGATCTTAATGCAACCCCAAGAACCCTGTAACTCAACAACCCTCCAACAAAATTTCAAAAATACGTTTTGTTGCATTTAGATGTGGAGTTTGTGTCCCAAATCTCTGCTCGCTAGCTTCAAAACTGTGGGAGGAGATAGAGGTGACAGATGGATGGATAGAGAGACAGTTGAGAATCCCCCCCTCTTTACCTGCACATACCAAAATTTCAGTGTAATGTACAATCTAACTCTCCACTTGCTTCGGTCACGAAGGATAACCTCGTGCAGTCTTGATTCATGCGATGATTACTCATGGCATAATCACCTTTATTAGAGTTACTGCAGTTTTTTATTACCCTGAGTTGGGGTGTCTTGCTGATTTTTTTGCAGTCCTGGTTTGAATATTTCTGGTGTGGCTGGGGATGAACCCACAACCTTAGATCTTAGTTCTCAGTCAAGTACCTTAGACCACTCGGCCACATTGACCCTTTTTTGCTAGGAATTATTAAAAACTCTGTGACTTTTGCATAGCCCATGCGACCTTGACGAACCCGGCTAATCCTCTTTGATCCTATACCCTATAGGTTAACGGGTCCAGACCATAGACATCGAATGTTAACATTTGTCAGCTGATTTACCAACAGCTGCTTGTCTATGTAGCGCGAGGAGCGTACGGGCGACCTAATTTGAAAAAAATCCAACGACATCTAAAACCAATCCCTTAGCCTTTACCGAACAGCTTCAAAAAAGCTGGTTTGTTTCATTTTTAAAACTCAGTAGCTTTTTGCACAATTTGGATAAACTACTTTTCCAGACAATTTTTACATAAATAAATAACTTAATAATTTTAGAAGAGCCCTTGAATTCAGTATTGTGCAACAAATTTCATTGCTTTGAACAACAGATTTAATTAAAGTTGAAAAATGGGTATCATTTTTGGCAGAACGATGGAGACTAGTTTTGAAAAGCAGCGTGAGTTCATGCTTGAAATGAATCAAGTGACAATAGAGAGAAACATTCAAATGCAAAATCAGGTGAATATTTGAACCGACATTTTTCAAGAATGCCTTGTGCTTTGAACTCATTCTTATTTTAAAGATGAGAGAAAGAATGGCTGCTCTTCAAATTGCCAAAGCCAGGCAAGTGATAGTTTTCGAAGCACAATCACGCTGAGAGTCGCCAACAGATGTTTTGTTTTTACAGAGAGAGCTTTGTCTGGTTGATAAGTTTTTATGGAATTGCATCCATTGCCTCGATAAGGGGGTTCAGGTCAAGTGGCAAACAAGTCTTTTTATCTCCTTTGCTGCCTCTCACTTTTGTTGTAGCTTACCAGGTTGATACATTTTTACAAAAATTTAACTAAAATTTTAGTCGAAGAAATATTTCTAAATTTTTAGTACGACTTAGCTTATGGCACAAAGCTTAATCGCATCAAGTCTGAAGCTGAGAACGTTCTCATGTTTGAGTCTGATCTAGTGGAAAGTCCTGCTGGACTGCCCACAGTTTCTTCCTTAGATTTGGGAAGGCTTAGACAAGCTGAGGAATCAAAGTACAAGGCAATGTCTTTCCCTCAAAAATGAAGCTGCATCGTTCTCATCCTGGCTGTCAGCTAATCTGTGCTTTTTTTTGGTAGGCTGAGGGTATAGCTCCCCGTTTCTAACTTTTGAGCCTATATCTCATTTTGAACGTTGAGCTTGACCTTCTTTTCGCACCAGTAAACCTTGTGTTTCAATAGGATTTGATTTTGAGCATAATTGATGTGTGTGCTTGTGAAGGCTTTTCACTTTCCATTTGGTTTATTCATACTTTTAACGCGAATTTCAACCCTTTGTCCTGATTTCTTGCGTCCATGCTTGAAGGACAAAGAGAAATGACATTGATAATAGAGGTGATAAAAGTTTAAGTGACGCTCTCTAGTAATTGTTGCTTTAAACTGGAAATGAAAAGATGCTTGTAATAAATACTTCGTTTAGAAAACCGTGTAAGGGTTGTCCTGATCACACAAAACAGCTGGAATTTTCTTTAACAAATGAATGAGGTAAATCATTCAAATATTTTTGACCAAAACTAAAGAGTCGCATCATTTGGCTAAGGTTTTGAGCCACATTAGGGTATATAAACCCTAGATCTTTATCCCCTTTAAATCAACAATCAGAGCTTTGATAGCTAATTCAGCGGATAAATTAACATGAATTTTAAAGGAACAACACTATGACGCCTAAAGCTCAATTTATTTAAACTAGCAGACTAGTAATTACGTTCAACTAGCAACGATATAGCATAATATAGCCTCAAGGTAACAGCTCCCAGAGACAATGTTGCAATGGTCTTGTAAGCCAGCGACATCCATACGCCAATATGGAACATGTGGGTGAGGGAGTCGAGAATAAGGGCCTTGTAGCTAGTAAGAGCAATCAAAATGACCAATACTGTAACCAGTTTCTTGTTTGTGCTAGTGGCCCCATCCTAAAAGGGTAGATTTCTTTAGTTAATTTAGATTCGTATGTTTCTTCAGCATTTCACTTCACCTGATGCTGTGGCTGGACTTGCAAGGCTGGTTGCTCACGACGCATCCATAGCCAGACGAGGCAAGCCAGTGTCAAATAGTGAATCTAAACGTGAAAACTTTTCATTTTTTAATCTTTCTAAATACGCCTCGCGAATTTTTTTCGAAAAAGGCACATCTTTTTTGTTGGGAATTATTTTTTTAATTTTTCTTTGGCATCCCAGGGTAAAAGGTTGCCTGGAGCCGTTGGGGTTTGAATATCGAATCCTCAGACCCCCAGCCTGATGCCATGACCACTTGGCCACGGCGACCTTGGGAAAAAAAATTATGAATCCTTACCAGACTGAGATTCGAGTCGAAGCTTTTTTGGATGTACTTCCAATCAAATTCTATTCCTCGTGCTCCGACCCACAAAAAGATCACTCTGGTCAGAAGCTGCTCTGCGAACGCCCAGCCCAAACCTGCAACTAGAACCTAAAGGAAAAATGAACGTCCTTAGTTTCTCTTTAACTTCCTCCTTCTTAACAATTTAAAAATGTCCTTTCACCTTAACTTGTCCTTTCCCAGACACCCGTTGCATAACCAGGTAAAGGCCGAACAGATCAACAAGGTCAATTGTAGTTTTTGAGAACTCCTATCACAAGACATTTTTGCTACTTATACTATTAGGTAGTCTTACAGCGAGTAATTGAAGCTTCATACCGTCAAAAAGTCAAACGGAACTTCTTTGTCAAAGCTGCTTATGTCATCATCGTCGTCTGTAGCAGTTGGAAAAAATGTTGCAAGGAACAACATTTTTGATAACTAAAGAAAAACTCATTCATTTTAATAGTTTGTCAACGAAATGACCACCTTAAGTATTTTAAAGTTACTTGAGTGAAAACGTAAAGGAAACCAGCAGTGACACACTTCCAAAAAGCACCGTACTCAGACCTGAATTGAAAAGGATCAGTCACTGGGTGGTTTCATAAAAATAACTGTATTATTGATATTAACCATAATTGACAGTGATTAAGTATAGTTGAATCAAAATGTTACTTACAATCCTGTGTACTTGTAGGCTAAATGATACGGTACAAATGCCAGAGCTACACAGTTTCCAAAATGGTAAAAAGTCATTTTTGTTCCAAATGGAAAACAATTTTGAACTGATTGGAGAAAATCGACTCTGAAGTCTGATTAAAGAAAATATTAGGCGAAACCCCAAAATAACAGAATTACAGAAAACTCACCGACAGTCTCAATTTTGTTTGTTTATTTATGAAAGCGTCGCTGGTATTTCGGTGTTTATTGTTTTAAAACTTAGCCATTAGCGTACAAAATTCTGCATCATTGGTGAGCATACAAATATAGATTATTCATCTCTTAACAAATCAAAAGCTGAGAGATTATAAAATCAACAAAACTACGAATTTTCAAGTACAAAAGGTGTCAATGAAAGGCCTCTGACTCTTGTTTTTTTGTACATCTATCTGTACAATGGTGCATTGATACAAAAGTTTTGATCAATAAATTTTTTATTTATCTAAAAATTATGCTGTTTCTGATATCTAAATCAAACATTTTACAAACATTGTCTTTAACCTAGCCAAAAATATATTTTCAATATTTTTTTCTACTTTACTCTCTCGTGGCAACGCCACCATGTATATAGCCTAATCGAAATATAAATAATTTTCTTTCTATTTGCTGTGCGCTCGGCACGTCGTCCTCGATCGACGTCGTGACTCGCAATAGGTTCAATCGGTCCATCTCCAATATTTAGAAAAACCATCGCTATAGTGAAACTTCTGGCTGGACATTAATGAAAGTAAAATTCGCGAAATTCAATTTTGTTGCATATGTGGGTAAGAGAAATATATTTACAATTTAATATCTTCTAACTCCTCAACTGGTTCAAAAGACGAAAGGTGAATCGCGTCGTTTTAGCTAGACCTTGGCTCCCAGTCCCACATCAAATTTTATTGTTTTGAATTTTTGTTCAATATTCAAAGGAGATTTTAGGTCACATTCTCGTGCCAAAAAGTGAGAATTCTTATTTTTGCTACTTTTCAGAAATTTCTTCTTGGTATATTCCCAATCTTGTTTGACAGTGCCAGAGGCTGTTTTTGTACACTAATCATCTGCCAGACGAATGTCACGAAATAATGACTCGAAAACTAAAAAACGAGATTGAGACGCTCAAATTGGCTTTTCCTGAAGCACATCCCTTGATACAGGTAAGCTGGGTGAATGCTAAGACAGTTTTGCTTTCATAATCTTGGTTGGCCATTTGCAGGTTCGTTCGTCTGCGTTAGACGAGGTATCATGTTTATTCAAAACCCATGGAGCAACTTATGTGATTAATGGAATGATAAGCGTAAGTTGATTACTTCAAATCAGACCACTCGTTAACAATAAGGTAGTAAGAGACTCAAAGAATCAAATTTTGATTTTAGGATGAGTATCCGAGCAGTTTACCTGTTTGGTACTCAGAATCTGACGATCCCATTGTTGCAAGTCTTCTTGAAAATGTTGGTCGAAATTGTGAACACGCAGAACATCCATTATTGAATCAAGTAAATTTTTCACTTATCAGATAGTCAAGTAATCAGGTTTCAAACTTTTAAGTGATTTTTCTAAAGGTACACAGTATTATCAGCGAGTTGTGTCAAATTCATAGTATTACAGTCCCACAAGAAATAAGATTCCTCGAATCTGCCTCACCAGGTAAGTCAGACGTGTAAAACTTATTTTGTACAAACGTCAAATTGTTTTAAAATTATATTTCAATCATTTTGTAAAGTGAAAATTGCTACACTTTCAGGGTATCAGATCTGATTGTTCCTTTAATATTTTAATCCTTTTTCTTTAAGATTCGACAAGCTCTGCAGACAACAACGGGTCAGGGTCTGGTGTAAGTGGTAGCGTTGCAAGCACAAGTAGTAGCGCTGGTGAAAAGAAAGTAAACGATGATGACAGCTCAGTGGAGAGCAGTGATGGTGAGAGATTCGTTTTGCTTGTAATATTGATATAAATTCCATTGGAAAATGTAATATTTCAATTTAAGGCGTTTTTAGTTTCACCCTTTGTTAAAATTTTCCCACTTAGTTTTAGTATATTAGGTTCGACTAGTTATTCTTAAGTTTAACCCTTTCTCGTCTGCTACAAACAACACAATCTAAATTTATGAATTCACAGGGGGTTTTGACGGCACAGAAATGAAGGTAGATAGCGACGATTCAGATATTGTTGATGATACCAGCGAGGAGGAAGAAGAGTTCGACGATTTCGGTATTGTAGAAAGTATGAAACAAGAACAGGAAGCAATGGATGTACAACAAATGCTTAAACAGAAAAAAGACGAAGAAAATGAACAGGTTTGAAGACGCTCCCATCAATTAATTGTCTGATTTACTAACTTAATTCAGAACTTATTCCTTTTTTTTCCTGTAGAAAGTCCTGCCTAATGTTAAATTTTTCCTTATTTTCAGTACATCAAAACAGTTATGGTAAAAAATGAGGTTGGCATGGGAAACGCTCCAACTACTGTTAGGTTAATGAAGGAGCTTCGTGAAATATACAAAAGTCCAATCTACAAGTCTGGAGCTTACACTGTAAGTAGATCTTTATGATGGTAATAAATTTAAGTTACCTAACTATCGAATCTGCATAGGTTGATCTTGTCAATGACTCGTTGCAAGAATGGCGAGTCAAACTGAAAGAAGTAGATCAAGATTCTCAACTATCCAAAGATTTGAAAAAATTAACTGAGAGGACAGGCCAGAATTTCATCGAATTCGCTTTTAGTATGGTAGGAAGTTGTGACATACTATCAAGGCTTCTCGGCAAACTACAGGCTTCTCGATTTTTTTATAGGAGTCTTTCCCTTTCAATCCACCTTTTGTTCGCGTAGTCTCTCCTGTGATCAATCGTGGCTATGTGCTATCTGGTGGAGCTATTTGTATGGAGCTTCTCACAAAGCACGGATGGTCGCCTGCATATTCAATAGAAGCAGTTATCATGCAGTTAGGGGCGACCTTGGTAAAAGGAAAAGCTGAGATAAATTTCTGCGGAACTAAAGTGAGCAGTTCACGAAAAAAATTTGTTTATCACACTTTAAACTTTATGGTTTCTTTTAGGATATGTACTCTTTAGACCGAGCCCGTGCGTCCTATCGCAGCCTCGTCACAATTCACGGTCAAAAGGGTAAGGAAAATTTTCATTTTCGACCACCACCAAAATTCATTTAGCTACTTAAATCGTTTCTCTTTAGGATGGCACACACCACCACAGTCTGACGGATAACCAAAGTCTCAATCTGCTAGTTAAAGAAACCACATTTAAAATTTAATTCATGTACATCATTCAAAGTAGTCTGTATATATTGACTGCAATTTATTTTTCTACTCCCCAAGTGTTTTAGCACACAACTTCATAGAATAAATGACCTTTGATTCCTCATAACTTCGCTGCAGGTCAATTCATTTACAAATTGTGAGCCCCCATCCAGATAGGACAAAATTTCTCAAGTTGCATTAAGTGTCTTTTTTTTTAAACTAAATAATACCATTTTGTGTATTGCATGTTGTTAGTTTTACCAGAGAATCTCTCGAAAATTCAAAAGACTCTGAATCGAAAAATGAAGTTGTTTGTTTGAAGATAAGAAAAAAATTGTTCTTTTTCTTTGAAGCCTTTTTTACCTAGGTTTACATGGAGGAAAGAAAGTAGAATTCAAACAGTCTTTTTTTCCAAACCAAACATCAACTTAAAAAATATACAACAATCAAAATACATCAGTTTATTACCTTTACAATTTTAAGCATAGGTCAGGGTTTTATACAAATTCTTTGTCAATTACTTAAAAGCGATCACAGATTTGATCATCACTTTATAGTTAGACATGCTGAATCCTTAACAAGGTATTTTAATCAACAGGAAATCCAAACAAAATAACAATTTAAAATTAAAGTTTGAAATCTGTAAACAAAAGTCGACCGCAGTTTCTTTGAACATAGAGGTTCACTTCAAGCTTGATATTTTCATAACACTGGGTCCAAGAGGCGTGTGAGCGTTTCCCAAGGATGCTGTAACTCTGACGATGAAGGCTCTTCAGTGTTTGAAAAACCTGTGAAAAATTCTCTTTGTTTACACATTGAAATTTA
>Ga0194133_10003542_pt1 | contig 22035 bp, 17 predicted proteins | sample TA2KigOf40mmetaG_FD_155448 | JGI IMG/M metagenome (GOLD analysis project Ga0194133, IMG submission 155448) | Freshwater microbial communities from Lake Tanganyika, Tanzania - TA2015055 Kigoma Offshore 40m | ecosystem: Environmental > Aquatic > Freshwater > Lake | place: Tanzania: Lake...
CAATACTTCATATGTAACTTTGCAGATTGGTGCCTGGGTGAGTCGACAAAGTTCTATTATTGAAAGCAGAAACGTTCTGATTGAAAAGGAGAAAAAATTAAGGGAAGATTTTGACAAGGTAAGAATCCCTGAGAATTATAAAAGCCAGGGACTTGAAAGTTTTATTTCCTGGCTGCAGAATACTATTATCATTTTCTCTCTCTGTCTAATAAATAAATTTAAGCATCTTCTTGGGTTACGTGGCGTTCAGTGCCAAATTTCAAGTCCCTGGATGCTGCATTTTTTACGATTGCATGTCCCAAAAAGTGTGCCTTTCAATTATATTTTTATTTTCATTTGTTTGCAGGGCGAGAAAACTCTAGAAAAACCAGACTTTTGGGGTGGATATCGGGTCTTACCTGACGTTTTCGAGTTCTGGCAGGGGCAATCAAATCGGCTGCACGATCGATTACGTTTTCGCAGACAGAGTGAGAATGAGATCATTGACCCTGACCTTACCAAGCAAGGGGAGAACGGGTGGATAATTGAAAGATTGTCACCCTAATTCCTTGCAGAAGTAAATACCCATAGAAAAAGAGCAATCATTAAATTTTTTAATAGTTTTTGGAAGGACAGGAATTATTTTTTGCTGAAGTCAAATAATTCGAATTCCAGACCCCCGGTTTTCAATAAAAGTTCTCTAACCACTGAGCTATGGAGGCACAAGTAAGCCCATTTAGGAATGCTGCAAGATTTTATTGAGATAAATTCTTTTAAAAAACGTTTCAAAAATGTCTTTTCATCAAAATAATCTTATATGGTAAAAGCAATCTCAGCTGCTTATTAAAAATATATTTTTGATAAAAAAATCACATATCTAATCCTTGTCTTGAAATTCTTGATACCACTTAGATAAAGACTTTTTCTGATTGTCCTTAAAGTTGATTTTTTGATCATGTCGAACAATATCTTTGACAGGTTCTAGGCGGAAATCCTCTATTTCGGCCAACACTCTGTCCCTAACAACATCCCAATCCTGAAAACAGTTCGAAAGTAATAAGAAAAGTTCAAACCAAGAATGGTGGAAATATGAAAACTTGCCTTTGTATTGAATGATACCAGAAATTTGGTGAGAAGTTCGTCCCTGCCTTGGTGGATGGTTTTTATAAAACTTTTTAACATTTCAGATTTTGACTTTTTCATGTCTGAAGTTTCCATTATCATCCTAAGGAGCTTTTCATTTTTCTCCAGTTTTTTACTTTTCTCCAAGAACTTTTGCTTCTTTTGAAGTAAGCTAGATATAACCCTATCTGGACAAGCAGGAAAAAGTATGCCCAAACTGTTGAAAAGCCCGTTAAGATCAGGATGGTGAATAGAAAAACGGTTGATGGTCAGTTCATCTGGAAATTAAAGAGATTTAGGGTATTAAAAATTGTGAAAACAACCACCATTACCTTTGAAAACACAGGGCTCACGACCAAGTGTTTTGGGATCATAAGAGGAATCGTCGATTTCCGACAAGAAATTCAAAGGGAAGTTTTCGATCAGCCTCAAGTTAAATGGAATGGAAAACTTTATCTCCAGCTTTTTGCACTGAACCAAATTTTCAAAGATTTTAATTTTCAAGTCCAATCCAGAAATCTAAAAATGTAAAAAATCATTAAATACTTTTACCCATTATTTATGTTAGCGGGGTCGCAGTAGCCTAACAGCACAGAACTTTACTGATAATTCAATTTGAGGGATTGGAATGTCAGTGATTCAATCCCAGACCAGCACCTTTGATCCCAGGTAGTAAAAAACCTCATCAAAAAAGCCCCCAATCCCAGCCAAAAAGGAATGGGCTGCAATGCAACAAAAAAAGTGCCCTAACGGGCTTCACTAAAGCATTAAAAAACTAAAGTGTTTCACACAATACATGAGAAATTTTAGATTATTACCTGATTAAAAAGATTTTCTATGAGGTTTCCCTTTTGTGAAATAAGCTTTGACAATTTATTGACCTGCGAGAAATCTTCGTCAATCCTCTCCAAAATTTCGGATTGATTTTCATTCTCATTCTAGAAAAATATTCATGGAGAATGCTTTGTTGTTTCATAATTTGAACATGATTATGGATAAATCTGAAAGCAACTCTTTAATTACCCTTCCTGGCAGCTTTAACCTTCTCTTTATTATTCAGCCACACATTTTCAATACTGATAGATGTGATTAAGAACATTTTTGTTGAAAATTAGTAAAAATATTTGAAAGTTCAATTACATTTAGGCTTCCAAGTTTCGACACAATATTGATCAGCATGCTCTCGGCTGCAACTTTCATCTGGCTCAACTGAACAAGGTAAATTATCAGGTCCTTCGAAATGGGTTGATCATTCAAAGATGACCTTAGGGTCAAAAGGTGCTTATCAGTTTGCTCAATCAAGCTTTTCTTCTTAGCTTTGATTTCGAGGATTGTCTTATGGCACTCCAAGTGTCGCTGTCTGAGGTTAATCAGCGATTTTTCAACCGTGTTTTCTGCTGTCAAGTTGAAAGGTCTATTAAGCCGCGAAAACATATCTGAAAAAAATATTGTGAGAAGGATTTGATGTGGTTTTATGAGCACTATTCCTTACCAGCTTCTGCAGTTTGAGTAAGCTTCCTCAGTGTTTGAAGAATCTCAGCTTTACAACAAATGGGAGATTTTTCCTTTAGTTTATCCAACTCGGACAAGGCGTTGCAAGAGGATTCTTTTGTGATTGAATAATAATTATTGGGCAATTTAAAAACAAAATAAAAATATTTCACCTCCAAAGAGAATTATTTTCTTCAGCTCTTCAAAAACTGAGTTTGCTGTAGACATTAAGTCAGCGCCTTCCCTGCCAACATCAGAAACAGAACTCATCCACGATTCTAGTGCTTCATCTTGGTGCTGGAAGGATTTGATCCAAACTGAATATTTTTGAATCTCTTTTTCAACGGCAATCCCAGCCCTTGATTGTCTTAAGACAAAAGACTTCAGGTTTTCAACATTTTGCCAGCCTTCAAACGTGTTTTTTTGTATGGAGACGGTCTGGTGGCTGATATTTGAAAATTCAATCTTATTTCTTGAAAGCTTTTTTTCATAGTCAACGATTTGAGTGTGTAGATCCTGTCGTTCATCTGCTTACAAAAATTCAAATAAGCTATATTCTTTTGGCCATAATATTAAATTTGTCATTCATCACCATTTTCTGTTTGGTCTGAAATCAAGACTGAAGATGTCAGCTCATTTTGACGTTGAGTATCGCGATGCTTCTCGAGCTGAAGATTCCCCCTTTTAAATTAAACTACTTAAATAAAAGAGGAAAAGTGACTTCACTTATTGAAACTTTTGAAAATACCTTATGTGGGCAACAACGTTTCTTGACCTCACCCTTCTAACCACAACTTTCCAAAATTTTGCCATAGGACCTCTGTTGAGTGATAAATAGATCTCGTCTGCAGCTTTTCTATCTAAAAATGTTTTTGGATTACATAATATTTTTTTACTTGCCTCTGTAACAAAGATTTTTAAGTATTAATAACCTGATCCCATATAGTTGACACCATTTTCGAGCCAATCTTTGAACTCAATTAAAGTTGGTGACATGATGAACATGAAACAGTTCAATTTTTCTTCTAAAAATATATTGAGTTTGTCAATTTGTACATTATCATTTTCGTTTCGAGCAGTTTAACTTCTATGAACAGAAAAAAAATTTTGACTTTATTGTATTCAAAATTTACCACAAATTGTCCACAGTACTCTAAAAAATCAAGACTACGGATATCTACAAAATTAAGGTCAAAACACAGTGTTATTGAATAGCTAGTGTGATAGCAAAAGGAATCATATTTCAGCTTTTAATTTTTGATTTAAAAAAAGCTAACATGAGCAGTACATAGGTTTATAAATGAACTCTTTCTTCAAGATCTATCGAAGATATAAGGCAGTCTAAAGGTGTGTGTAGTTTAACCCTTTCTTTTTATTTATTTATTTACTTTATATCATATTTACATCAGTAATTTTGTTTACTGTTATAAAAACAAAAAGAGTAGCTTTTAAGTAGGTAAGAAATAGTAATAAATTGACTGTCACCTCAAAATGGGACTCTTTGGAGGCAGTAGTAATGACACCTCATCAGGTCTGGACTTTTCGGGTGCAAACTCTAGTAACTACGGTAGTAAGCTGAGGTCATCCGGTTCAGAGTTGGACCTGAGTGACTTTGATAGCTCTGGAAGTGCTTCAGGCTCAGCGGCTGGCGATCTGCAGATGTCCTTACAAAGGGAACAGCAAAAAGCCCTTCTCATGTCTGCAGTAAGTTGTGAAACATTTCTACAAGTTATTTCTGCTCAATTCAAAATTTTTGTATTCAATTTAGATTCATAAAATAACGGACAATTGTTGGGACATATGTGTGGATTCGGTGGGAAGTTCACTTAGCAAACGCACAGAAACTTGTCTTTCTAACTGCAGTGATAGATTTGTGGACACAACGCTGTTAATTACCAATAGGTTTGCACAACTTGCATCGAAAATTCAGCCCAGACATTAGAGTATCGTCAACATATTCAACCAGGCAATGTGAAAATCACGTGAAATTGTATGTAAACTAACAATAATAAATAATCAAAGTATTTATTATTCGCCTCTTCTCAAACATACCACAACCCAATTAATTTTATCAGGATGAAAGAAAATTAAGTGAGGGTCTATCTTCTTCGTGGTTCATAACTGTGATCTCTTTGCTTGTAGTCACGATCATCACGCTCTCTTTGATTACGATTAAAGCTTCGAGACCTTGTGAACAAAAATGGCCAATTAAAGTTTGCCATGGTAAAATTAATAATTAATTATCACCTTCGGTCAGGGCTCCGATCTCTAGGTTCGAAATCATCAGATCTGCTAGGGTACCGATTCTGCAAAAACAATAAATACTCTTGGCCTTTCTAAATCTTAAAAGAACAATGGTTTCGTTTACTTACATATCCTCCTCGATGGTCCTCTCTTCCTCGTCGATTCTAAAAGCATTTTTACAAAATCTTTTAAGTGAAATTTTCAGACTTAAAAGTTATTATGGGTAAACCTCGGAATCACGTTGTGCCATACCCCGATCTGGCTCATAGTGGTTCCAAGGATTCGGACTGGAGGTCTCTCGATAATCTTTCGGAAAAAATGCATAATTGTCTAGACATTTTGATTTTTAGTCAATTGGTGAAACGTTACCATTCTGTAAGTATGTGTGATTGTTATATCTTTGATAAAAACTATCACCGTTCCTTCTCATGTGATCGTTGCCCCTGTTGTCTTGCTGTTGCTGATGTTGATAAAAGCCCTGTTGAGGCCTTTGGCTCCCGTGTGGCACAGAATTCTGCATGTCTCTGGGAAAGCAAAGTTTCTGACCAAACAGAGTGACGTCCCTGAAGATCTAGGTGAATAATTTTTGACTAAGCCCAATATATTTGGTTTAAAAAGATTTATGGTTACTTGGAAAGCGTAAGGTAAACTTTCTTCATGGTGAAACTTTATAAATGCAAAGTTTTTCGGCCTCTTCGTAGCAGAATCAAAAGGTATCCTGACTCCCTGAACTGGCCCAGCCTGAAAAGATTACCCGTCCAAATAATTTTCAAGCTCAAAATGTCTTCTTTGATAATTTTGGAAAAGATGGATAAAAATAAGAGAGTATTTACATTTTGAAAAAGTTCAAAAAGGATGTCTTCAGTTACATTTTGATGCAAACCGCCAATCCATAGTGTCAACCGTTCCTCTTGGTCCACTAAACACATGAACAAAAAAGTTTTTATTAAATCTTTCAAAAAGTTTTGTTCAAAATTACCAGACTGAGCCATATTGATAATTCTTAAAAGGTAAAGATGAAACCTATTCAAAAAGTAAAACATTTAATTGATTGGGGATGGACCTTGTTTCCTTGTTCTAAAGTATATTTTGAGCACAACTAAAAAAATACAAACTTTGCTGAAAGTCCCAGGAAAATTTTTTTTAGCGACTCACAAGTTTGTTTTTGTACAGGTTTTCATGGAATGGTAAAAATAAAAATTGAGCATTTCGTATTAGATCAATAAATATCTGTTACAATTGATGATTAGGAAAGAAGAATTCTATTCACAACCTTACGTTGCACTGAACTGAGTTAAGGCTACTTGGTGAACCTTGTGAGGTTATCCAGTCTCTCCTTAAATTGTACATGGGATGAGTTGAAATAATCTTCAATCATAATAATTTTTGATTGAAATTATCAACATGAAGAAAAGGTATTGCTGTGACAAAATGTTCATCTTTTTTAGTCAGGAAACTTAATTTCTTGCATATGGATGAACTTGGTTGGCTGCTTTGATAGTTGTCTTAACAGTTGATGGGATCTTGGCGACTGAGGCTCCTTGCGGCCGGGACTGATTGGCAGATGGTGGAGAAGCAATTGGAACAGAAGACGATTGTGGAACCACAGGCCTTAGATGATGACCATAAGTTACTGCAGATGTGAGCTCCATTGTATCCTCGGGCAAAAATGTTTTCTCTATTTCCGACCTTTAATTGAGTGAAAACATTTTAGATGGATAAGAAAACTTTAAAACACACAAAGTAATTTTACACACCTAGCTCCAAACCGGCTTTCGATATCTTCCCTCTCAGAGTTGATTCTTTTCGTCACAGTCTGTGTGACTTTTTCCAGAACCTTAAATATATACCATGAAGTAAAATAAAAAAGTGAAAGCCATTCCAAAATCATTCTTTTTACAACGTACAGCCTGCATTTTGTTGAGATTTTCCGGTGTAATTGCAGATGCTTTTGCCTCATAAGAAGTATGTTTCGATTCTACCTCCGGGTCAGGTTTGGTACGCAAGTAGTGCGGCACAACCTCATGGGAAAATGTTGCCACACGCTGGAAAACATACAATTTTCACTTTCCTCTTTTAACACTTGTTTCATGGCTTTTAACTTTACCTGCTCTGTGAGTTTTGCGAGCTCTTCGTCTCTTTCTGGGCTCAAAAGTATTGGCAAAGAAATGTACTTCTTGAGAAGTGGCGTTCGTTCAGACTTTATATTTTTCAACAAAGAATTCATCTGAGAAAAAATCCATAAATTTTCTGTATTGTTACAAATGCTGAAAGATCTACTCACCTGTCCCGAAATAAGAGCATAGCTGTCTAAGAAAGAGTGCCAATTGAGGTGAGGGTCTGTTTCGAGCTTTGCAATTAGACCTGAGATGGCAGTGCGAACATCTGAAAGGCGACCTAGAGGGAAAAGATTTTTCACATCGGAACAAATTTAGTGATACGCAACTTGAAATTGAAGCTGATAATTCTCAAAGTTTGATTCTTCAGTAAGTTTGTTTTAAAATTTACCAACAAGAGACTCGCAAGCAGCCTCAAGAGCTCTATTTTCCCTTTCCGCTGCTGCACTTGCCATTGTCAAAATTCAAATTTTACTAAGTTGAAACTTTCAAAACATTTCAGATTTCTTAATCTTCTTTGATTCCCAATAAAATCACAACAAAAACAAAAACAGCTTTATATACCCAAGCGCATTATTAGATATCTGTGGCTTCCTACATTCAGGTCACAGGTTTATATGCAAAAAGTTGTTGGACCGTTCTTGCCCAGGAGGGACCCTCAGGCCTTATTTGATGGGAACTACACAAGACACTCAAATATCTGAAAACAATTGCAGACCCACATTCATCCTCGTTACCAGAACAGGGTACAGGGCAATGTTCTTAGACCATTGACTATAGAGGTGGAACGGGCCAAGATATTTGTGGCCCAAACCGATACTGGGTCATTCAAGCTGAGGCCCGGCACTAAGAGAGGCTCGGACCTAAACTGATCCTTGATATTTTGACCCGAGCTTTTACTAGTTTGTTTGTTTGTTTATGTAGTAAAATTTTCATCAGCTGACCCGGCCCAAGGCTCGGACCTTAGCCCTCCCCCCACACTCCCTATACCTTAGATCCTGCCAGAGATTCAAAAAGCTTTCTTTCAGAATCATATCTTTTTGTATCACCTTCAAACATAAAAAATAGTGCAAGTACCTGATTCATATCCTTTCCTCAGTTTGCCAAAGTAGCATTAAAAGGAGGTTGGTAATGGTAATAAAAAGATACTGACAAAAAAGAATCAAGAACAAACATTTCTTAATTTATTAATGAATTTTACAGAACTCACAAATGAAAGAAAAATTTCACCCAATCAAATATTTAAAACTAAAGCTTTGTGATGGTACCCTGTGCACTCTTTAAAAAGATTACTTAAAGGGCTTTGGTTTGTCAGAGGTATAGAAGAAGAAAAGTATTGGCAACTTGCGTTTCAGGGTCAGTCTCATGGATATCGGATACATGAAGGGAGAAAGGATCATAAAAATCAATTTTGGGTTTATGTATAGGTTTACCAACAGCTGGCCCACCTAAACAGCACAGATTCACCTGTTGGTAAACCCAAATCTACTAGTGTGGAAATTTTTCTGCAGTGTGGGCAGGGAGGCACAGTCTATGGTCAGTCTACTTGAGCTTGAGAACTTTCGAAAGCAAGATCGGCAGGTGAATTTCAAATCGAAGCAAAGATGTCATTAATTACTTCAATGAAAACGTCAACAGATTAAGAGGATGTGCTTGAGCTGAAAAGTTTAATCGAGATCCATGTCTTCTTTCTTTTTTACTTCTTCAGTTTTCTACAATTTAAAAATATGAATAAAGGAACATGGAAAATTAGTCCGAACAAAGGTGTTGTATTGGGATATTGTTTTTTTCAACCTGCAAAGCCTTTATGAATGCACCAAGATCTCCTGAGGTCGCTGCTTGAATTGCCTCTTCTCCGAGTTCGAATTCGCGGATAAGGGGAGCAAGGTGGCCAGCCTAAAATTACGAAAAGAAAAAACTTTGTTTCAAATTCAAAAGGAGAATAAAAGTAAGATTGAAACCTGGAATCCTGTTGAGAAAAGATCCAAAATCTCTCTTTCCTACAAAATTGTCAGAAGAAATTAGTAAAGAAATATTCTGGTTCTAATTGATTTTCAATAAAGACCTCAGTAGAATTATTGCCACTCTCTTGATCAATGTCTTGAGAAGTAGGAGATTCAGGAACCAAAGCTCGCATTTTCGTAACAAACTCAGGATTATCAAGTAGAGGTTGTAAAACGTCAAGACACGCAGAGGGTGAAAGTTCTCCTTCAGTCCCGGAGAGCTCTGCCTCTGTAATCACAAATTTAAATCCAATCTTTCAAACTAAAAATATCGATTTAAGTTACCAGGCGGTACTTTAAGTCCAGACAGGATGTCTTGGAGTTGGCCCAATTGTATGGGTGCTTTTGAAGGTGCTGTTTGAGATGTAGAAGTCGTAAGAGCTGAACTAGAGGCAACAGACTCTCTTGCACTTGATCCCGCAGACTGTTGAGTGGCTGGGCGGATCTCAGATGCACCAGAACGACGTTGTCGCATGGGACCTGAAAAAAATATTTAAAACAAAATTTAATATGAGGTGTAATTTCCAAGATTGATACCAAAAAAAATCATTTGAAGTATTACCAAAAAGATGAACCAGTTGTTGTTGGGTAAGGTGACTCAACATGTTCTGTAGTTCTGAATCCCTCAAATTGCTCACTTCAAGCCCTTCAAAAGAGTTTAATAAATGGTTATTAAATATGCCATTCTGGAAATGTAGTGGCCCATAATACCTGGCAAATCAGTCAATGCTAAATTGCTACCAGTATTACTTTTACTCTTCTGCGATGGATCTTTTACAACTTCCACTATTTTTTGCCAGAGCTCTTCATCCTTTTCAGCACTTGGTTCCTTTACAAAAATTTCATTTCAAATTCATCAACTTTTTTATAGGTGAAATTGACTTAAGATTACCTGCATCCAGAAAAAATGTTTAGCATTAGAAGACTTGAGTTTTAGGACAAAAACACGACCATCAGTGCATTGCTTTATACGGTTATATTCAACATCATCCTGGAAAATGATGAGGTCGTCTTCCACATCTCCTACATTTCAATTGTAAACATTAATCAAGAATCAGGAAATGAGTGTCGAAAAATCAATTTTTACCTTTTGTTCTATCTTTCCACTTGAAGTGAACCAATTCATCATCACCTATTTCGACGAATACTAACCCTTTTCGCGGATCAGCACTCATCTTATTCCCTCTAAGGTTGAGTTTCCCAGCCTTAAACTGAAGTGAAATCATAGAAAATGTGTTTTATTGAGAGGCCAAATTAAGTAAGCTTGTATTAAAACATCATGAAAGAAAGAATTTTACCTCAACCAACGACTTTGGTCCCTGTGAATGACGTCCATTTCTTCCAAACAATGCTCCTCCAGATGACATCTTCAAATTCTAAAATTTTGACGTAACTTTAGATATAATAAATTTCGTCGATTCATGAATCGTAGATAAATATTTGCAAAAAAATGCTCAGAGTTTGGTTAAAAAAATACTTTAAAAGTCCTACAAGAACAGACAAATTCCAACGAAAAACATAAAGAAACATTTTTTACTCACAAAATCTGTTAATTCCCAAGTATTACAGTTTAAAAACAATGACTTTCGGCCTTTGACGATTTACTGATGCTTGTTTCAAAGACAGGGTGACAAAAGAAGACATAAAAAATAAATATTCTCCCAAAAACTTTTGTTATTAGACATAAAACAAAGGCTTTATCCAAATTATGTCTAACTTTACATTTTTTCAAGTTAATAAAAAGGCCAGTTGCTATTAATAAAATTTTAAAGTAAAACAAAACATTATGTATGTTTCAGGTCACTCTTATATCTTATAGTTAATTTTGACAATCATTTAAGCTCAATCGTGCTCAAAGTTGGTTCAACTTTTATTCAAAATCAAAACAATAAACAAAAGAATAGCTGCTCTGCGCTCTAGTTTAGTCGTTCAAAACGCACCAAATAATAACACTCCAATGGCCATGCGCGTAGTCAGGCGCGGTTTTTGTGACATAAAATTTAAAAATTTGGATTAGTTGACAATCAAATTTCTGTATCAACCAAAATAAAGAACATTAATCTTAGTTGGTAGCCATTTCTTGCTTAGTGACCGATAACCATAGGTGGTTTCCCCACCTCAAGAATGTATCGAATATGTCTAGTGTCAGATTTCTTCTACCCAAACATGGGAGGTGTGGAATCCCATCTTTATCAACTGGCTCAGTGTTTGCTGGAAAAAGGGCATTATGTGATCATTATCACTCATGCCTACGGTAACCGAGTTGGAATAAGATATATGGCAAATTACCTAAAGGTGTACTTTCACGCACCCTAAAAAGTCTTTATCAAAATTTATTCACTAACACATTTTTTTTCTTAAGGTTTATTATTTGTCAATCGTGCCATTTTACAACCAAAGTGTTTTGCCAACCATTGTAGGGTCTGTACCATATTTGAGAAAAATTCTTAGGAAAGAGTCTGTTCAAATTGTGCATGGACATTCAGCATTTTCTACTTTGGCTCACGAGGTAAAATATTTGCATCTTCCATCATATTGCATATCTTCAATTAATTTTAAATCTGAATACCAGGCACTGTTTATCGGAGCACTACTTGGATTGAGAACTGTCTTCACAGACCATTCATTGTTTGGGTTTGCCGATGCTAGTGCAATTGTCACCAACACTTTTCTTCAGTATTCACTTGCAAATACAGACCATTGTATTTGTGTCTCTCACACTGGAAAAGAAAATACCGTTTTGAGGTTGAAATTTAATCAAACAACTACCAATTAATTGTTAGACATATATTAACTCATTACTTTAGGTCTGGGGTACCCAAACAACGCGTTTCTGTGATACCGAATGCTGTTGACTGTGACATGTTTTATCCAGAAAATAAATCGTCCCTCTACAAGTAAGTAATTTGACTAAACAATAAAAACATAGCTGTAATAAAGATTCATATCATATGTATCATTTGCTTGCGCTTAATAAAAGAATAAGAATGGACCAATATAAAAAATCTTATTTTTGACAGGAGAGACAAAATCGTGGTGGTTTTAGGCAGTAGACTCGTTTATCGAAAAGGAATCGATTTGGTGGCTGAAATATTGCCCAGGTACAAACATAATTTTCGAAAATGTCTTTTTAGGAAAAATTTTATAGTCCCTACCATTTAAAGAATTTGCAGGCGCAATTTCAATGAGAAGAGGGTTGAGTTTATAATAGGAGGAGATGGTCCAAAACGAATTTTGCTCGAGGAGGCGGTTGAAAAGCACGGGCTCCAAGGACAAGTTAAGGTATTTGACGCCAAGTTTTTTATAAAAAAATTTTCATGTGTGTTTTGAAAAATATTTTTTCAGCTTCTTGGAGAAATTAATCATTGCCAAATCAGAAGTGATTTACTTTCTCATGGTGATATCTTCTTGAACGCTAGTCTGACAGAAGCTTTTTGCATGGCAATTGTGGAGGCTGTTGCGTGTGGTCTTACTGTTGTCAGCACAAAGGTTTTGAATAATAATTTATAATGAAAATCACGTTCTGTTGATAAGTGAATATTGTCCCTAATTTTGAAAGGTTGGAGGCATCCCTGAAGTTCTTCCAGAAAAGTTTATGTATTTTGTTGATCCTGACATTCAAGTAAGTTACTTTTAGTGCCTTTATACATAATATTTTGATTTAATTTTCAAACTTTATTAGAGTATTGAAAATGGCCTTGTTAAAGCTATTGAAGATGTCATAAACGGACGACAGCCTTCAAAAAAATCCTGTCACGAATTCGTAAAAAATACATATAGTTGGTAAAGAGTTATTTTAGTTTTGAGTATGTTGTTTTTCCTGACTAATATATCATATATTACTAAAAGGCATGATGTGGCAAGAAGAACAGAAATAGTTTACGATAGTGTGTCTGCCACAGAAACTAAATCTCTGCAAAGAAAAGTGAGAAATTTATGGGAATGTGGTCGACTGGCTGGACCTTTGATGGCAACACTTTTCTTGTTCTGTCACTATTGGATTCTCTTTTTAGATTATGTGCAAACTCTCAAGATTTCAAGATAAAAATACCCTTTAAAAAAACTGGTCTTTTTGTGATAAAATACTGTGATTTTTTGAGACACAGAAGAAGCTTTGCATTCTTTATCCTCTTTGATGTTTCTTTACGCGATCAAATTACTGTATCATAAAAAAGCTTTGATGAAGGATCTTTTTATATTTTGATGTTCCATTTTCTTTACAGACGTGACCTATTTAATCCTCCCCTAAGTATCAAATCTTGGAAATGGATTTTTTTTCCAATAATGATTATATATTTTTGGATTTGTCAAATTTGTTCAATAAAAAATAGAGTTTTTGTTTCAACTTCAACACTTTTTTAATCTTACAAAAAATTTAAAAATAAATTTCTCTGAAATTGCTTGTTGAATTGGTGTAACTTGTAATAAAAGGGGAAAAATTGAATGAAGATCCAATAAATCAGTCTCATGCACAAACCTCAAATTGGAAAACGTGACAGAAAATGAATGGAAAATATAACCAGTTGAGAAAAAGGGACTCGTTTTGAAGGTTCATTCCTGATAAAATAAGTTTAAAGAAAAAAGTTTTTCAAATCATAAAAAGATGACTGGAAGAGTGTCTCCCACGTAAGAAATCTTTCCAATGGAATAAAACATTATTTTACATTAAATCATTAGAATATTTGCTGCTTCAGTTATTTTCATATTTTCCATTTCAACACATTTTAGTGCAAATGCTTAGTTTATTCATGCAGATAGCCTATAAGGATCTCAGAACTTTCTTATTATTTTACTGCTAGCCAACCGGGCCCCTGCGCTGCCCGGGAAAAATTTGATGAGCTTACGTCACCCATATGGACATTTTACGTTACACAAAGTTTTCTCTCCTGTGACCTGTTTAGGTTTTAGAGTTTGGGGTCCCCCGGGGTCAAGTTGGTGGGGGTGATGCTTGTGTTAAGAACCTTCCCTGAGTTGGTGCGGAGGTTTGTGCGAAATTTGGTGGAGATTGGTCCGATGGTTCGGCCATGAAAAGGGGACATAGGTACATGGGTACAAATGGTCACTTTTATATATATATAGATTTCCAATACTTTATTATTTTTGACCACGCAACCTTTTCATCTGCGTTTGATTCCTGAGAGCACTTGATCACAGCGCTCCTGCTTCTGATGTTGATAAATAGGCTTGCACGCCTTAATGTGTCAACTAGTTATTTTCCACTACACCCTTTGACGTTGATTTCTCCTCACAAAGGAGGTGTAGCCCTTCTTCTTTGTTTTAATCCAATACATGTGATAACAAGAGCACTTAGAAACACTACTTTCCCCACCAGCTGTTGCAAATTGATTGGGCTCCAGCGAAGTGGCCTCATGAATATAAGACAAGTCTGGGGGCTATGATTCTCTTTATTTGATGAAGTTTTTCAGTTACCCATTTTTAGTGTCAGGTCAATAAAAATATGATTCTTTCACAATCAAATATCCAGAAAGTATGATTACGTACGATCACCCTAGGTGATCACAGGTAAGGGTCAAAAGACCAAGAGGTCTGTTGGGAGGCTTCTTTTAAAGGGTCCTCTTCTAAGCTCGTTATTTGTCTCTCCTGTGATCTGGTCACTTCAAGGACAACTTGAAATCCACTCCAAGGTTCATTTCTCCCTTCTAAATATCTCCTCATCTGTTGTTCATACTTTATATTTTACCCCAATTTTCTTGAAAGGGTTCAAAAGCATTTCACAGCGGAAATGAGGCAATATTGACTGCGGTGGTGGGTCACGAGGGTGCACAGCCAATGGTACCAAAGTCCTTGTCCTCATGCTGAGTTCTTGCTCACGGGTTGGTTAGTCCAAAATCCATCCATCGGTTTGACTGTCTTCTTTTTGGACAAATTCTCCCCTAGTTTTTGGAGAAGAATTTTTAGGGTTTCAAACAGCTGTCCAATCTCTCATCATTATCCCTAAGCGTATTTTACGTGATCGATCTCCTCAAAGATGTTGACTCTTTCATGATTCTCCAGGTCTTCATCCCTCCATTTTTTGTTTTTTAGACATGTCACAAAGATTTTCTTGACCCCTGAAATGGAGGAATCAATGAAGAGAATCCAGGTTGTCAATAGCAATTTTCTTTAACAAAACATTATGAATAACTTAATTCTTTTTCCCACAGAATTCAAAGAATGTTGCAGGAATCCTTTTAATTAACCGTGAAGGGATCCCAATAAAAACTTCAATGGACAGTTCAGTCACTGCTCAGGTAAACCCTAAATTTTTTTTTAAGAAAAAACCTAAATTTTTTGTTATTCTTATAAGTACTCTGGTCTCATATCACAACTGTGTTCCCGAGCTAAGGCCACTGTCAGAGCCATGGACCCGACGAATGAGCTTCAATACCTGAGGGTAGGGAGTAAAAAACAAGAAATATTAATTGCTCCAGGTAATAAAAAGTTCATGTTCATATCTTATAAGATCACTTTTAAAAATCTTTTTGTTTTCAGATGATGACTTCATCTTGATTGTCATTCAGAATCAGCTAGAAAAAATTCAAATGTCTGAATGAAACAGCCTTTCGATTCACAATTGGTTGCTATTAGATGTAAATGATATATCTGAAAAAGCAATTTTATTATACGAAAAAATTGTTTTATTCTGTAATTCAACATAGTTTGGCGACAGAAAAAAATGCTTAAATATTTCTAAATCTTCAGTTTTTTTAAGTACACAATTAAAAGCTGCTTCACGTGCATGAAAATCACATGTAACTTAAGCACCAAAAACGACGAGCAGTACTTAAGCATCAGGATACCTGAATGTCAATTGTACAAAAAAATCCTTTCTTTTGAGACTACTCAACCTGCTGATGCAAAATTAGGGAGGCTTTAAACATTCAAAGAACACAAATCACATTTCAAAGTCGTTTTTCTTCTTTGGTTGGAAACAATAGCTTAAGTACTAGAATTGAAAATACTTTTGTGTAGATATGCCTAAACAATTTTTCAATGATTTCAAAAAAAACCTATTTTAGTTTGGATTTTCACAGAATTTTTTTTTCGTTACTGTTTAAAAAGATAATTTTGATGATCGAGTTGATTTTTAATAAGCCTAGACGACTTCTTCTGCTGACATAAGGAGTGGGTTAACGTATTCGAAGCCATCGAACTCGGTCTGGTCGATCTTGTCGATGATGTTTCTAAAAATAGAATTAAAACATAATTTAGAGAATTCTTTACAAATAATACAAAAACTAATTTTTAAAGATCCCTTTTTATTAAATGATACTTGACATACAATTATTTAGAATGTCCCATGGCTTAACTTTTAAAGATCCCTTTTTATTAAATAATACTTTACATACACTTATTCAGAATGTTGCCATGCATCCAGGCATCTGATTAAACATTCGGAGTTCAATAACCCATGTTTGTTTAAAAAATCAGTGGCATTTCAAGCAGAAAAATGATATTACCACAACTCTCATATTCTCATGAATGAACAAAGCATATGTTAAGATTACGTCAAAATTAATTTTAAAAAGCTTACGGATCATCGGGAGTGAGTTGCACTGGCTCATCTGTGAATTCTGAAACGAAAAGTTACATTTGAATGAGTGCAGGTACAAGCATAAGTAAGTCTTGGAATAAAACCTGGTGGAAAGTTGGCAAGATCACGCTCAGACTCCAATCTTGGTCTGTAGGGTGGTGGAACCTGCTTATGCTCGAGCTAAAAAAGAAGAAAAATTTGATGATCCACAAAGGAAATATTAAATATTTAATTTTCAAATGTTATCCTGGTAAAAACAGATTTTAAAAGCTCTTTGTAATCGAGTAAATTGACGAAGCATACCGCTTCCCACTCGATGGACTTGAAGAAAGGATGTGTTGTGATCTCCATGAACCCTGTCTCCTTATGACAACCAAGACGATCAGCCGGATTTTTATTGAGAAAACCTTTGAGAATAGACGAAGCTTTGACACTGAGTGAACGCGGGATACGGATAGTCTTTTCCAGGATGACTAAAAACAAAAAGTATAAACCATGTTAAAAATCAAATGAAGCCATTATCAGTGTGCAATTTTTAACCTTGAAATAGGTAGTCTTCTGTATTTTGGTCAGGGTTATCTGTCGCTCCAACAACATCAAAAGGGCTTCTTCCGGCCAACATTTCGTAAAGTAAGACACCCAAAGCCCACCAATCGACTGAAAATGAATAATCTTCTCCACGCAGAATCTCAGGAGCGATGTAGTTCGGTGTACCTATATAAATTTAATTGTAAGGAAATTAAGTTTCCATTGAATTGGTATTCGTCAATCTTCATCTTGACTTATCCAGAAGCACTAAATTGTGGCTTTTAAGATCAGATAGATATTGGTCTTAACATCATACCGCAAAATGTTGAAGTGGTGTCGCCTTGCCTTATTCCTTCTTTACACATTCCATAGTCTGTTAACTTGATATGCCCGTCGTGGTCCAACAATACGTTATCCAGCTTAAGGTCTCTATAAATAATACCACGCTCGTGCAAAAAGTTTAGCGCCAGGCAGATTTCTGCAGAGTAGAACCTACAAATGTCAACATAATTTTAAATTCAACTGAAATTGCTTTTTTCTTCTATTCACCAACCTAGCATGTTCTTCTGGTAGTCTGCGTTGCCTCTGCATATGGAACATCAAATCACCACCCCGAACAAACTCGATCACGAAAAACAACCTATTAATCAATGATAATGACATTTTTGTCAAACCAAATGTCGACGTTAACATTTTCTATTACCTTGAGGATGTCTGGAAGCAGCTATGAAGTCCAACAAGGAAAGGGTGGTTTGATGCAGTTTCAAAAACATGCTTTTCAGTTTGAACCCAATCAATGTCCTGCAAAAAGTTTAAACACGTTTTAAATCAAAGGTATGCTGCATGGAAACTTTAAAAGTGGTTTAAACGTAAAACTTACCTCATCGTCTGTCACCAACTCTTTTTTGATAACCTTCATTGCGTAAATACGCTTCGTCTTCTTCAATTCCACCATTAGAACCTTGGCATAGCTTCCACGGCCAATAACACGAATCTACGTTGTAATTTTGAAGTCAAAATTTTTTTTGCTTTTTTTTCAATTAATTTGTCTAAATCTACTTACGAGTTCAAAGTCGTTCAAGGAAATATTTCCCGAATTATCTTCCTTTTGATGATCTATTCCAAAAATTATTTTGTCGTTGTAGCATTAAATATTAGTTCTTTGTAATTGTTTCAATACAAAAATTTTGCTTACCGCGATGTGCAACTTTCGTACCTTCCTCAAACTTGTGCAAGTCTGAAACAAAATATGGTTTTAGCAAGCTTAACACTTCTGTTTCAAAGTTAAATTAATCACCTTGGTCGTGAGCACCATTCCCTCTCCTGCCACTTCCCCCAGCACTTGCCCCACTTCCACTTCCGCTCCCTGTACTTTGCTGCCTACCATGAGGAGGTAAGGCTTCAACTTGTGAAGCATCGCATGTGACTCTTATGAGCTTATGACATTTTTTGTGAATCAAAAGCTTGCACTGGGTACACTTGAAGCCTTGGCGCCCAAGGCCCCATATTCGATCGTGACAAAAGGCGCAGAATGCTCTCTGAAATGAGTAGTAACAATCAAACCAGGAACCGAATGATTAAAATACTTCGAATCGATGCTGTTAACCAAATATTTATAAATTTGAATGTTAGATAGGATGAGGGAAAGATTAAGGGGAAAAATAAATATTTCTTTTCACTCACTCTATTAAACCTTTTCGCCTGAAAAATGTGTCCATTGACTTTGTAAAGTTTCCGCCATCGTCTTGCTCCCCGACGATATATGCTCCCTGAAAAGATTTGGTAATTGGTTCATTTGAAATGTAGATAATTTACTGTTAACCTTAACCAAACATTTGAAAAAAAGATCTTCAATTGAATAATAAGTTCTTTTAACTCACTGTCTTCTCCTTGGCATGGCATACCAGGTGCAGGTGGAAGACCAGGGAACACTAAAAGATAAAAATTTTAACTTGTTAATCTGAAAGGTCCTAGGGCTATGTTGAGCAGAAAAGCAATTACAATCGAATACTTGAATTTAGCTTGTGTTGATAACCTCACACACAAAAAAGTTGTTTTATGAAATTTGCCTAATATTCGACTGCAGGAGTTAGGATGTTTAAATAAATGTATAAGAAAAAAGATCAAAAACGTGTAAGTCATTTTTTCCACATGAAGTTAGGTTAATAACAGATTTAGTTTCTCAGTTGAGAATTGGTCAAAAAAACCTTATTCAGAAGCCTGATATTACCGTGAACTGTGAGCTCTGCCTCTTTGTTAACTTCATAAAGCCTGATGGCTTCTTCCAGCTCAATCTGTGAGCTGACGGTGCACGGATCTCCTTCCTCGTCAACCCACTTCATTGTAAATGGAAAGGTGCGAGGAAATCCACAAATTTCTCTCATTTCGCTTTGTAAGTCGTCGTACTTTATCGTATGATCAATGTAAGTAATAAATATTTGCCTGGAGAGAAATTTATATTGATGCATTAAATTTCACATAAATATATTAGAGAGAGAAATCTTGCCCGTTAAATGCAGTTTTGACTCTAATTTCAGGAATGTCTCCATGGTTGTCTTCAAGCTTGTGTGGTGGTATCTTTGAGTCGTTGAAAGGCATTTTGATAATCAATGTCTAAAAAAATACTAAGTTATTTCAAGGATTTATGCTTTTGTTCCATAATACTCAGTCTTTATAACTGTGCCCTGAAAAATATCTTGACTCATTGTTAATAGTAGTAAAAGCCTTAGAAATATTACTCACATTGTACAGCTCGTTATCTCGTTGAAGTTGTATGGCTTCGTGTCTTTCTGGAACTTCAAAATGCTAGGGACATAAAGATACCTAGCACTCTGCTTTGGAACCCTTCAAATCGACATTTCTCCAGATATATTTTTAAAATGTGAGGCTGATAGACCTATTGTAATAAAAATCAAAGGTAAACAAGAATAAACACTAGTTGCCACCCAAACTATATTTATTCTGAGAACTCAATCTGCAGACACTGCTGGGGCAACGTTGCCAAATTAGTTCCAATCAAGAAAAAAATCTTGAGAAGCTTCAACATTAATTAAAACAAATTGGGATTAAATTTTTTAAGAAAAAATTGTATTCCTATTGCTTTTCTGGCTAAAAGTAGATTAAAAAAGCATAAAATGTTTGAATTTGGTTTAGTTTTCATTTTTGCCGCAACTCTCCTTTTATGTAATTTGGCAGTGTGAGGCAACTTAACCGTCAAAATTACGTATCGTTGGGTCACACCACCGCTACTTTAATTTATAGGCTTACCTGAGACAGGTAAAATTACAGCGTTGCCAAATGAACGTGGCCTATTTTTGATTTTAAGATAATAGAAAATTATTTAAAGTTTATTGAATCTCTCAGACATACAAAAATTGGGAAAGCAAAATGGAAACAAACACATTGGACGCTAGAAAACAAAAAATCCTTCAACTTACAAATCACAGAAAAAGAGATAAAAGGGCTCAAATTTTATCAAATGAAACAAGCAAAATTATCATAAACCAGGTTAAATAAAAAATTGGTAAAATAATGTTTGGTTGGACAATGAGGGAAGGCTGATCATCAAGACTCACAAAAATAATGATGATCAATTTTGAACATTCTTCTTTGCGAGGGTTGCGAACAGTTCATTCCTGAGAAAAGAAATTTTTTGCATGAGATTAAGTCTATAAAAGGGGTATTCCATGGATTCTCAAACCTGAGGTCCTCCTGCTGTTTGCCATCTGAAAGTGGTTGTACTGATCGAAGGCCGTTGACGATATCTTTGGTTTTACCAAAATAAATTTCATAGAGTGTGTTCCTTGAAAAGTGTATTAATTCAACATTTCATCTTTTTCCACATGAACAAGACAAAAATTCTAGTTTTTTTTACCTGATTTTGTTTTCCATATCTTCTACCAACTTTCCTATGTTTGCAATATGAGGTGATGCCTCACTCACCTAAAAAAATAAAAGAATGATAGATAATCATCTTCAATCAAAAACTAAATAGACCCCATTTCTACTTGTGCATCTTGTTCAACTTGACGAGTTAATGATCCACCAAGGTTCATGGTCCCTGAACCCGGCTTTGTCGTTTGCAACCAAAGCATGGAGGTTGAGGTTAACTTGTAGCGGGCAGAACGACCGGAAGACTTTTCCTGAAGAACAAAGAAAGAATTGTTAAAAGGCCTATTAATTCTGAAGAGCGACTTCCATGGTTAAGCATTACAGTCGCTTTGATACTGACTGAGGACCCATCATTTGGTAAAATGCTGTTAGACCATGGAAACCCCTATGAAAAGCATTTTAGTGTACCTGAACTTCGACGACGTGAATGGAATCCCAACAACCCTTGATGGTTTTTGACCCATCACCTAAAAGAAAAGTTTTTTATTTGTAGTTATTCGGACATTGAAACTTGTTTATATACCGGTCTTTTTTATAAGAATGACGCCTGCAAACCCAGTATCCAAATCCCACAGGTAGACTGAGGAAACTCCTCCTTCATAATAAAGCTCGCGGTACTAAATTTTTTGAAAACAAATAGAGACACAGTATACTTTGACTGGAGGTTTTGTAACTCACTTGGTCGAATGCAACGTTGGCCTCAGTCTCCAACTTCCGAAGACGCTCTGACGGCATTGCTCCGTCTTCGAGAGGAGGGTCATAGGTACTTGACCACGGCGATCTTAATTCATAACAATTGAAGTTATAACACAAGAAATGCCAATCATCAGGTTAAACATGAGTCATAAGAGTCTCTCAAACTTTGTCTCTTCAGTTTCAGATAACTTGTTGTTTTAATGACAAGAAGCTTGCCAATAGACTTCAATGTATTATGATATAAAATAAAATTTAATCATTCATTAACCTGTAAGAATCTCCATCTCGGTTGTAATCACACAGTAGGTAATCCTTGCCCACTTTTTTGTCAGTCGCAACTTTAAGTGGCTGGTCTATAGACGATAATAGGTCTTCACACAGGTCGGGCACAAGGTCAATCTAAAAGAAGAGAATTGTTAAATGTTTGGCA
>Ga0194133_10003545_pt1 | contig 22019 bp, 18 predicted proteins | sample TA2KigOf40mmetaG_FD_155448 | JGI IMG/M metagenome (GOLD analysis project Ga0194133, IMG submission 155448) | Freshwater microbial communities from Lake Tanganyika, Tanzania - TA2015055 Kigoma Offshore 40m | ecosystem: Environmental > Aquatic > Freshwater > Lake | place: Tanzania: Lake...
GATTGCCACGCGCCGCTTCATGCCGCCGGAGAGCTGGTGCGGATGCGCATCGGCGAAGCGGGACAGGCCGACCATCTCGACGAACCGGTCGACTGTCGCCGCGATGCGGTCCCGCTGCACGTCGCGCGACGAGGGGCCGAAGGCGATGTTCTGGCGCACCGTCAGCCACGGGAAGAGGCCATAGTCCTGGAACACCATCCCGCGATCGGGTGCTGGCCCGGAAATCGGCTTCGACCACATCAGCGCCTCGCCCGCGCTGGGCTGCTCGAAGCCGGCGACGATGCGCAGCAGCGTGGACTTGCCGCAGCCCGAGGCGCCGATCAGGCACACGAACTCGCCCTTGCGCACCGTGAGCGTCGCGCCGCGCAGCGCGTCGATGCGCGCGCCATTCAGCGCGAAGGTCTTGTCGACGCCGCGCAGCTCGAGGATCGGGATCTCGTCCATGCCGTGGCTCACGCGATGTGGGAGGGGCTCCAGCGCAGGAGCCGGTTCATCGCCGCGACGACGCAGCGGTCCGAGAGGTAGCCCGCGATCCCGATCACGATCATCCCGCAGATCACCAGTTCGGTGCGCGAGAGGGTGCGGCCATCCATGATCACCGCGCCGAGGCCCTGCGGCACGCCGGTCATCTCTCCGACCACGATGACGAACCAGGCGAGCCCGAGGCCGAGGCGCAGCCCCGTGAAGATCGAGGGCAGCGCTGCCGGCAGCACGACGCGGAAGAACTGCGCCGAGCCGGTGCAGCCGAGCATCGACGCGGCCTCGAAGAGCCGTTGATCGACGCTGCGCACGCCGAAGACGGTGTTGAGCAGGATCGGGTAGAAGGCGCCCAGGAACACGAGGAAGAAGGCCGAGCGCGGCCCGAGCCCGAACAGGATCATCGACAGCGGCAGCCAGGCCGTGACGGGGATCGGGCGCATCATCTGGAGGAACGGGTCGAGCAGCGCGCGCACCGCGTCGTTGCGGCCGATCAGCAGGCCCAGCGGCACGGCGGCAAGCGCCGCGAGCGCGAAGCCGCCATAGACGCGCCCCATCGACGCCAGCAGGTGGACATGCAGCGTGGCCGAGAAGGCATCGTCCCAGATCCCGCCGACCGCGAAGTCGACCATGTAGCGCGCGACCTCGGCGGGGGACGGGATCAGCCTGCTCATCCCCGCCGAGATCGCCGCGTGCCAGGCAAGCAGCAGGAGCGCTGGCACGACGAGCGCGCGCCAGCCCGACAGGACGCCGCGCAGCCGCGCGGCGGCCGGCCCCGTCGTCGACTCCCTCGCCATCGCCGCGACCCGGCGCGTCCGCCGCCCGCTCAGCTCGTCGCCAGCTCGCGCGAGAAGCGCGGGTTGAGGAACGTGTCGAAGTTCGGAAGCGCGCGGATCTGCTTGAGCTCGAGCATCTGCGCGGCGTAGGCCCGCGCCTGCGTCAGGACGGTGTCGTCGAGGCGCCACGTGTACTCGACATTGTCCGCGGCGAGCGCCTGGTCGACAGCCGCGCGCGGCGCGCCGAGGATCCGCACGGTGGCCTCCGCGACTTCGCCGCGGTTCGCCATCATGTGCTCGCTCGCCCGGCGGTGGATGCCGAGCATCGTGCGCACCAGCGCGGGATCCTGCGCCACCATCGCCTCGGAGGTCGCGAAGATCATGTTGAGCCCGCCCATGGCCGTCGCGTAGGGGTACTCGACGAGCTCGCCGACGCCCGACGAGATCGACAGGCCCGGCCCCGGCTCGGCGCCGACATAGGCGTCGATGTCGCCGCGCGCGAGCATCGCGTTCATCTCGCCGAAGGGCACGCGCACGCTCGTGATGTCGCGCATCGTCATGCCGGTCTGGCGGATGCGCTCCATGATGAAGACCTCCTGCGTCGAGCCGGGCCAGATGCCGACGCGCTTGCCGCGCAGCCCGGCGATGTCCCTGATCCCCGAGCCCTTCTTGGCGACGACGCCCATGCCGCGGTTGCAGAAGGCGCCGACGACCACGACGGGTTCGCCCGCCGCGGCGCCCAGCGTGGCGGCGGCGATGCCGAAGCCGCCGAAGTCGACGCTGCGCGTCACGACGGCGTTCTTGCCGTCGGTCGGGCTGTCGAAGGTGATGACCTCGATGTTCAGCCCCGGCGGCGCGAAGCGCTGGTAGAAATGCGGCGTCATCGAATGGATGAGGCGCAGCGAGCCCATCTTCACGGTGCGCGCCGCCTGGGCGCGCGCGACATGCGGTGCTGCGAGGACCGCGGCGGTGCCCGCGGCGAGGACGCGACGACGATCGATCATCTTGGGTTCTCCTCTATGGCGCTCTGGTGGACGGGTGGTGGGCTGGCGAGCGAGGCGAGGTAGGCGCGCCACCCGCCGAAGCGCGTGACGTCCTCGCCTCCCGCGAGGCCTTCCGGCTCGACGAGGAAGCCCTTGGGCGATGTGCCGTCGGCGAGCAGGACGGTGCCGATGCACAGCGGCGCGGGTACGGCGGCGACGAAGCGCGCGAAGCCCTCGGCGGGAAGCGACCAGACCTCGGCGTCGATCGCGGCGCCGCCGGAGCCGACGCGCAGCATGCCCGGCCTGCGCGGCGGGCCGCCGGCGAGAGCATGGAGCCGGTAGCAGGGCAGCGTGCGCGCGGCGCGCGCGAGCGCGCCGCCGCGCGCGACGAGCTCGTGGTTGAGCGCGAGGCCGGTGAGATGGGCGCCGACGACGGCGATCTCGATCGTCATGCGGCCATGCCCTGCACGCGCGTGGTGGCGCCCGCGAATTCCGCGGCGAGCGCCGCCAGCGCGGGATCCGACCCCCGCGGCCCGATGAAGGTGACGCCGGCCGGAAGGCCGTCGGGACGCCGGGGGCCCGGCACGGCGATGGCTGCGAGGTCGAGCAGGTTGACGAAGTTCGTGTAGGTGCCGAGGCGCGCGTTCGGGCCGAACGGATCGACCTCCAGCTCCGCGCGCGTCGGGAAGCAGGGGACCGACGGCACGGCGAGCGCGTCGTGACGCGCGAAGAAGCGCTCCGCGGCCCGGCGCTGCGCGGCCAACTCGTGCATCGCGGCGAAGGCATCGGCGGCGGAGAAGCGCGCGGCGCCGTCCAGGATCCGCAGCGTGACGGGGTGGAGCGCGCCAGGGTTGGCCGCCGCGAAGCCGCCAAAGGCCACTGCCCTCTCCGCGACCCATGGCCCGTCGTAGAGCATCCGCGCGACGCCGAGCATCGCGGAGATGTCGGCTTCCGCGACGCCGTGCAGTAGCGCGCGCGCGGCGGACCAGGCGACGCGGGCGGGCTCGTCGTCGAGATGGAGGTCGGCGGCGCGAGGGATCGCGATCCGCCGCGGCGGCAGGCCGGGCTCGATCCACGGCAGCGGCCGGCTGAACGGATCCTGCGCGTCGTCGCCGGCGATCGCGTGGAAGCCGGCCCAGGCGTCGTCGACGCAGGCCGCGAAGACCGACACGCAATCGATGCTGCGGCATGCGGGCACGACACCGGTGGTCGGGACGGTGCCGACCGAGGGCTTCAGCCCGACCACGCCGTTGAGCGCGGCAGGCACGCGGCCGGAGCCCGCGGTGTCGGTCCCGAGCGCGATGCAGGCGATGCCGCGCGCGACGGCGACCGCCGATCCTGACGACGATCCGCCGGGCACGCGCGCGGGATCGCACGCGTTGCGCGGGACAGGATAGGGCGTGCGCACGCCGACGAGCCCGGTCGCGAACTGGTCGAGGTTGGTCTTGCCGAGGACGAGCGCCCCCGCCGCGCGCAGGCGCGCGACGACCGTCGCGTCGCGCGCGGGAACATGGGCGAAGGCGGGGCAAGCCGCCGTCATCGGCCGGCCCGCGACGGCGATGTTGTCCTTGATCGCGACCGGCAGGCCCCAGAGCGGAAGGCGGGCGGGATCGAAGGGCGGCAGCGCGTCCGCGGCGGCGACGAGATCCGGCAGCGGCACCAGGTCGAGGAAGATGCCGGGATCGCCCGCCGCCTCGAGGCGGCGATGCGCCTCGGCGACGACATCGCGCGGCGACGCGCCGGCGGCGTAGGCGCCATGTAGGGCGGCGCGCCGGAAGGGACGGGTCGGAAGGTCGATGGCCGCCGATGGCATGTGGCGGATCCAGCAAGAGCCATGCCGCCGCGGCGGCGACGGCCGATAAGTTCTTGCATGCAAAATTGCATACAAAATAGGCGCCGCCCGTGGGCAGCTGCCTCGCCCGCAGGCTGGCTTCAGCGCCGCCGGGCTGGGCCCGGCCGGCCGGCCATCACCCCCCAGGCGCCTTCGGTCGCCGCGAGATGCGCGCGCGTCGCGGCGGCGGCGGCGGCCTCGTCGGCGGCGAGGATGGCCTCGACGATCGCGCCATGCTCGGCATGCGAGGCGAGGAGGCGCGCGGCGCCGCCGAGCTGCGCCGCGCGGAACGGCGCGAGGCGGCGGCGCGTCGCGCCGGCGAGCTCCGCGAGATAGGCGTTGCCGCCGCCCGAATAGAGCGCCTCGTGGAAGGCGACATTGGCCGCGCGATAGGCCTCGACCCGGCCTTCGCCGGCCAGCCGTCCCATCGCCGCGTGGCGCGCCGCGAGCGACCTGCGCGCCTTCGCCGCCATGCCGCGCGCGCAGAGCCCGGCGCAGACCGCCTCGAGCTCCGCCATCGCCTCGAACATCTCCGACAGCCGCTGCGGCTCGGGCCGCGCCACGACCGAGCCGCGGCGCGACCTCTGCTCGACGAGCCCGGTGGCGGCAAGCAGCCGCAGCGCCTCGCGCACCGGCGTCCGCGAGACGTCGTTCTCCGCGGCGAGCCGCTCCTCCTCGAGCGCGGTGCCCGGCGGCATGCGACCCGACGTGATCGCCTCCGCCAGGGCCGAAGCCAGCGCCTCGGCGCGCGTGGGCGGGCGGGCCGGGGTCTTCCCTTGGCGCGACATGCGTCCGTTTCGTCCCGTTGGTCGAGATGTCCCGAGCTAGCCCCTCGCCCGCGACGCCCGTCAAGGCGGCCGCGAGGTCGAGGGGCCTCGGGCCTATCCCTCGCCCGGCTTGCGCGGCGGCGGGCCGGTGTAGCGCCAGGTGTGGTGGCGCGGGATCGGGCCCTTGTTGCGGGCGCTGGAGCCGGCCTCCTCCCAGGCGTGGGCGAGGATGCCGACGGAGCGCGAAAGCACGAAGAGGCCGCGGCAGAGCTGCGGCGCGAAGCCGAGCTCGGCGAAGATCACCGCGGTGGCGCCGTCGATGTTCATCGGCACGAGGCGGCCGCCGCGGCGGCGCGCGATCCCGGCCTCGACCGCGCGGCCGATCGCGGCGAAGCGCCCCTCCACCACGCCGGCGGCAACGGCCTCGTCGACGAGGGCGAGCAGCCGCGGCGCGCGCGGGTCGACGGGATGGAAGCGGTGGCCGAAGCCTGGCACGTGGCTGGTGCCAGCGGCCTTCGCCTCGTCGAGCGCGCCGTCGACAGCCGCGGCCAGCGCCGCCGCGTCGCGCGCGGGCCTGCCCTCGAGCGCGCGGTCGATCGCGGCGTAGAACTCGACGCATTGCTCGCCCGCGCCGCCATGCACGTCGCCCAGGACGTTCGCGGCCGAGGCCATCGCGTTGTTGATGCCGACGCCGCAGCTCATCGCCATGCGCGCGATCGCGATCGAGGGCGCCTGCGGTCCGTGGTCGACGGCGGCGACGAGCGCGTGCTCGAGCAGCCGCGCGGCGCGCGGGTCGGGCAGCTCGCCGCGGGTCATCAGCCAGGCCATCTCGGCGAAGCCGATGCGCCCGACCAGGTCCTCGATCGCGTAGCCGCGCAGGCGGATCGACCCGGGCTTCATGTCGATGATCGACGTCGACCACCATTCCTCGGGCGAGAGTGCCTCGCGCTTCGTCATCCCACGGGTCCCTTCGCGACGTCGTTCAGTAGTCGAGCCACTCGAGCGGCGCGACCAGGCTCCGCCCCGCGATCGCCTCGATCGCGCGGGTCATGGTTGCGATGTCGTTGTCGAAGCAGCCATGCACGGCCTGGCGGCGCGTGCCGGCGGCGTCGACCACGACCTGCGGCTCGGCGATGCAGGATTCGGTCGAGGGCCGCCAGAGGCGCTGCCAGCGCGCGACATGCGCGAGATGCTCGCGCGCCCACTGGCCCTCGTCGGCCGCGTGGGCGGCGAGGTTCGCGCGCTCCATGCCGAGCAACGGGATCTTGCGCGCGTCGTCGAGCGCGCGCGAGACGAGGTAGAGCAGCGACTTGCCGTAGAGCGCGAGGCCCGGCGCCGGCAGGCCGTCGCGGCGCTCGTTCTCGTCGGAGAGATAGGACATCGACAGCCGCGAGAGGTCGAGGATCCCGTCCTGCGCCGCGGCGCCATAGGTGCGCAGCGCGAACTCCACCGAGCAGGCCGCCGCGAGCAGCGACACGGAGGCCACGCGCGGCGCGCGCGCGCAGGTCGCCGCCACGCCAGCGATCGAGGAGGTGGCCGAGCAGGATGCTTCCCGCGGAGTGCCCGAGGAAATGGACCTCCAGCGCCTTGCCCCGCGCGGCCAGCGCGTCGCGCAGGTCCAGCAGGAGCCCGGCGAGCAGGTCGATCGCGTGGCCCGGCCGCGCCGCGCGCTCCGCGTTCTCCCGCATCTCGCTCCAGACGCCGCGCAGCATGAGCCGCGCCTTGGCCTCGAGCATGCGGTCCGCGGCCTCGCGCATGCCGTCGAGGAAGCCGCCCGCGCGCGCCGCCTCGACGTCGCGGTCGAGGCCGAGCGCGTCGCGCAGCATCGAGGAGAGCGTCTCGAGCGGGCCGGTCCTCCAGACGAGGAAGAGCGGGTGGATCGCGTTGGCGGCGAAGCACGGCCCGAGGACGCGCACGCGCTCGATCGAGCCGGCCTCGCCGTTGAGCCCGCCATGGGCGTAGAGCGCGAGCCGCGCCGTGTCTCCCGGCTGCGCGGAAAGGAAGGCGAGCGCGTTGTCGAGCACGACGCGCCGCGCATGGGCGGCGCTCGCCGCCGCGCCGGTGCCGAGGGCGACGTCGCTCGCCGCGAGCCGGCCGTCATTGCCGCTGACCAGCGCATGCGCGTAGGCGCGGGCCGTGCTCCAGGGCTCGTAGCCCGCATGCGCGAAGACGCGGTCGACCGGCCAGGGATCGTCCTGCGGGTTGCCGGGCGCGCGCGCGGCGCGCGACAGCGTCGCGAGCGACCTGCCGCTCGCCACGGGAAAGGACGACGCGGCGAGGCGCGCGGGCGATGGAGCGACCGGCACGCCCAGCGCGCAGGCCCAGGCGTCGGTCGCGTGGCGCACCCAGTCCTCGTAAGGCAGCACCGCGAAGCCGCCGCGGCCCCAGGCCGGGCCCCAGGAGTTCTGGACGATGAAGCCGCGCGCGTCGTAGCCGACCAGCGCGAAGGCGTGGCCGCCCGCCTCGCCCTGCGCCGGGCGCGGCGGGACGACGGGAAGGTCGGCGGCGCGCCGCGGCGGGGACGAGGGCCGCTTGCCGAGCAGCCTGTCCCAGCCTCCGTGGACCTCGGCCGAGACATAGACCGCGCCGATCTCGCGGATCGCCGCCTGCAGGTCGACCACCGAGTCGCGATCGACGCGGTAGTAGACGCCGAGCGGCCGCGTCGCCGCGTCGCGCGCCCAGTCGGCGGCGGGCGGGACGAGGCCCTTCGCGCGGCGGCCCGCCATGCGATGCGGCCAGAGCCGCTCGGCGCAGGCGCCGTGCTTGTGCCAGCCCTTGAGGGCGCCGCGGCAGCTCGAGCCCTCGTAGTCGTCGCCAGGCCATTCGTCGTAGCGCCGGGCGAGCTCGTAGAACATGCGCGGGCTGACCGGCGCGAAGCCGGTCGCGCGACCCGCCTCGACGGCGCGGCGCCAGAGCAGGAAGTTTGCGACGCAGGCGAGGCCGAAGCCCGTGCACGCGCCCTCAGTCCCCTGGTCGAGGACGAGGCCGGCGCGCGCATAGGCGCCAACCAAGCGCGCGATGTCCGCGTCGACGGGCCATTGCGGCGGCAGCGAGCGCAGCGGCGGGCGGTAGGGCCGGTCGCGGAGGTCGAGCCGGTCGGGACGCGCGTCGAGGTGGCGCCGCGCCATGGGAGGGCCGGCGCCTAGCGGCGCACTTCCGCCGCCGCCAGCGCCGCCATGTTGACGATCTCCGCGACGGTGGCGCCGGTGGGCACGATCTGCGCCGGCTTCGACATGCCGATCAGCAGCGGCCCGATCACCGTGCCCCCGCCGAGCTTCTGCAGGAGCTGGCTCGAGATGTTGGCCGAATGCAGGCCCGGCATCACCAGCACGTTGGAGGCGCCGGAGAGGCGGCAGAACGGGTAGAGGCTGCGGATCAGGCGCGCGTCCAGCGCAACCTCGGCCGAGATGTCGCCGTCGTACTCGAAGTCGACCTCGCGCGCGTCGAGGGCCATCACGGCCTGTCGCACCGGCAGCATCTTCTCGCGCATCGGCTTGCCGAAGTTCGAGTAGGAGAGCAGCGCGACGCGCGGCACGTGGCCCATCGCGCGGGCCTTGGCGGCGGCCTGGATCGCGATGTCCGCCATCTCCTCCGCGTTGGGCAGCTCGTTGACCGTCGTGTCGGCCATGAAGACGGTGTGGCTGCTGGTCACGACGATGGTGAGCCCCATCACCGGGCGCCCCGGCTCGCCGGGCAGCGCCATGCGGATGTCGGCGAGCGCCTGGTGGTAGGCGCGCGTCGTGCCGGTGACGATCGCGTCGGCGTCGCCCGCGGCGACCATCAGCGCGCCGAAGACGTTGCGGTCCTGGTTCACGAGGCGCTGGCAGTCGCGCAGCAGGTAGCCCTGGCGCTGCAGGCGCGCATAGAGGAGGTCCGTGTACTCCCGGTTCTTGCCGCTGACGCGGGCGTTCTGGATCTCGAGCTTCTCGGCGCCGTGGATGCCGACCGACCTGATCGTCGCCGCGATGCGATCCTCGCGCCCGACCAGCACCGGCGTGCCGTAGCCCGCGGACTGGAACTGCGCGGCGGCGCGGATCACGCGCTCCTCCTCGCCCTCGGCGAAGACGACGCGGCGCGGCGGCGAGGACCGCAGCTGCTCGAAGGTGAGGTCGAGCATCGCGGCGGTCGGGTCGCGGCGCGAGGAAAGGGCGCGGCGATAGCCCTTCATGTCGGCGATCGGCCTGCGCGCGACGCCGCTCTTCATCGCCGCCTCGGCGACCGCGGCGGGCACGACCGAGATCAGGCGGGGGTCGAAGGGCACGGGGATGATGTAGTCGGGGCCGTAGCGCAGGCGGCGGCCCGAATAGGCGGCATCGAGCTCGTCGGGCACGTCCTCGCGCGCGAGCTTCGCCAACGCTTCGACCGCGGCGATCTTCATCGCCTCGTTGATGGTCGAGGCGCGCACGTCGAGCGCGCCGCGGAAGATGTAGGGGAAGCCGAGGACGTTGTTGACCTGGTTCGGGTAGTCCGAGCGGCCGGTGGCGACGATCACGTCGCTGCGCGCGGCGCGCGCGGTCTCCGGCGTGATCTCCGGATCGGGGTTCGCCATCGCGAAGATGATGGGCTTGTCGGCCATCGCGCGGACCATCTCCTGATCGACGGCGTCCTTGGCGGACAGGCCGAAGAACACGTCGGCGCCCTCCATCGCGTCGCGCAGCGAGCGTGCCTTGGTCGGCACGGCATGCGCCGACTTCCACTGGTTCATGCCGTCGCCACGGCCCTGCCAGATCACGCCCTTGGTGTCGCAGAGCACGACGTTGGCGTGCGGGACGCCCATCGCCTTGATCAGCTCGGCGCAGGCGATCGACGCCGCGCCGGCGCCGTTGATGACCATGCGCACGTTGCGGATGTTGCGCCCGGTCAGGTCGAGGGCGTTGAGCAGGCCGGCGGCGGCGACGATCGCCGTGCCGTGCTGGTCGTCGTGGAAGACGGGGATGTCGAGCAGCTCGCGCAGGCGCTGCTCGATGATGAAGCACTCCGGCGCCTTGATGTCCTCGAGGTTGATGCCGCCGAAGCTGGGCCCGAGGAAGCGCACGCAATTGACGAACTCGTCGACGTTCCTCGTGTCGACCTCGAGGTCGATCGAATCGACGTCGGCGAAGCGCTTGAAGAGCACCGACTTGCCCTCCATCACCGGCTTCGAGGCCAGCGCGCCGAGGTCGCCGAGGCCGAGCACCGCCGTGCCGTTGGAGATCACCGCCACGAGGTTGCCCTTCGCCGTATAGTCGTAGGCGGTCGCGGGGTTCTTCGCGATATGCAGGCAGGGCCAGGCCACGCCCGGCGAATAGGCGAGGCTGAGGTCGCGCTGCGTCGTCAGTGGCTTGGTGGGCGTGATCTCGATCTTCCCCGCCTTGCCGTTGGAATGGAACTGGAGGGCTTCCTCCTCGGTGACCGGGGTCGCTTCGTTCGCCATTCTCGTCCTCGCCCTTGGTGGCGGCGCGCTCCCGGTCCAGCGGGCGACCGCCCGGATCGTGCCGTCAGGCGAAACTAGGGGCTCGGCCACGGGCCCGTCAAAGCACGCGCACGCTGCACTGCACACCGGGAATGGCACGCGGCTTGAAGCGGGGCCTGCGCTGGTTTACCCCGGGCACGCAAATGGACCCGAATCCCGCCCCGACGACGGAGGCCGCCGCCGACGGCGCCATCACGCCGATGATGGCGCAGTACCTCGACGTGAAGGCGAGGCACCCGGGCGCGCTGCTCTTCTACCGCATGGGCGATTTCTACGAGCTCTTCTTCGAGGACGCGGAGGTCGCGGCGCGGGCGCTCGACCTCACGCTGACGAAGCGCGGCAAGCATCTCGGCGCCGACATCCCGATGTGCGGCGTGCCGGTGCACAGCCACGAGGCCTACCTGCTGCGCCTGATCCGCGGCGGCCACCGCGTCGCGATCTGCGACCAGCTCGAGGACCCCGCGGAGGCGCGCCGGCGCGGCGCGAAGTCCGTGGTGCGGCGCGACGTCACGCGCGTGATCACGCCCGGCACGCTCACCGAGGATTCGCTGCTCGACGCGCGGCGGCACAACCACCTCGCCGCGCTCGGCCTCGCGCAAGGCGAGGTCGCGCTGGCCTGGATAGACATGTCGGTCGGCACCTTCCTCGTCCAGGACGTGTCCGGCATGGCGGACCTGCCGGCCGCGCTGGCGCGCGTCGCGCCGGGCGAACTGCTCGTCTCCGACCGCGCGATCGGGCGCGAGGACATCGCGGCCGCGCTCGGCGAGTGGAAGGCCGCGCTGACGCCGCTGCCCTCGCCGCGCTTCGACAGCGAGAACGGGCGGCGACGCCTCGAGGCGCTCTACCGCGTGGGCACGCTCGACGCCTTCGGCCAGTTCGGCCGCGCCGCGCTCGCCGCCGCCGGCGCGCTCGTCGACTACGTTGAGCTCACGCAGAAGGGGTGCCTGCCGCGGCTGTCGCCGCCCTCGCCCTGCGCCAGCGACGGGTTCATGGAGATCGACCCCGCGACGCGGCGCAACCTCGAGGTCGAGGCGACGCTCGACGGCGCGCGCAAGGGCTCGCTGCTCGACGCGGTGGACTGGACGCTGACCGGCGCTGGCGCGCGGCTGCTCGGCGCCGACGTCGCGGGGCCGCTGCGCGCGCGCGGGCCGATCGACGCGCGGCTCGACATGGTCGCCTTCCTCGTCGACGCCGCGCAGGCGCGCGGCGAGCTGCGCGCGGAGCTGAAGCGCATGCCCGACATCGAGCGCGCGCTGCAGCGCCTCGCCCTCGGGCGCGGCGGCCCGCGCGACCTCGCGGCGCTGCGCGACGGCCTGTCGGCGGTGCCGCGGATCCGGGACGCCACCGCGCCCACCGGCCTCGCCGCGGCGCCGGCGCTGCTCGAGGAGACGCGCGCCGCGCTGGGCACGCATGGCGAGATCGTCGGCCTGCTCGGGCGCGCGCTCGCCCCGTCCCTGCCGCTCGCCGCGTTCGATGGTGGCTTAGTCGCGCCCGGCTTCGATCCCGCGCTCGACGAGCTGCGCGCGCTGCGCGACGACGGGCGCCAGCACGTGGCGGCGCTGCAGGCGCGCTACGCCGCGTCGACCGGCATCGCGTCGCTCAAGCTGCGCCACAACAACGTGCTCGGCTACTACATCGAGGTGGGCGCGCAGCACGGCGACAGGCTGCGCGCCGACCCCGCCTTCATCCACCGCCAGACCATGGCCGGCGCGGTACGCTTCTCGACCACCGAGCTCTCCGAGCTCGAGCAGCGCATCGTCTCCGCCGGCGACCGCGCGCTGGCGCTGGAGATGCAGCATTTCGAGGCGCTGCGCGCGGAGGCCGCCGCGCGCGCGGAGGAGATCGCGGCGGCGGCGCGCGCGCTGGCCCGGCTCGACGTCGCCGCGGCGCTGGCCGAGCTCGCCGTCGCGCGCGACTGGCGCCGGCCGGTGGTCGACGGGTCCGGCGCCTTCGAGGTCGAGGGCGGGCGCCATCCCGTGGTAGAGGCCGCGCGCCTGGCCGCGGGCGAATCCTTCGTGCCCAACGACTGCCGGCTCGACGCCAGCGAGGGCGCGCGGCTCTGGCTGCTCACCGGCCCGAACATGGCCGGCAAGTCGACCTTCCTGCGCCAAAACGCGCTGATCGCCATCCTCGCCCAGGCCGGCAGCTTCGTGCCGGCGGCGCGCGCGCGCATCGGCCTCGTCGACCGGCTGTTCAGCCGCGTCGGCGCCGCCGACGACCTCGCGCGCGGGCGCTCCACCTTCATGGTCGAGATGGTCGAGACGGCGGCGATCCTGAACCGCGCCGGCCCGCGCTCGCTCGTCATCCTCGACGAGATCGGCCGCGGCACGGCGACCTTCGACGGGTTGTCCATCGCCTGGGCGACGATCGAGGGCCTGCACGAATCCAACCGCTGCCGCGCGCTCTTCGCGACGCACTACCACGAGCTCACCGCGCTCGCCGCGCGGCTGCCCGGCCTCGCCTGCCACACGATGCGGGTGCGCGAATGGCAGGGCGAGGTCGTGTTCCTGCACGAGGTCGCGCCGGGCACCGCCGACCGCTCCTACGGCATCCATGTCGCGCGGCTCGCCGGGCTGCCGCCGCCGGTCGTCGGGCGCGCCGAGGAGGTGCTGGCGGCGCTCGAGCGCGACGACGCGCGCGGCGACGTGGCGCGGCTCGCCGAGGACCTGCCGCTGTTCAGCGCCGCCGCGGCCGCGCCGGCGCCGCGCATCGCGCCCTCCGCGGTCGAGGCGGAGCTGCGCCGCGTCGCGCCCGACGACCTCACGCCGCGCGAGGCGCTCGAGGCGCTCTACCGCCTGCGCGCGCTGCTGCCGCCGCCATGAGCCGTCGCCCGCCAGCCGTGCTAGAGAGGCCGCGACAAGGCTTCCCGGACGGACAATGCGCCTGACGATCGGCACCTCGACCAAGCTCGCCATCGCCTTCGCCCACGACGTGGCGATGGCGGCGATCGCCTATGTCCTCGCGCTGTGGCTGCGGCTGGGCGAGGATTTCGTGCGCGCCGACGAGACGCTGCTGCTGGGCGGCTGCGCGCTCTTCGCCGCCATCGCCGCCGCGGTGTTCCGCTGGCTCGGCCTCTATCGCGGCATCTGGCGCTTCGCCTCCTTCCCCGACCTCGCGCGGATCACCCGGGCAAGCACGCTGATCGTGCTGTTCCACCTCGCCGCGATGTTCGCGTTCACGCGGCTCGAGGACTACCCGCGTTCCGCGCTCGTCATCGCCTGGTTCGTGCTCATCCTCCTGCTCTCGGGCCCGCGCATCCTCTATCGCCTGGCGAAGGATGGCCGCTTCGACCTGTCGGGCGCCGCGGATCCCGGCCGCGTGCCCGTCCTGCTGGTCGGCGCCGGCGCCGAGGCCGAGCGCTTCATCGAGGCGAGCGAACGCCCCGGCGCGCCCTACGCGGTCGTCGGCCTCCTCGACGAGACCGGCGCCCGGCGCGGCCGCTCCCTGCGCGGGCTCCAGGTCCTGGGCCAGGTCGACGAGCTGCCCCTGATCGTCGAGCAGCTCGCCGCGCGCAGCCGCAAGCCCCAGCGCATCGTCGTCACCCGCGCCGAGTTCGCGGGCGAGAGGCTCGAGAAGCTGCTCGACGAGGGCGAGCGCCTCGGCATCGCCGTGGCTCGGCTGCCGCGGCTCACCGAGCTGCGCAGCGCCGGGCAGGCGCGCCAGGACGTGCGCCCGATCGCGATCGAGGACCTCCTCGGCCGCTCCCAGGCCGTGCTCGACCGCGCGCCGGTCGAGGCGCTCGTCGCGGGGCGACGCGTGCTGCTCACCGGCGCCGGCGGCTCGATCGGCTCGGAGCTCGCGCGCCAGATCGCCGATCTCGCGCCCGCCGAGCTCGTGCTGCTCGACAGCTCGGAATACGCGCTCTACGCGATCGACCTCGAGGTCGGCGAGCGCCAGCCCGCGCTGGCGCGCAGGGCCGTCCTGGCGGACGTGCGCGACCGCGAGCGCCTGGCGCGCGCCTTCGCCGAGGCGCGGCCCGAGCTCGTGTTCCACGCCGCCGCGCTCAAGCACGTCCCGATGGTGGAGGCGCACCCGGCCGAGGGCGCGCTCACCAACATCTGCGGCACGCGCAACGTCGCCGACCTCGCGCGCGCCCACGGCGTGGCCGCGATGGTGGCGATCTCCACCGACAAGGCCGTCAACCCGACCAACGTCATGGGCGCCACCAAGCGCCTCGCCGAGGCCTATTGCCAGGCCCTCGACCGCGCCGCGGGCGCGGGCGCGGGCGGGACGCGCTACGTCACCGTGCGCTTCGGCAACGTGCTCGGCTCGACCGGCTCGGTCGTGCCGCTCTTCCAGCGCCAGCTCGCCGCGGGCGGGCCGCTGACCGTCACCCACCCCGACATGAAGCGCTATTTCATGACCGTGCGCGAGGCGGTCGAGCTCGTGCTGCAGGCCTCCGCGCTCGGCACGCGCGACGCCGCCGCCACGGGCGGCAAGCTCTTCGTCCTCGACATGGGCGCGCCGGTGCGCATCGCCGACCTCGCGCGGCGCATGATCCTGCTCGCGGGGCTGAAGCCGGAGCGCGACGTCAAGGTCGTGTTCACCGGGCTGCGGCCCGGCGAGAAGCTGGAGGAGGAGCTCTTCCACGCCGCCGAGCCGCTCGCGCCGACGATCCTCGCGGGGATCAGGCTGGCCGATCCGCGGGCCGGCGACGCCGAGGCGCTGGCGCGCGGCTTCGACGAACTCGAGGCGCTGGCGCGCGCCGGCCGCGAGGCGGAGCTGCTCGCCGCGCTGCGCCGCATGGCCCCGGAATTCGCCGCGACGTCCTGACGCGGGGTTACGGGCGGCCGCGGTTTCTTGCTAGACGGACGCCATCGTCGCGCCACCACCAGACAGCGAGTCGCGTGAAATGGACAAGGTCAGGATCACCCGCGCCCTCGTCTCCGTCTCCGACAAGACGGGGCTCCTCGAGCTCGCCGCCTGCCTCGCGCGGCATGGCGTCGAGATCCTGTCCACGGGCGGCACGGCCAGGGCGCTGCGCGAGGCCGGGCATCGCGTCGTCGAGGTCGGCGAGCACACCGGATTCCCGGAGATCATGGACGGGCGCGTGAAGACGCTGCACCCGAGGATCCATGGCGGGCTGCTGGCGCGGCGCGACGACGCGGCGCATGTCGCGGCGATGCAGGCGCACGGCATCGCGCCGATCGACCTCCTCGTGGTCAACCTCTATCCGTTCGAGGCGACGATCGCGCGCGGCGCCGACTTCGCGACCGCGATCGAGAACATCGACATCGGCGGCCCGGCGATGATCCGCGCCGCCGCCAAGAACCACGATTCGGTCGCGGTCGTCGTCGAGGCGGCCGACTACGCCGCGCTGGTTGCGGAGATGGACGCGCATGGCGGCGCGACGACAGCGGCGCTGCGCCGCCGCCTCGCGGCCGCCGCCTATGCGCGCACCGGCGCCTACGACGCCGCGATCTCGCGCTGGTTCGCGGCGCAGAACGGCGACGCCTGGCCGGCACGCCTCGTGCTGGCGGGCGAGCGGCGCGAGGTGCTGCGCTACGGCGAGAACTCGCACCAGGCGGCCGCGTTCTACGCCGGCGGCCCGGCGCGGCCCGGCGTCGCGACCGCGCGCCAGCTCCAGGGCAAGGAGCTCTCCTACAACAACTACAACGACACCGACGCCGCCTTCGAGGCGGTGGCCGAGTTCGCCGATCCGGCCTGCGTCGTCGTCAAGCACGCCAATCCCTGCGGCGTGGCGCGCGGCGCGACGCCGCGCGAGGCGTATCTGATGGCGCTGGACTGCGACCCGGTCAGCGCCTTCGGCGGCATCGTCGCGCTCAACCGCCCGCTCGACGCGGAGACCGCGGGCGAGATTGCGAAGCTCTTCGTCGAGGTCATCGTGGCGCCCGAGGCGACGGCCGAGGCCCAGGCGATCATCGCCACGAAGAAGAACCTCCGCCTGCTGGTCACCGGCGGCGTGCCCGATCCCGCGGCGGGCGGGCTGTCGGTGCGCACGCTCGCCGGCGGCTACCTCGTCCAGGACCGCGACGCCGGCCGCGTCGCGCGCGCCGACCTCAGGGTCGTGACGAAGCGCGCGCCGGACGCGCGCGAGCTCGACGACCTGCTCTTCGCCTTCGCGGTCGCCAAGCACGTGAAGTCGAACGCGATCGTCTACGCGAGGGATGGCGCGACGGTTGGCATCGGCGCCGGGCAGATGAGCCGGATCGATTCCTCGCGCATCGCCGCCTGGAAGGCCGCGGAGGGGGCGAAGGCCGCGGGCGAGGCGCGCAGCCGCGCGATCGGCTCGGTCGTCGCCTCGGACGCCTTCTTCCCCTTCGCCGACGGCCTCGTCGCCGCGGCCGAGGCGGGCGTCACGGCGGTGATCCAGCCCGGCGGCTCGATCCGCGACGCCGAGGTGGTCGCCGCCGCCGACGCGCGCGGTCTCGCCATGGTGTTCACCGGCATGCGGCATTTCCGGCACTGAGCGCGCGCCGCGCGGGAAGAAACCGCGCCGGGCCTGCGTTGTCCCACCGCCGCCCGTCCGGGACCCCCGTCCTTGACAGGGCGCGCGGGCAACGGATAACCGGACACGCACATGCAGCACTCAATAGCCGGATCGCTGGATCCGGCCTCCAGAGGTTCGATGAGCGACCAGCCCTCTCCCCCGGCGCCCGAATGGGTGCATTGGCTCGCGTGGGCGACGCGTCGCTTCCAGCCCAGGGGCATCGACCGCGTGGTGCGCATGCTCTACCCGCCGGGCAACGACCGGCCGATCCGCAGCGTCGTCGACTACGACGAGGGGTTGCTCTTCCACTGCGACACGCAGTCCTTCCTGGAGTGGTACATCTTCTTCTACGGCGCCTTCCGGCCGGAGGTGTCGCGGCTGATCAACCGCATGCTGCGCCCCGGCCAGGTCGCGATCGACATCGGCGCCAATGTCGGCATGCACTCCGTGATCATGGCCAACCGCGTCGGCCCGACCGGGCGCGTGGTCGTGTTCGAGCCCGACCCGCACCCGATGGGCCGGCTGCGCCGGAACATGGCGCTGAACGGCATCGACTGGGTGACCACGGTCGAGGCGGCGGTCTCCGCGCGCAGCGAGACGCGGACCTTCTACCTGCACGACGATTCGATCGGGAACTTCGCCAACGCGAGCCTCGTCGCCGCCAATGTCGGCAAGCAGACCGCATCGGTGGAGATGCAGGTGGTCTCGATCGACGAGTGGATGCGCGACAACCCGCTGCCGCGCGTGGACGTGGTCAAGCTGCTCGCCCAGGGCGAGGAATACAACGCGCTCCAGGGCATGCGCGGCCTGATCGAGCGCGACCGCCCGAAGATCTTCTTCCTCTACGAGCCGAGCTACTGGCAGCGCCAGGGCCTCGAACTGATGGACGTCGTGAGGTTCTTCGCGGGCCACGGCTACGGCGTGCAGGAGGTCGAGTTCCGCGCCCGGCGCGAGGTCGTGGGCGAGATCCCGAAGGGCCAGGTCTTCCTCGCGACGCCCTGAGGCCCGCGCGGGCGAACCGCCCCGGGGCGCCTCAGCGCTCGAGGACGATGTCGACCCGCCTGCCCTCGACGGGGAGGGGGCCCGTGCGCTGCGCCTCTCCCATGACGACGCGGCGCACCGCCGCGGGCGCCACGCCGGCCTCGCGCAGGGCGTCGGCCACGGCATCGGCGCGCCTGCGCGCCAGGGGCAGGTTCTCCGACCCGTCGGGCATGCGGTTGGCGTGCGCCTCGATGCGCACCGTCCTCGCGCCGCCGCCGCGGATCTCCGCGGCGAGGCGTCGCGCGAGGTCCCGGCCCTCGGGGCCGGGATCGGCGGAGTCCGGCGCGAAAAAGATCGCGTGGCGGTGATGGGCCTGCGGCGCGGAGGCGTAGGACGCCGCCAGGGCGAGGGGGGCTAGGAGAATGGAGCGGCGGAGCATGGAGAGGGGCTTCGCTTGCGGGTTCGGAATGGAGCGGGAGAAGGGGTTCGAACCCTCGACCCTCACGTTGGCAACGTGATGCTCTACCACTGAGCTACTCCCGCGGGCGCCATTCCGGGGCATCGCGCGCCGGCATGACCAGACTTGCGAAGCGGGCGCGGATAATAGCCAGAGACGATCGGATTGCAAGCGTCGCAAAGGGAAGGGCGGGGTTGTCAGGGCCACGCAAACCGCCCATCTAATGTGTTGGCGTCCCGCGTGGGGCGGCCCCGAGGTTCTCCGCCTCGCGGCGGGGCCCGGAAACGAGACCGGTTCGAGGACAGCATGGAAACCCTGATCGGCGGACGCTCCGCCACGCCGAGCGACATCGTCAAGGACGGCACGGACGACAGCTTCGAGCAGGACGTGATCGTCGCCTCGCAGCAGGCGCCGGTCATCGTGGATTTCTGGGCCCCTTGGTGCGGCCCCTGCAAGCAGCTTGGCCCGGTCATCGAGAAGGTGGTCCGCGAGGCCAATGGCGCGGTCCGCCTGGTCAAGATCAACACCGACGAGCATCCCTACTTTGCTCAGCAGCTGCGCGTGCAGTCGATCCCGGCGGTCTACGCCTTCAAGGGCGGCCGGCCCGTCGACGCCTTCGTCGGCGCGCTGCCGGAGAGCCAGATCCGCCAGTTCGTGAAGAAGCTCGGCGGCGCCGCCGCGCCCTCGCCCGTGCAGGAGGCGATCGAGCAGGCCAAGGCCGCATTCGAGGCCGGCGACGAAGGCACGGCGAGCGCGATCTTCGGCCAGGTGCTGGCGCACGAGCCCGGCAACGTGGCCGCGACGATCGGCCTCGCGCGCTGCTACGCGGGCTCCGGCGACCCGGGCCGCGCGCGCCAGCTCGTCGAATCGCTCCCCGCCGAGGCACGCAAGTCCGCCGAGGCCCAGCAGGTGCTGACGCAGGTCGAGCTTGCCGAGCAGGCCGACAAGGCCAGCGGCGAGGTCGCCCAGCTGCGCGAGAAGATCGCCCACGATCCCGCCGACCACCAGGCGCGGCTCGACCTCGCGGTGGCGCTCTTCGGCGGCGGCCAGCAGGAGGCGGCGATGGACCAGCTTCTCGAGAGCTTCAGGCGCGATCGCAACTGGAACGACGCCGCCGCGCGCAAGCAGCTGATCAAGTTCTGGGAGGCGCTCGGGCCCACCCATGCGCTGACCGTCGCCGGCCGCCGGCGCCTGTCCTCGATGATGTTCGCCTGAGCGGCCGGAGCGGCGCGCCCATGACCTTCGGCGGCGGCGAGGAGAGGCTTGCAGACACAATCCCGGTCTTCCCGCTGGCCGGCGTCCTGCTGCTGCCCGGCGGGCGGCTGCCGCTCAACGTCTTCGAGCCGCGCTACGTCGCCATGGTCGAGGACGCGCTCGGCTCGCCGCAGCGCGCGATCGGCATGATCCAGCCGCTCGACCCCTCGGCCGCCGATGCCGCGCCGCCGCTCTACCCGATCGGCTGCCTCGGCCGGATCACGTCCTTCGCCGAGCACGAGGGCGGCCGCTACCGCTTCCTGATCACGCTGACCGGCGTCAGCCGCTTCACCGTGCTGGAGGAGGTCGATGGAGCGCGCGGCTATCGCCGGATGCGGGTCGACTGGGCCCCCTGGCGGCGCGACATGCTCGCGGCCGGCCAGCCGCCCGAGCCGATAGCCGACCGCCAGCGGCTGCTCGCCACGATCAAGCGCTACTTCGCGACCAACGAGATCTCGGCCGACTGGCGCGCGATCACCGAGACGCCGGACGACAGGCTCATCACGACGCTCGCCATGGTCTGCCCCTTCTCGCCGAACGAGAAGCAGGCGCTGCTCGAGGCGCCCGGCCCTGCCGAGCGGGCGCGCACGCTCATCGCGTTGATGGAGATGGGCTCGCTGCAGGGCGGCGACGGCGGTGACCGGCCGCGGCATTGAGGACGGGACCATGGACGCGACGCGCGAAGGCGGCATCGACCCGCGGCTGCTCGAGATCCTCGTCTGCCCGGCGACGCGCCAGCCGCTCCACTACGACCGCGAGCGCCAGGAACTCGTGAGCCGCGCCGCCGGGCTCGCCTATCCGGTGCGCGACGGCATACCGATCATGCTGGTCGACGAGGCGCGCCGCCTCGACGAGGCCGGCTGAGCGTCGCGGCGATGACCGGCTTCGAGACCCGGCACTGGCCCGTCGAGATCCGCCTGCGCAAGACGGAGAAGCGGCTCGAGGTCGCCTTCGACGATGGCCACAGCTTCTCCTACCCGGCCGAACTGCTGCGCGTGGAAAGCCCCTCGGCCGAGGTGCAGGGCCATGGCGCGTCGCAGAAGCAGGTGGTGGCCGGGCGCCGGCATGTCGGCATCCTCGGGCTCGAGCCGGTCGGCAACTACGCGATCCGCATCCGCTTCGACGACCTGCACGACAGCGGGATCTTCTCTTGGCAGTACCTGCGCGAGCTCGGCGAGACGCAGGACAGGGTCTGGTCCGAGTACCTCGCCAGCCTCGAGGCGCGCGGGCTGAGCCGCGATCCGCCGGCGCGGGCGCGCTGACGGCGCGTGGGTGGCGTGGAGGCGCTGCGGCCACCGACGCTCGACGAGCTCCGCCGCGCCGCGTCCTGGCTCGGCGGCAAGGCCGGCGAGGCGTGGCGCGCCGGCAACGCGGCGCTCGGCCGCAACCACCTGCGCATCGGCATCACCGGGCTTTCAGGCGCCGGCAAGTCCGTGTTCACGACGGCGCTCGTCCACGGGCTGCACCACGGCGGCGCCCATCCCGGCGCGATGCCGCTCCTGTCCGGCGCGCTCGGCCCGCGCGGCTGGACCGCCACGGTCGAGCGGCTGGAGGACCTGCCGCCCTTCCCGCTTGCGCGCCATGTCGAGGGGCTGACGGCCGAGCCGCCGCGCTGGCCAGAGCCCACGCGCGAGCTCTGCGGGCTTCGCCTCAGGCTCGCGCGCCGGCACCGCCCCGGCGACGAGGTCGTGCTCGACATCGTCGACTACCCTGGCGAGTGGCTCCTCGACCTCGAGCTGCTCCAGCTCGACTACGCGGCGTGGAGCGCGGCCGCGCTCGCACGCCTCGGCGCCGAGGGCACGCCGTGCCGCGAGGCCGTCGATGCATGGCTCGCGCGCGCGCGCGACGCGGCGCCGGATGCACGCGCGGCGCCGGGCCTCGTCGAGACGCATGGCGAGCTCCTCGCCGCATGCGCCGCCGCCGGGCTGCGACATCTCCAGCCCGGGCGCCTCGTCGTGCCGCAGGCGGGCGCCGCGGAATTCGCGCCCGCGCCGCTTCCCGCCGGCATGGCGGGCGGCGCCCTGCACGCGGCGATGGCCGCGCGCTTCGCACGCTACCGCAAGGAGGTGGTCGAGCCCTTCTACCGCGCGCATTTCGCCCAGCTCGACCGGCAGGTCGTGCTGTTCGACGCGATCGGCGCGCTGGCGGCGGGCGAGGCGGTCTTCGCCGACGCGGCGGGCGCGCTCGAGGCCGCGCTGGCCAGCTTCCGCTACCGGCGCGTCCCGCTGCTCGACCGGCTGCGCACGCGCATCGACCGCGTGCTCGTGCTCGCCACCAAGGCCGACCACGTCACGACGACGCAGTACCTGAACCTGCGCCAGCTCGCCGCCGGGCGCTTCGCCGGCACGCGTTGGGCCGGCGCGATCGACGAGGAGATGCTGCGCTTCGACGTGGTGGCGGCGGTGCGCGCGACGCAGGATGGCTGGATGCGCCGCGACGACGCCCAGCGCGCGGCCATCTGCGGCAAGCTCAAGCATCCCGGCGACGTCGCGCGCATGCTGGTGCCGAGCGACGTGCCGCCGGAGCCGCCGGCGCGCGAGGCCTGGCCTGCGGGCGGCTTCGTCAAGCGGAGTTCGCCCCGCCCGACCTC
>Ga0194133_10003546_pt1 | contig 22019 bp, 22 predicted proteins | sample TA2KigOf40mmetaG_FD_155448 | JGI IMG/M metagenome (GOLD analysis project Ga0194133, IMG submission 155448) | Freshwater microbial communities from Lake Tanganyika, Tanzania - TA2015055 Kigoma Offshore 40m | ecosystem: Environmental > Aquatic > Freshwater > Lake | place: Tanzania: Lake...
AAAGTCTGGTTTTTTGGAAAAGTGAGTCCTCAGCACTTGCTATCCTGTTGAAAGCGGAGGGGCAACCTCTTCGAAGAAAAATAAACTACAAATTTTTCTCTCAGAGGACCCCAGCACATGCTGTCCGGTCGAAAGTGAAAGAGGAACTCTAGATTTTGTTTTTAAAAATTTTGCAATGATTATAGCCAGTTTTGGAATCCAAAATACATATCTGTGATTAATAGAGGTCTATGAATTTATCCAAGGTTTGCACAATAGTTTTGACTTTTGATTATCTTGTTTGGTGGGTGTGGATTGGCATTGGCGCAACGCATCTTCAGAAAAAAAGGGTCAAAAATCACTTGAAACCGACAGTTTATTGAATTAATTCTATTTGAAAAAGCTATTTCATTCTCTCCCAACTAAAAATGTCTGTTTATTTTTTGTAGGTGGAGTCGGGTGCATGCCTTGGACGTTTCCTTGGCCCACATTTCTCGGCTTGTTGACTCGCTCCACGCCCCTCTGACTTTATCATGCACCCTGCGTGCTACGAAGATATGTGGTTTCGCCACCCGGCCACAGCCCCACCATTCACGACTTGCAATGCAGCCGACAGTCGAAGCAAAAGCAACTATTTTATTCCACACGCAGACGGACGGCCCTCAAACAGGAGATTATCAAAAAGTTTATATCTAAACGATTAAGTACGATCAAGTAAGTAAAAAACTCAAAAAGTAGAAGACTGCAACTAGGTATTTAAATCAAGTATCCAATTGGCGCCACTTTTTTGTTTACCTGACTTACCCAAGTTTCAACCTGAAGCTCATTAAGTCTAAGCCCCTATTTTAGTTGCTTGAGCCTTGAAGCTGTGTTGTAAATTAAGCTCAGTTATTTGACAGATCTTTTTCTTGCAGTATTTTCCAAAGCCAGAATGTCGAATAACGTTCAAGGTGCAAGCATTCTCGACGTCCTCAAAAAGAAGATGAGGGCGACAAAAGAGGAGTGCGAAAAGTATCAAGAGGAGTGCGAGGATCTGAAGAAAAAGTTGCATTCTGAGACCATCCGAAGGGAAGAGGTGAATATAAAGCCAGCAGAAATTGTAAGATGGGTCGTTGGAATGTAATATCAATCAAATTTTAGGCTGACAGTGAGGTGGCCAGTCTTAACCGCAGGTTTCTATTGCTGGAAGACGAATTGTCGAAATCAGAGGACCGCCTCCAGGTGTCCACTGTCAAGCTTTCAGAGGTGTCACAGTCGGCAGAGGAATCGGAAAGGTAAAATCGAGCTGCCTAGTCAAGACGAAATATCATATTATTAAATCAGTTGTTATTGATTCAAACAGAATTCGAAAGGCCTTGGAAAATAAATCAAATTATGAGGATGATCGTTATGCCTCAATGGAAGGCCAACTCGCTCAGGCTAAACAAATTGCAGGAGAGGCAGATAGAAAATATGAAGAGGTTGGAAAGTTTGTCAAGTCTTTTTTCTTTCTCTATGCTCCTCATCCTATTTTCAAAAGTCATTTATGTCTTTGTACTTTAATCATGTCAGTCTTTGCGTGGTTGGCGTGATCCCCTACCTCACCAGTCCTTAACCTGAAGTGTCACAAAAACGCCAGCAAATGCGATAGCGTCTGAGTAGGAGTTAAAGTTAATATTTTAGAATAGATTACAAAAGATAGTCTTGTTTCCTTTTCTGTGATAAGTGATAGTTTTGCAGAGCTGATAAGAAGCTTTAGCTATTCACTGCTAGATGGGGTTGATAAAAAAGCCTAAAGTAAACCTTAAGATTTCAAAGGTCAAACTTATCATTTCACTTTATTTGTTTCACAGGTTGCTCGAAAACTAGCTATGGCTGAAGCAGAGCTGGAACGCACAGAGGAACGTGCTGAGTCCAGTGAAGCCAAGGCTGCTGAACTTGAGGAAGAACTCAAGGTTATAGGGATCAACCTGAAGTCTCTCGAGATTTCTGAAGAAAAGGCAAGCATTTTCAGATTACTTAGTTGAGGAATTATGGTTTCTGGTACAAAATAATTGCCATCCTCAATGGGTGAAGACAAATTGACCTCTTTTTGACACCTATCTGGGCTGAATGGGTTCTGCTTAAAAATCTGCTGAGGGGCTCTTCTCAAAAAACTTGAAACTTACGTTAGAGGTATTTAATATTAAAAATATTTTTAAAATTGTCTCTTAGGCTTCGCAAAAAGAAGAGACCTACGCTGAAAAGATAAGAATCCTTACTGCCAAACATAAGGAGGTAACGTTGTCAAAAGACTTTTAACTAATTTTCTTCTCATGGGGCATTAAAATATTTTTTTAGGCCGAGTCGCGTGCTGAACTTGCAGAGAGGGCAGTCCAGAAGTTGCAGAAAGAATTAAGCAGATTAGAAGGTTAGTTGTTCCCAAAATATATCTTAGTTCTTTGCTCTCATTGGCATTGGAAAAAATTAAAATTTTATTCGTTACTATTAGACGAGCTTCAAAATGAGAGAGACAATAACAGGAGGCTTCAGGCAGATATGGAAGCAACTCTTAACGATATACAAAACATGTAAGTCCATCCATTGAACAGAAAAGTGCAAACAATAGGGGTTGCCGTGGCTGAGTGGTCATAGGCACCTGACTGAGAACTAAGATCTAGGGTTGTGGGTTCACTCCCCGGCCGGCCATGCCAGCAATTTTTCAATCCCGGATTTCAAAAAAAAATCAACAAGGCAATAGTAATCTGCAGTGACCACAAACTTCTGGCTAGACTCTTAAAAAGGTGTTGATTGTGCATCAACATTGCCTGAGTCTATACTGCACAAGATTATTATTATCAATCTCTACCTGACTTTTTCTTTTTTCCAGATGAGGAACAGAACGAGACCGGACACCTAAATTTTTAAGGACTTTTGATACCAGAATGGTGCTTCCCCATGAAATACTTTAGATCAAATCCAACATCATTCCTTGTTTTTCAATTTTCCCCACTGCCAAGAGTAGCAGCTCTGAAAACCCATCATTAGTCTATGATATTCTTTGCTTTGAATGACATTTATTGTTGCTTTGATCCGGACTTTTTCTCTTAAACTGCATTTTATACAACGAGAAATTCTAGACTTGTGCTGCCTGAAGCTGCCATCTTAAGTAAAATCGTTGCACCATTGATGTTGTGATGGTCTCTTCGTTTCTCAGACCTTCATTCTTCGTGACTTTTTCTCTATTTGTACACAGTTGTATAGCAAAAACTGACATCGTTTACAAATTAAATTAAAATGGAAGGTATACAAACACAAAAAAACAAAACCTAACCTATTGATTGTTGCACAGTGTTAACCAATGATAAATATGATTTGGAAATATAATAAAAGTTTAGAAAGCGAGCGAGTCACGTGTTTAATTATCTTTTGCCGGAAACTGTCCTATCTTAACTTTTCAGTCGAGTTTTGTTAGGTGTGCGTATTCAAAGCAGGGCTAAAAATATCTCGTTTAATCCGCCGAACTATCTTAACCGACGATCAAACAAAAGGGATTTACTGGTTTGAAACTTTTAAATCTTGTAAGCTGGAGGCCGGAGGTTTATCAATCTACTTAATTTTGAAATTCAGGGCTTTGTGATTAACTAACACGTGATCATTCTTCAAACTAGAGAGTTCGTCGATCGAGATAGTATATTCCAAAATGACAGAGCAAGATGCCCATCTATTTTATTATGATAAAAAAACCCGAAACCCAAATTGGACAGATGGAGAAATTGTAAGATTTCTAGAACTTCTTCAAGAGGAGGATGTCATGAGAGATCTTTTAGAACATTCCAACAAGCAGGTAAGTACCCGGCTTGACTCTAAATATCCTTTAAATAGTACTTGGCGCTTATCTTGTATCGAAGGCGTTTTGCAAAGTTGCTGACCGGATGAACTGTGAAGGGTCAGAAAAGACGTGGGACCAGTGCAGGATAAAGCTGAAAAACCTAAAATCTCAGTATAGGTGCATCAAAGATAGGTTAGTTTATGTTGTACTAAAACCGCTTCAAATACACGCTTTTTGTTTTGAAATTTTGAATTCATGATAGGGTTCCAAACATTAAAGAGTTTGACTTAGAAAGTGATTCGGCTCTGAAACAATTAACAACTGTGTGTCAGGTAAGAAAAGGTTTGAAGTTATTTTTGACAAGATTTTTATGCCACTAGGTTCTTTTCAGGGTCGGGGACTATCTTTGGCAAGTTTGAAACATTTGAAATTCCTTAAGAGGTTTCTCAATAAGCGCACTTCAGCCTACATTGAAATGCAGAGGTCAGTTTTCTTTTTTCATCATTTCTTTATTCCTTCTTCCATAGAGGCGTTAGTGAAGGTGCCAGTAACAAAGATCTGATAAACCAAATTTTATAGATTTGCAAGCTCTCAGATGTCACTGACCCTGAACCCTCCTCCTTTGGCTTTGCCTGGAGTATGTTCACCTTTATCACCAATCAGAAAGGCAGTTTCTAAATCAAACTTTACTCTCCAACCTTCTAATTGTCATTGCAACAAGGCCAGCTTTGATGTGATTGGTTGAAAAAATTTCACCAAAGATTCTATGAAAAAATATTTTGAACTTGTTATATTTATTAATAGAGGACAAGATAGCCTCCCTACAGTCTTTCCCACCATCGAACAATGCCAATTTGATTCAAAGGTGTAATTTTTCTAATGAAGGTGATCTTTTGACGAAATTAGATCTGTCTTTCACTGTTAGTAAATATGATTTTTTTCATGGCCTAGAAATGAGAAGAGCTGGAGGTCACAGCCTTACCAATTCTACTGAAAACTTGACACGAAGTGTAGATTTTCCTAAGTTGGATTCAAGTCATGTCAACTTTGCCGATCGAGTTGCTGAGAAGTTTAACCGAGAATTAATGGATTTGTATCTGGATTTTCAAAAGAAGTCTCAAGCTAACCTATTGAGGTTTACTCTTAATATTGATAACTACTTTCTTGGTTAGATTTACACAAATTTTATTATTTCAAAAGGTGGGAACAGGAACGAATCCAAAGGGAGCAAGAATCTCATGAGCGCTGGCGGCAAGAAGCACAAGAACATGAACGTCAAATCTTCACGATGTTCTGCAGTGCTCTTTCCCATTGCAATGCAATTGCTGGTTCTATAATAAAGTACACTTTTAATTATTTCAATTCCTAAACAGTTTTATAAATGCCCACTTTTTTTACTTTCTAGATCATCTAGTGTCACAGCAGTTCAAGTCAAACATGAACCTTGCAATAACCAAGATCTGGATGAAAAAGGGATTCGTTAAACTTTAAGCAACATTGTGTCAGCTTTTCATAGATAAGTTACCCTGGTTTTAAATCCTATAGTTATGGTTAGTAATTTTTTTTAATTGTGGTAACTTCAGTAGTAGTAGTATTTTATTGCCTTGCACAATTCTTGCGCAAAGGACAAATTTTGACAAGAATAATAACTGAAAAAATCTTTTTAGTCTCACTATGTTCAAAGGGGATGTAGAGGTGGGGATCTTGGGACTTTCACCTGTCCTACACCACTAGGAGGAAAGAGCCCAGATTTTATCAACACGCATGGAATCACCCCCATATCTGGCTGCCTTACCGGGGATAAGATGACAGGCTGCTCTTGCAGGTTCAATACTTTGCTTCACTCAGTTGAGTTTTACAATAAATTCGATTAATAATTAACATCATGGTTGTCTTGTGAAATTAATCTCTTTGGTTGGTTGGGAAGAGAGATGAGGGTTAGATTTTCATTACACTCAAATTTTGCCCCTTGCATGCGGATAGGGGTCGCAGGGGTTGTCCATCCGTCTGACTGTCACCTCTATTTCCTCCCAGTTTTGAACCTACAGAGCTGAAATTTGGCACACGGACTCCACATCATAATGCAACAAAAAGTACAGCGGGGATTTCTGAAATCTTTCCAAGGGTTAACCATGCTATTAAATAGGCCCATAAATTCCATAGACATCTAAGCCAATTTTATATTGTTGGCAAGAAACGCCTTAATACTTACGGGACTTTGTTGTTTTCTATTACACTCCAGGGAAAGAAAGGAAGGAGGTACCAAAAGGCTCCAACTTTCCACTGAGTAATATTACAGTTTTTCCGCGAAATGTCGGTTCTCTATAATAGAAAAATCAAAACAATAAAACTAATGTGAATGGAAGTGAACATATTGGGAATAAAACTATTTAATTAGAGTGACTAGAAGAAAAGGGCAATAAGTTTTGTTGGCACTTCAATATCAATAGAAATGGATAAAAAGACATCTAAACAATTGGATCCTCAAATTATTCAAACTGAAATACCGTCAAGTTTAAAGCAACTTGCCAGACTTGTTGTCAGAGGTTTTTACAGTCCAGAAGATGCTCTGATTATTGACATGTTGGTGAGATATCCTTGTTTAAGAGAAGATGATCTGAGCAACCTTTTGAAATTCGACAAGAAAATGCTGAGGGCAAAAGTTGCTGGTCTGAGAAATGACAAGTTTTTGCTGGCAAAACCCAGAATGGAAACAACGGAAGACAATAAAGTAATTGGACGTTTGGACATTAAAGAAGACAAAAAAACCTATTTTAATTTTCGTTTATTTTCCAGGTTGTGAAAATGAACTGCTATTTCATCAATTATAAAGTTTTTGTTAACATAGTCAAATACAAGCTTGATCTCATGCAGAAAAAAATGGAAACATCTGAAAGAGATGCGACAAACAGATCTAGTTTTAAATGCACAGGCAAGTATCAACTGAATAAGAATGCTGAAGGTTGCTTTAAAAAGGCTCTTCAGTCGTTAGTAACATATTTTATGTTCTTAATGGGATCATTCCTTTAATAATTGACATGAACATTTTTTAATTTTTGTCCAGGTTGTCAAAAGAACTTTACAGACTTAGAAGCTGATCAGCTATTAGATCGATATACCTTGGAGATGCGGTAAAAAGAAATTCGAAATTTTTACATTGATCATAAATACAAATATATGGTTCCACTGGAGGATAAAAAATATCTTTTGCGATACAACAAAATAAAAAAAATCTACCTTTTTTGATGAAATTCATTGCAAAAGGTGCACATTCTGCTCTGCTGCAGTAGACGAGGATGAATCTGCTGGACCCCAGCATGACTCACGACTTTTACTTGCCAGATTTAATACTCAAATGGAGAAACTATTTGACCTTTTACATGCAGTAGAAAATATAAGGTACGTCTTGAGAATTTTTGGACGGTCAAATGATTTTTTAATCTCATGAGCAAAAGTTTTGTCCCCCAGGTTGGCATCTCCCTTGTTAGACCCCGACCCTGTTGAGCTGGGAACTGGATCTGCAGGAGAATTTGGCCAGTCAGGAAGATCTAACGCACCTTCCGACGGCCAAGGGAAATGGTCTGGAGAAGCAACTCGTAACATAGGTTTTAGGCCAGATGATCAGCATATTAATATTGAATTCGGTAACGAATCAAAACATTCTTCGGATGCCAAAAGAGAGGTCCCTGTTTGGATCACTGAGTCTACTGTTAGCGGCATTAACAACGAAGATACAAGGTAAAATTGGCTGATTTTTTTGTTGAGACCTTACCTTTTCATGGGAATTTACTCAAGGTGGAGCGATTCGGGTCGAGCAGATGTAGTTGACAGTATAGATTCCGGTGAAGCGACAGGACCTGACAATGAAGACGAAATTACCTCCCTCCTTCTTGTTCATGAGAACAGGAGCGGATCTCAGCACGCAACAGTCATTCCTGGAGCTGGGAATGACAGCGAAAGTGGAAAGTGAGTTTCGACAGTCTTCAAATGTTGCAACAACTTTCTATTATTCGTTGTTTCCAGGTCTGACGACAGTGACATCGAAGACAATGGAGCAAGTTCTTTGCACACATTTGCAAGGGGTACTGCAGGATTGGGAAATGAAAGGTATCTTTTGGGCAAACAGTTATGGGATTTGCTAATTATTTTAACATGACTTTATATTTTTTCTTCAGAGACATGTCAAATCCATCTGACGACGAAGACTTTGATATTCCAATGATAAAAATTGGAAACGAAAAGTACCCTATCGGAGAAGTCACGCAAGAGCTCGTTTCCAGGATGACCGATGAGGAAAAAGAACGCTACACACAGACATTTGATGAATATTACTCTGGAATGTTTGAATAATGCCAGGATTATGGATGTACCTTAAAATGAGTATTTGTTGAAAAAAAGACTCTATTTGATTGCTTCTTGCTGATTCTTTCAAACAAAATTTTAGTATCATCAAGGCATGTGATCTTGTGGGTCTCACAGGGTGTAATTTTGCACCGGAACCCAAGGGAGGCTCCTCGATGAGTCAGACCCTAGCTAGAGGTATCTATGTTCAGAGTTTTCGCTATTGGCAAAAGTTCTTACTTATTTTATAGTTCTGAGTGTCGATTGACCCTCAAAAATAATAAACAAAAATTTAGAGCGCCAATGAAAAACCAGAATTATTAAATAAAATCTTTTGCGAATGTAACAAATACTCTCAACAGCTCCTGCCTGTATGAAGGGATCCTGAAATTTTTTTATTTTACCATCTTTCTGCTAATTTTACTTTTTGCTCTACCCAAACTCGGCGGTTTATTTTCACCATAGAATCTAAGATAAGAACGGAATAGTAATTTATGAATAAAGCAGCTGAAAAATACCTCCGTCTATTTCTTAGATGTCTATGATTTGTCAGGCAGCGTCGAGGGTTGCCAAAACAAAGTAACAAACAATTCGATTCATGTATAAAACGTAAAAAGTCTGGCAACGCTGGTTCTTGTATTTGGATTTTGGAGTTTTGGTTTTGCATGAACAAAACAAAACATCAAATTAAAAAAACTTTGGTTAAATCACGATTAATTTGTTGTTTGACACCCTTTTTCGGCCGAAGGCCATTTATCTATGGTAATTAATAACTGGTGTTTGAAAATAAAGAATAAGTTTAAACGTTTGGCATTCGGAGATTGTATTCCAATGAGGCTTAACATTTTTTTTGTTCAAATTAGATCGGTTTTCATTGAACCTGCAATGCTTTCTCTTCGTCTAACAAGAAAAGTTTTTTCTGAAAGACCAAGATCAGTAGTTTTTAATGGAGCTGCTTGACCATCCTGTCACAAAAAGGCCAATTTTACAGTGCAGGTATGTTAGTTTGGGTCTAAAAAATGTCCATAAAAGGTCAATATTTTACTCACATAAAACCGAACGATCTGACACTTTTATACCAGGTGTGACAACCGTCATTGCACTGAAGATGTTTGTGAAACAGATGGAGTTTGCTTTGCATCAATAAAGCTGGATGGAGAGAAACTTTTAAAGTCATTCGCGTAAGAAATTTTTGACAAATTTTTTACAAGAGAAAACTTTTGCGGTACTGAATTGTAAAAAAATTAGATGCATCGATTATGAAGATTTGAAGCCAATTGGACGTCCCATTATTTGCGAGTACAACCGTAACAAGGCCGACATTCACGTTAGCGGATGTTGTAAGGATAAACCTTTTTGCAATGATCACATAAATCTCACATTAGCAGCTCCAAAGCTAAGACCAACGAAAGGAAATAATCAAGGAACATGTAAGTGAAATATTTCTTTTCGAGTGTTTTTGTAGACTGAGCAATCTTCATGCTTGCCATGGATCATATTTGATTTTGAATAAAAAAATATCTAGTTTCTCATGGAACAAATCTTCCTTCAGCAAGCAACGTTTCACTCGACACAACCAATCAGGAAGAATCAAGCTTTCCCACTACTGTGGTGGTCTCCCTAAGTTGTGGATTCTTGCTCATTGTCGTCCTCATTTTGATTGTGACTTATTTCATTCATAAGAAAAGGTACTTTAAGTCACCATAAAAAAACAAAAATCAAACTGTCTTTTAATTCAAAATCTAATGTGCTTTTCAGAAGAACCTCATCGGTTGCGACCTCAAAGGGTTGGATGTCGTGTTGCAGAGAAGTCACCCAAGATCACGTATACCATGAAGTAGAAGTCAGGTAACAACCTAATAACATATTTGAACAACAGTTGTAATATTTTCTTTATCATAACTCTTATTTAGGTCGTGTAGTGTTAGATCTACAGTTGCTTCAAGCCAAGCAAATTGTAGCAATAATGGCGCCACCTCTACCCTACAAGTACTGTTACACAAATGCTTATATACTTTTCGTTTCGTTTTTATGTTAACTAAACTGAAAACGATTAAGTGACACCTGATATTTTATTTAGGATTACCTAACTACCTCCAACTATTCTGGATCTGGGTCCGGATTACCTCTACTTGCTCAAAGGAGTGTTTCTCGCCAAGTAACATTTTTCATTTTCTTTTTTTAAAAATACTTTTAGGAACAATTATTTCTCATAGATCACTCTGGTAAATATAATTGGAAAGGGCCGTTTTGGAGAGGTCTGGAGAGGAGAATGGCGAGGAGAAAATGTTGCAGTAAAAATTTTCTCTTCTGTGGACGAAAAGTCTTGGTTTCGAGAAGTTGAAATTTTTCAGACAGTAATTCACTTGACATATGAAGAATCTTGGAATGTAAACTAATCAAGTTTTTTATTATTTTAAAAGGTGATGCTACGCCATGACAATATTCTTGGATATATAGCAGCTGATAACAAGGATACTGGGACTTGGTACGTATTTTTAACTACCTCCTGCTAGAAGCTTCAAAAATTATCGAACTGAACTTGCAGGATGCAACTCTGGCTTATCACTGAATATATGGAAAACGGGTCCCTATTTGACTTCCTTTCCACTAACCTTGTGGACTCCGGTAAATATTTTGATTTACATTGCTTAACTTCCTTTTAACTCTAACATTTTTTCCCTATAATTTAGAGTTACTGATAAAAATGGCCTCGTCGATCGCTACAGGCTTAGCCCATCTTCATGAAGAAATCGTGGGAACACAAGGCAAACCTGCTATTGCCCACAGAGACTTAAAGAGCAAAAATATTTTGGTTGGCTGCTTTGCACCACAACATATTCTTTTTATGGCTGTTTAATGAATTTTCGCTTTTAGGTTAAACTAAACGGTGTCTGTGCCATTGGCGATCTAGGATTGGCTGTCAGGTTTGACCCTGAGCTAAATGAAATCGACATCCCCTTAAATGGCAAAGTTGGTACAAAGCGTTACCTCGCACCTGAGGTTCTCAACGACACGATTGACATGGCTGTATTCGAATCATTCAAGCGTGCTGATGTCTACGCACTTGGTCTTGTCTTCTGGGAAATTTGCACCAGGTAAATGAAAAATATTTAAATATTTTCACTTAAATGAATTATTTTCTTGTCTTTTAAAAACGAACTCTAGATGTAAACATCATGGTCTAATCGAAGGAACGGAGTTTAAGCTGCCATACAGCGACGTAGTTGGGCTTGACCCTTCCCTCGAAGAAATGCAAAAGGTTGTGTGCATTCAAAAAATCAGACCTAACATTCCATCATCTTGGAAAAAAGATCACACTCTCTCTAAGATGACCAAGTTACTTCAAGAATGTTGGTACGAGTCTGCCCCTGCCAGACTAACTGCCCTAAGAATCAAAAAATCTATTTCCAGTTTTGGAAAGCCTTCGCCATTGTCAAAAAAAGGATAATATTATCCCTACCGGTGTACAAATATTTCTCAAACATTCATCTTGTATTTCATTGCTTTAATTATTTGCCCAATTCTTGAACCCCTCTGTATTATTTTTCTTTATTCATTTTATTTAACTTTCTCATTTTTACTTGAAGATTTTCCCAGTACCTTGGCCGAACTGAAGAAATGTTATTCTATAATGACGATAAGTATCTTAATTGATTTGAAATGCATTCAAACATGCCGAACTTATGATATTACCGGTATTATTACAAAATCTATTTTTCTCAAATTACCCCTTATTCCAGATAAATTAGTTAGTTCAAAAAGTTTTTATTTATGTGACTGATTGGTACCCCAGAAAAGCTTTATTGAAAAGTCTATTTTGAACTCTGGTTAATTCAATACCCGTGGGTCTTCTTCGATACATATATATTTTCGTTATATAATTCAAAATTACATACATGTTTGTTCATGTAAAAGGCTGAGAAACCATCACCAATGATAGAAAATACATTATGAGAAAGTTAACAGTTTTTGAATCAAGTGGTCCATAAAACTGAACTGAAGGATGACTTGGAAATGAAAAGAAAGGATACAATTTCTGTATAAATTGATTCGTTACAGAGATGTGTTTGGGGTGATGATTTGACTTGGATGAAGAATACGTGGCTTTGTTCGAAAACAAAAAAAATGTTTACACAGCTGAAACTTAATTAAGCTATTGGGTTTCAGTTTCCTCCATTTGATTTGTATATGATGAAAACTAAAAATGTTTTTACACACTTGAAACTTTACTAAGTTGTTGCGATTGGGTTTCCTAGATTTGATTTGAATGATGAAGAAAACATGATTGGATTCGAGAACAAAAAAGTGGTTAAAAAAGACTTGAAGCTATACTAAGCTGATGGGTTTCTTTGATTTGATTTGTATGTAGAAAACATGATTTCATTCGAGAACAAAAAAGTGGGTAAAAACATCTACACACTTGAAACTTGATAAAGTTGCTGGATTTGGGTTTCCTTTTCTAATTCTTCATTTTTACACGCTATTCTGTGCGGGGGATGAGGGGTTAGAAACCCTGACACAAAATCTTGTTTTAAAACAATAAGTAGACAGTTAAGACAATAAATTGACGATCAATGCACTGAGAAAAGTTTTTGCACCAAAAATAAAAATGTGTTTCTTTGTGACAAACACTTGATTACTTTTTGGAATTTTGAGTCGGGGGTGGTGGGGGCGGAGGACATGTGGGGGGTGGCCCGATATTCAAGTCAATTAGTTTCTTTTCTTTTTGGCTTACAGAAGTTGAAAGGTCAAAAGGTATGACCTCAGGTGGACGAGGAAGTCGATTTTCTACTTTGCGTCCAGAAAAATCTCCTAAAATAAATTCAGAACGTTTCAGACTAAAATTATTGTTTGATAGACATAAATAAATAAAAAGTAATGTCTATACCCGAAGTTGAGTTCAACGACAATGAAGACATTGATAAGTTAGAAGTCTGCAAAGATAAAAGATTAAGTGCTGTCCCTTTATCAGCTTTCAGGCAAAAATATGGTGTTACTTGATCGCGTCCTCCTAGGATTTCGCTTGTATACTTGATGTTAATATAAGGAACTTTGCTATCGTGGCCAGCTTTTAAGCGCTGCTGGAATGTTTCAATGTGATGCTGCACTGCCATGTAGACAAACTTGTACTGGGCTTCTGTTTGGACCATACCTTTGATAAATAAGAATAGAAGGTTAACTGAAGACAACTCAATGTTAAATTTGTGTTTCGTAGTTTCATTCTCTTGATTTATTATCTTCAATTGAGGGTATTCATTACAAAATAGTATTCAATTGATCTCTCATGAATCCTTCATACCTATTCTAAGATGAATGCTTATATAAATTGAATTGGTACCAACACTAATTTAGTAAGTTTCAGTCATTCATCAGGTTTTTTCTTTCTTTTCTTTACACCAGGTTAATTGTCACATTCTTTGGACATGATTAAAATACGATTCGGTCTTGAGATTTACTTAAAAAGATTAGACAACATAAAAAAAATTTGACCAACCTGATCGTTGACTTCTAACCATTTGAATAGTTTTCTGAATGTCAAGTTCACAGTCAAGGCCACAGCGCTTTATCTGAAAATGTTCATGATTTATTCAAATTTTTTTCCTGTAGAAAAAAGGCCTGTTGCAAGAATCTATACCTGATCGATGATTGTGTCGATGACAATAAATGTCCCTGTTCTACCAATTCCAGCTGAACAGTGAACCACAATTGGGGCTGAAGAAAAGTAAACATAGCTTTGATGTACACTTTTTAGACATCACTTTTGTACTTACGCGGCTGAAGCTGTTTTGCCCTCAAATCCCCACTTGATTGTTGAAAGAACGAATCTTGCATAGCATTCACATCGTGTAGAAAGTTTAGTACACAACCCGGATCAGACGGTACGCCATGGTCGGGCCAGGCCTATAAAAGAAAATAATATTTCAATGTTGAGCCAGTTTTGTAACGTAGTGTAAATTTCATTACCAAAAATTGAAAATGAAAAATGTTTCTTTCTTCGTGAGATCCTTCTTTTTTTACTGAAAACTCTCTTAGTGTGTAATCTTGAGACGAGGTTTCACTGAGTGTCCTGACAGTAAACTTTCCAAACACTTCTTCGCAGTCTTTGTCTAATTTAAAAAATAAATTTAAGATAATCATAGAAAAATTCACAGGGGGAAAATTTTTCTAAAGCTTGAAGAGTGGTAAAAAAAATTTCAAGATATTATTTTGAAAAAAATTAGAAAAATGAGTTTTAAAGTTTTACCTGCCCAATATTTTGCACACTTTGGTTTCCCTCTTTCAAGTTCTTTAGTGGTCATCACAATAACGTAAGTTCGTTCCTAGAGTAATTTCTTTCATTAAGCCCATCGTCAAACTGCATGTTCAGCATCTTAATATCTCAAAGCTCGAATAAATAGAATATTAAGAGTAGGGGTACCTGCCAAACCATTTGCCAAAAATCGCCTCGTGTTGAAGGAAGGCAACCCTGGGTAGCAATGTAGGTTTTGCCTTGGCCAAACTCGTCATCATCAAGAGTTATCCTAAAATTCAAGTTTAAAACTCTCTAAATTAACTAAACGTAAAAATTTGTCGTCAGACTTTCAGCTTTAAATATGGACTTTACAAAAGCTCTTATTCACATTTTCTTGCCAAATTCAATGAAGACTTTCTGGTAAAAATCGACTTTTTCTGTCCCTATAAAGTGTCAATATTACATCCATATTTGGAGGATGTTTTTTACCTGTTTGCATTAATGTAGTCAGTCGAATTTCCCTCACAGTCCCGTAGAATAACTCGTGTGTGGTCAAACGGTAGAATATTTTTGTATCTAAATAAGACTTTCAGGTTAATGAGAGAACGGATGCTAGAATCGAGTATATGTGGGAACCTGTTCTTATTTCGGTTTTCAGGTCGATTTCCCTCCTTTCTGGAGTAAAGATGTTTACATTCTTGCTGTTGGAGGACTTCAAATTCTTCCCAAAATCCAGCTTTCCCAACAATTGCAGCATTTTGAGAGGCGTCAAGATCAGTTCCAACACTAACAGTACCAACCATACTTGGAACCTTTTATGTAAAGCTATTTTGTAGGGAGCTCAGAAGTGTTGTTAAAGGCTTTGAGAGTACTTACCGTGATTTTTTTGGATAATTCTATTACCCTATTTGCTAAACAGTTTGCATTGATACGCGTAGCGTTTAGAGGGTGACGTAGATGAACAATCGTAGAGCTGACATTTTCTGATGCCTGAGTAATCTATTTTTGCAAAACGAAAAAAAAATGTTATCCTGAATGACATATACTGTTTTAAGAGAAAAAGTGATGTTACCATTGGATTCTTTTTATAATGCTCAACAAGCTCTGATAAAGATTCAAAGAGCTCACCCCCTCCAACGTCGTATCGACCATCCTGTCAACATGTATGAGGGAAATTTAAAAGATAAGAATGGCACTTCAAAATATTAATTGTAACAATTATGACTTGGATAATGTGATTTATTCAGGTTCTTATAAAGATTTCATTTTCTTATTATCAGATGAGTCACTTTTTTTGAAAAATAAATAATAATTATTTAATGGGTCTCACCCTTCACTTACCCTACACCTTATCATGACATGAGTAGTCTTGTTATCGCTGCGAACTGACAAAACAAATCTGCCTGGTTTTGTCTGTGACTCTCGAACAAGAAATGATCCATTACGACACTTTTCCAAGATTTTTTCGGCGTCTTTTCCTGAAATATGGCCGTGAAACCATCGTTCAGTTGTTGCCTCAGCAGAATTGAGAGGAAATTTGAGTTCAATCATTTCCCCATTTTTTTCCCTTAGCTGAAAATAAAACAAGACGTTACATATAGGAGCCTTTTTTTGGAAGACAACGAAAGCAAAGTTTGCAGGTTTTTTTCTTGCAAATGATCTTTACCTGGCCTTGATTTTCCATGTAAAATTGAACAAGCTCTGACAAAGTTGCAAATTTTTCTCCTCCATATAAGTCGTAAAAATCTCCAGTGTTCTATATCATAACGTGATAAATAAGGAAAGATAACAAGGCAGCTTAAAATTTTTGCAGGTCATTGAGTGAAAGATAAGCCTACTCCAAACCTGAATTTTGATGTGTGTGACAGCTCCATTACGCCTCACTGACAGCGTAAAGGCACCGGGGTTACTTTTAGACGGTCTAGATAACAATAATTTTTTTATTCTATTTATTTTTGACACATGGTCTTGGAGATAGTTTTTACCTTGCTAGAAAACTACCATCTTTTCCTCTCTCTAACAACAGGGTTTCTGCTTCAATACCGTGCATATTTGGGTGAAACCATCTAGATTAAAAGGAGAAAAATTGTTCAAATCAAAAGTTAAATTTAAATTTAAGAAGGCAGTCCAAAATTAAATATCAATTTATAGCCTGTCATAAAAACCCAAGGTAAGAAAAACTTAATTAAGGCCTGTCACTAAGTCAAATAATTATCCTTTTTTATGCTTCATATCGCTCTAAAACATTTTACAGAAAGTAGATTTTAAGCAATGATTTTCAATTTTACTTAAATTATGAATATTAGGAATGTGGAAAATATTTTGACCTATTTATTTGCTTCCCTAGCAACAGAGAAGATATGAAAAGAAAAGATAAATTATGCTTCAAATACTTTACCTTCTTGATGACATTATGGAGCATGCCTTTCTTTGTTGGCTAAATTTAACTTCTAAAGCTTCATTTACTTGAAGAGTGCAAATAGTTTAAATCATCTTGAGACTTTTTCTTTTCAACCAAATCCCCTTTTCAATTCTCACTCTTTCTTTCAATATACTCAATCCCGATCTTTTGTATGTTTATATTTAGTTACCTTGAAAACGTTCCACAGATGTCTCTCCAAGGTTGTTTTCAGACCATTGATTTATATTACTTCAAGTCATCGATATCTATTGTCTTTTTCACCAAACCTCGTACAAAATGAACCCTTCAAATGCATTTTTAATTGCTTTGAAAGCTAAAAGTGAGATATTTCTATAATTAAAGGTACATCATTTTGAGGCAGAGACATTAGGTAAGGTCCATGCTTCATTGATTCAACTGTAGTGCATCATTTTTGATATAACTTGAATATTAAGCAATAGGTATAACCAAAGGTCAGGGTTTTATACCTTTTACCCCCTGATCCCCAGTCAAATGACCACCCTAGGGTGGGTGGATGGGATTGGATTTGGTTGCAAAAAGGTGTGAGTATACAAAAATTCAACCTTTGGATTTGACCCTGACACAGGACTATGAGGTCAGGGTGAGGATCAATGAAAATGATTGCAGAATCTAAAAAAGTGATACAGCATTGAAAACTAGTATGGCTATAATATTGCCTGACTGAACCAGAACTTATATTGTGCTGTAAGCCTATAACCAACCCTTGACCCTGAATCCAATTCTGGCTAGGTTGGATATATAGCCAAGCCAACTGAATATTCGATACAGAATCTTTGGATGTATTTTGATCAATTAGCTAGAAATGGTTCTCTTATTTCTTTGAACTGGGGCTTTTCCCCGAAAAAGGTACTGACCACTTTAATTGTTTCATAAAGTCAATTGCAATATTGCAGTGAGTGTCGAATCCGTTGTTGTCTCTCTTGAACATTTCTTGTTGCTAAGCATAATTAGCCTCCATGATCTTGTGAGCTTAAGCAACCTTTGACCCTGAATCCCATCTTGGTTAGGTTGGATGTTTAAGATAACAGAATCTTAGGATATATTTTGATCAATCAGCTAGAAATGGTTCACTTATCTCTTATTTCCTTTAACTGGGGCTTTTATTTGAAACAATTCTGATCACCACTTTCATTGTTCATAGAGTCAATTGAGATATTTCAGTGTGTAGCGAATCCGTTGTTTTCTCTCTTGATCATTTTCATTGCTAGGAATAATTAGCTTACATTACCTTGTGAGCCCTTAACTAACCTTTGACCCTGAATCTAATCTTGGTTAGGTTGGAAAGCCAAGCCAACTAAATATTCGATACGGAATCTTTGGATGTATTTTGATCAGTTAGCCAGAAATAAAAAAGAACATTTCTTTGGTTCACTGATCTCTTATTTCTTTGAACTGGGGCTTTTATTTGAAATAGTTCTAAGCACTTTGATTTTTCATAAAGTCAATTGGGATATTGCAGTGAGTGTCGAATCCGTTGTTTTCTCTCTTGAACATTTTCTCATCGCTGGGCATAATTAGTAAGTAAGAAAGAAATAATAATAAAGAAGGACAAAAATGTCTTTACATAAAAAAATGAAGGAAGGCAAATGTTTGAATTGACTACAAGAAAAATGGGTTTATTTTATTAGGCGGTCCCTGAGAGCCTGGACAAGTTCCACAACCAGTTCTGCCAATTCAACATCAGACAAATCGAGTGGAACGTCTAAAAAAAGGACAGTTCTTGATTTTTTTTGTAATTAGTACATTAATGAGTTACCCTTACCGGATGAAAACCCTGGCTCTCTGTCTTTCTTCATAACCCTTGCAACCATGTGTTTGATTCGCCTTTTATCAGCCCGGTTAACCTTTGAAAAAAAACCATATTGACTTTTAGAAGAGTTGCTTTTTCCCACCTGGGGTTGCCTGATCTGTCCATCCACCCCCCCCCTTCCCCCCTTAGACCTCATCTTCTTCTCAAAATTCAACCCTAAGGGTTCATGTCATCCCATATTTGGCTAAAATTTGCCTTCTGAGGGAGAAAAATTGTTGCCCCAACCCAACCCTCAGGGTTGTTAATACTAACTTTTCATCAAAAATTTATTACTCTGCAATCATTCTAATATTAAGGTTCTGATCTACACGTATAACCCCCAACCCATTTAGTGCCCAACCTCTCAGTTTCATTTAAAAGACTCATAACTTTCAAACCTCATTTCTAAGGTTACCCTCCAGCATTGACCGGTCCTGATTGCCCCAGTTTCCATTCCAGGTTGCTGAGGGTGGTAGAGCTAAGGCTTCTGCTCCTTGGGTGTACCAGGTGACAGCAATGGCCAGGGTGGCCACAAAAGTGAGACAGGATAAACGACTGTAGCCCATTGCTCTCCTAAAATACATTTTTGATGGTTTTTTTAAAAAAAAGTTTATTGATTACAATTTTGGTTGTGCAATCATTAATTATTTGTCAAAAGGTTTTAAGTTGAAAGATTGGCAAAACAATTATATAAATAAAACCAATGAAAATATTTTTTTTTCACTTTCATAACAAAAAAACCTTTCTGATATTTTTCATAGGATCATCTCACATTGAAAGTTTATTTAATTGATGGAAGATAATGAAACTCTTTTTTATTTTAGTGCTGATCAAACACTCTTAATTGGGTCTTAAGTAACCACTTATAATATCTATTGTCCCATTTAGTGACTAAAGTGTCTCTGTTTGACTTATCACCCACAATCAAGTGTGAATCATTCAAAAGAAAAAGACAATTCATAAATCATGGAAATACAATGGGGGAAAAAATCGATTTCTTCAGTGACATAATTGTAAGAGCTAATGAAAAATTATTTGATTGTCAATGTAGACAGTGAAATGACTGATTGAAATTAGATAGAAAAAGTAGTTTTTATACTTGTTTGTCTTAAATAATAGCTTTTTTTGTGGTTGTGTGAAAAAATCCTTTAGGGAATGGTTGTTAAGCACACAAATAAGCAAGCTTGAAAAAAGTGGGTAACTTGATAATCCATTGGAATTATCTGAAAAAATCCAATTTAACTGACAAATCATAACTCTTTTTTGGCCAGTATTGTTTCTAGATAGGCTAACCTTGATTTAAAGGGGGATTTTATTAAATAGCATTTCAATTTGGGATGTAAGCACCTTGTCTGAAACACATGAATAGCTCTAATTCTTAAAATAAAAATCTTTGTTATGTAGTTTGTGAATGTTAGGCTGGGAACAAAATTAAAATCCATCGATTGTGATTGCACAATCATCGAACAAAACTTTGTAAAAGGTTGGTACAACAGTTTGGGCATTACAGTGGGTAACATAGAGCCTGGCAACCATTCATAAGGCTGGTCCAAACTTCTCAGCAACCCCTACAAAGTTCACTTGTCTGAGACACACGTAGAGCTATTATTCTAAATATCAAAATTTTGCTGACAAGGGTTTGTTATAGTTCGTGAAAGTTGGGCTTCAATTTTGATTGGCCGCAATCTTCGAACAAAACTTTGTAAAAGGTTGGTCCAGCAGTTTGAGCATCGCAATTGGTCTCCTGCAGCCTGGTAACAATACATAGAACTGGTCCCAACATCAAGCCCAATGCTTCTGAATAACCCCTCTACAAAATTTAACAAAAGACCTGCAGTTCCTTGACTGCAACACAACGAAGAACTCTCATTCTAAATATAAAAAATAAAGCCAACTAGGGTTTGTTATAGTACGGGATTGTTGGGCTGTATACCAGATCGCACAATCTTCGAAGGAAACTTTGTTAAAGATTGGTCCAGCAGTTTGAGCATCACAGTGGAGTCATCTAGAGCTGGGTAACCATACATAAGGATGGTCCTAACATCAAGCCCAAACTTCTGAACAACCCCACCCCTAAAAAATTTAACAAAGTCCTCATCAGCCTTCACCAATGGAGACCAAGCAGCCTGGTTAGGATCCTAATATCCATGAAAACCACCCTCAAATTTTGACTCACTCCAGTTCCATACCCAACTATGCATAATTTAAGACCCTACATTCTTATACTTAGAAACTATCCAGAGCCTTGTCTGATTTAAAAAAATACTGAATTTGCTTTGAATTTATCACCTCTTTTAAACCTTAATTCTTAATCTCTTCATGAACATTTTTCAATCATCAATTGAACTGATGAAAATGTTGGATTTTTTTATCTTCTACACAATTGTTGTCCTTTTAATGAATTAGGTCAAATGACTTTGAGAATTTTAGTGAAGTCTCACTGCTTTTACTGTTTGTTTTTCGTGGTCAACACAAAAATGAAACAAGGTCATTTATTTTTAAGTTAAAATTTAAAAAAAATCTTTTTTTAAGTGAGAAGCATTATTTAAGCATTCCAAAAAAGATTGGGAGTTGTGGCTCATGGCCCTGACAACTGGCTGAGGTTCCGGAGACCTAGGCTTGATCCCCAGTCTGGGCAGATCTTAGACCCCTGGATTTACCTTAGTAATCATCTAAAGTCATGGTTACCTCAGTCAGAATTGATGGTTGTACAGATCACATGAACAAAAAAAACCTGATTCAATTATTAAAAACACAAAATAATTACATCAGAAAATACGTTTCCCAAAAATTTAACCCAGGGATAGTTCAGGTGAGTGTAAGACACAATTGGAGTGTCGGGCATCGTTGTAAAGTCAAATACTCCGGTATTAGAAGAAACACTTCCTCAAGCGACTATGAGCTATCAATCAATCTATTGAAATGTTCCATTTATGACCAGAAGGATTAGCCTTCAATCCTGTTAGCTTCTGTGACTTGAGCAGGGAGGAATATATGATACCAGACCAACTACCCTGCTTTGGCCTGAAACCTCAGGATAAAAACTACTTCATTGAGGTTGGCAACTGACTAATTTAACAAAAAAAAGTATTTTGCATTTGGAATTTTTTTCATCATGTTGAAGTCTTATGAAGACAAGAATATTAAGCTACATATTTTTTAGACAAAAAAACCATTTTTCCTAAAAATATACAATAAAAAACTTTTTTTATTATGCCAGTTACTTTGCTATTCAACTTTAAATGCCATTCACATTCAAAACATGATAATTTTTTTAGATATGTTGAATAAAATAAGCATTGCAGATAAAATGGGATTTTTTTTTAACCATTTTTTCTTTGTTTGCATTTTATTTGGCAAAAAGTTTTCTTTTCATTAACACTGCCAACTTTCCACGTGACTTGGGTCCAAAATGCCCATTTTTTTAATAGAAATGTCTTGT
>Ga0194133_10003547_pt1 | contig 22009 bp, 15 predicted proteins | sample TA2KigOf40mmetaG_FD_155448 | JGI IMG/M metagenome (GOLD analysis project Ga0194133, IMG submission 155448) | Freshwater microbial communities from Lake Tanganyika, Tanzania - TA2015055 Kigoma Offshore 40m | ecosystem: Environmental > Aquatic > Freshwater > Lake | place: Tanzania: Lake...
GGCGGCAAAGCACAGTGGCAAGGTCGAGCGTTCCGTTGCGCGCGCCGCGCGAGGCGTCAAGGGCAAGGGTTTCCGCGCCGCTGTCGGCAAGGATGGCGGCAGCGAGGTCGCTGAGGACGCGGCCGGGGCCGACTTCCAGGAATGTGGTCGCGCCGGCGGCGTGCATCGCGCGGATTTCGGCGATGAAGTCCACGGGCTTGGCAAGATGGCTGGCGAGGAGGTCGCGCGACGCGGAGGCGGCGCTCGGATAAACGGCGGCGCTCGTGTTCGAGAAGACCGGGATGCGCGCCTCGGCAAAGGGAACTTCCGCGAGCGCTGCGGCGAATGGCTCGCGGGCATCGGCGACGAGCGGGCTGTGAAAGGCGGCAGAGACGGGCAGCGCACGGGCACGGAGGGAACGTTTTTGGGCCTCGGCCTCAGCGCGCTCAATCTGCGGCTTTGGGCCGGCGATGACGAATTGCGAGGGCGAGTTGCGGTTCGCGATGACGAGGTCGGGGCCGCCGGCGAGCAGGAGTTCGGCGACGGTCTGCTCGGGTGCGACGACGGCGAGCATTGCACCGCGGTCGCTCGCACCAGGCCGGCTAGCCATGAGGCGGCCGCGGACGTTCGAGAGGCGATGCAGGCTGGCAGCGTCGAGACGGCCGGCGGCGTAAAGCGCAACGAGTTCACCGTAGCTGTGGCCGGCGGTGAGTTGCGGGGTGATGCCGAAAGTCTGCAACACGCGAAGCGCGCCGAGGCTCACGGCCCCGAGGGCGGGCTGGGCGACCTCGGTGGCTTTGAGCGCGGACTCTTGCGCGCGGCGGGCGTCATCGGAGAAGGCTGGGTGCGGGTAGATAAAGTCGCTGAGGCGTTGCGCGGCGGCGGGTTGTTCGCTGGCGAAGGCAGCATCCGCCTCCGCGAGAGTGTCGAGCAACTCGGGGAATTGACACGCGAGGTCGCGGAACATCCCGGGGTATTGCGAGCCTTGCCCAGGGAAGAGCACGGCGAGTTGACCGCGCGAGGGGCCGGAGCCGAAGGCAGTGCCGTTCGGGAGGGACCAATTGGTTTTGGCCGGGTCTTTGTCGAGGGTGGCGAGGGCGGCGTCGCGGAACGAGGCGAGGGCGAAATTGCTTTCAGTCCCTTTCGCCAGCGGCAGCAGCAGGCGTAACTTCGCGTCAGCGCGGAAGGCGGCGCGGGAGGCGTGCGCGCGGCGACGAAGTTCAAGCCACGGGAGTTCGGCGGGCAACGTGGTGAGCTGCGCGCGGAGGTCGGCGAGCGAATCGGCGGCGAAGGCGAGAATTTCCACGTCGCCGGTCCAATCCACGGTGCGGCGCGTGGAGCCGTGCTCTTCGAGGGCGATGTGGAAGTTCGTGCCGCCAAAGCCGAACGCGCTCACGCCGGCGCGGCGCGGGTGCGCGGCGCACGGGAGCCACGGACGTTTCGTGGTGTTCAGGTAAAACGGCGATGTGCCCGGCGCGGCTTCGTCAAGCGGCTGGTTCACCTTGATGGTAGGGGGCAGAACTTTTTGCTCCAGCGCCAGCGCAGCCTTGATGAGGCCGGCGACACCGGCCGCGGCTTTGGTGTGGCCGATTTGTGACTTCACTGAGCCAAGCGCGGCCCACGTGCCATCGGACTTTGCGGCGCGGAAGACTTTCGTTAACGAGCGCAGCTCCGTCGCATCGCCAACCTTCGTGCCTGTGCCATGAGCTTCAACGAGTTCAACGGTCGAAGGGCTGATGCCGGCGGCGGCGTAAGCGCGCTCCATCGCTTGGATTTGACCCTCGGAGCGCGGTTCGTAAATCGCGCCGCCGCGACCGTCGCTCGACGAGCCAATGCCGCGGATGGTGCAGTAAATTTTATCGCCGTCGCGCTCTGCATCGGCGAGGCGCTTGAGGACAACCATGCCGATGCCTTCGCCGAGGATGGTGCCATCGCCGTCGCGGTCGAACGGCCGCGAGTTCCCCGAAGCCGAGAGCGCCGGAGTCTTGCTGAAGCACATGAACATGAAGATGTCGTTGAACGTGTCCACACCTCCGGAAATGACCATGTCTGATCGGCCTGCTTCTAATTCCAGTGCGGCCAGATGTAATGCGGCGAAGCTGCTCGCGCACGCAGCGTCCACGACGCAGTTCGTGCCGCCTAAATCTAGACGGCTCGCGATGCGGCCTGCCGCGACGTTGCCAAGCAGGCCGGGGAAAGAATTCTCCTGCCACGGCACGTAGCCGTCGGCAATACGCTGCACGACGTCTTCAGCGAGGTCGTTCGCGACACCAGCTTCCTTTAGGGCGCGCCGCCAGATGGGATGCCCGAGCCGCGCACCGAGTGGGATGACGAGCTCCAACGCGCCGGTCACGCCGAGCAGCACGCTGGTGCGCTGGCGGTCGAAGGGCTTTTGGTCGTAGCCCGCGTCGGCGAGCGCTTGCTTGGCGGCGACCATGCCGAGCAATTGGGTCGTGTCCGTGGCCTCGATGTCCTTAGGCGCGATGCCGAACTCCAGCGGGTTGAAATTTACCGGCGAGATGAACCCGCCGCGCTGCGCGTAGGTCATGTCCGACGCCTTGGGGTCGGCGTTGAAGAAGTCTGCACCGCGCCAGTGCGTGGCGGGCAGCGGCCCAATGGCATCGGTGCCGGCTTTGAGGTTACGCCAGTAAGCGCGCAGGTCGTCCGCCTGCGGGAAGATGGCGGAGAGACCGACAATGGCGATGGGTGTTGACTGGCTCATGAATTAAACTGGCTTCGCGTTCACCAACTCATGCAGGCGCTCCGGCTCGATGGGAGCGCAGAGAGTGTCGGGCGGCGAAAGAGGAATTCCATGCAGGCGCAGCGCAACCGCGCGCAGGTGTTGGGCCGCGCCGTAAAGCAAGTTGAGCGCGACCGTCTCGGCTCTGCGGTACTCCGGAGCGGCTAGAAAAGTGCCACGCGTCCACTCATTGAACGCGCCCATCGCGGGGCCGCACCAGACTTGATAATCCATCACGCGCGAAGGCTCTCCCGCGTTCGCCCAGCGTGAGCTGAGGCCGAGGTAACTGCGGAAGACCAGAGCCATCTTGTGCTTCGCGTCACGCTCGGCACGCTCGACATGAGCGGAGTCGCGCTGGAGCCAAAAATCGCGCGTGCTGGCCCAAGTCTCCGCCAGCGTGGCACGAAAGAATTGCTTTTCCAATTGTGCGCGATCGGTTTCAGGAATTGCGTCGAGGCTTGGGTAAGCCCGAAATAGCTCCCACAGCTTCGCCGCACGCATGGGAAACATGGTGCCACGCTTGAGCACTTGGAGCTTCACGCCCATCTCAAACATATCGGCGGCGGGAGCCATTGCCGTGTCGGCTTGCTCGGCTTGGGCCAACATCTTACGCACGACATCGCTGGAGCCGGACTCGACACACGCTTGGTTCACGGAGCCGGTGACAACGTAAGCCGCGCCCATCGCAAAGGCCGCCGCCAAGCCTGACGGCGTGGACAGTCCGCCCGCCGCGCCCACGCGCAATGGCTCGGTGTAGTTGAACTGCGCCTGTAATCGATCGCGCAACGCCAGCAGCGTGGGCAACAGCGTGACCAGCGGACGGTTGTCCGTGTGCCCGGCAGAATCGGCCTCCGCAGTCACGTCCTGCGCGACGGGAATTTGCGCCGCGAGGGTGGCTTGCTCGGCGGTGAGTTCGCCGGTGCGGACGAGTTCGTTGAGCATTTCCGCCGGCGGCGGGGAAAAAAACTGCGTGGCAACCTCGACGCGCGAGACTTTTGCGACGATACGGTTCGGCGCGATGATGCGCCCGGCGGCGTCACGATGAATGCCTGCCACGCGAAAGCGCACGACCGGCAGGGTAAGTCGCAGGTATGCCGATGCTTCGATGAGTCGCAGCCCGCGTTGGATGAACATTCGCGCAACGGCGTCTTCGAGTGACGACTCGTTCGGACTGTGAATGAGATTCACGCCAAATGGCTGCCCGGCGATTTCCGTTTGCAGCCGGTTCAGCGCGGCCTCAACGCGGTCCTTGCTCAATCCCGCAGCGCCGAAAAAGCCGAGCATTCCCCCGCGTGCCATCGCCTCGACCAGTTCAACGGACGCGATGCCGTTTGCCATCGCGCCCGCCACGTAAGCGTACCGCAGCCCGTGATCGCGTTTGAACGAGGCGTCACCCAAACCCGCGAGCACGCGCGCGACCGACGGGACGGCCAATTCTGCCGCCGCGTCCGCCGGCGCGGAACGTGTCGCTGCGCCCGTGGTTGTGGTAGTCCCCGTAGCTAGTTCAAGCATCATGACCCCGCGCTAGAATCACTCTTTGGGCAGGCTGCGTAGAGCAGTGCCGGCCGGGTGCGTCCGTTTACGAGGCGAGGGGTAGTTGACCAGAAAACTGCCCGGCTAAACCACCAAAATGTTCACCGCCACACCGGGCGCACGCCGCGGCAAGGAGGGAAATCAGCTTGCAATTCAAACAAGCGTTTGAAACAAATGTTTGAAATGACTGCTGCCACCTCATCAAAACTCGACACCGCCTCCGCTCAAACGCGGCAGTTGCTTATCGAGGCAGGGGGGGCGGTTTTCGCTGAAGTCGGATTTCACAACGCCACCGTGCGGGAAATTTGTCGGCGCGCGGGCGCGAATATCGCGGCGGTTCACTACCATTTTGGCGACAAGGAGGCACTTTATCGTGACGTGCTTAGTTATTATCAGAGTCGCGCACTCCAAAAGTTCCCACTCGACCTCGGGGTGCAGCCTGAAGCCCCCGCCGCGAACCGACTCCGCGCCTTTGTCCGGTCGTTTCTGCTGCGGCTCTTTGATCCCAGCAGCGACGCTTGGCACGGCAAGCTCATCTCCCGCGAAATGATTGATCCCACTGGGGCGCTGGACAGCGTCGTGGTCGAGCGCATTCGTCCGCAAGCGAGATACCTCGGCGGCATTGTGCGCGAGTTGCTAGGTGGCCAGCCGGACAACGCCATTGTCCGTGCGTGTTCTCTTAGCGTGGTAAGCCAGTGCCTCTTTTATCATCACTGCCAACCAGTCGTACGGCGGCTCTTTCCCGAGCTAAATTTCTCACCCACCCAATTGGAGAACCTCGCCGATCACATCAGTCAGTTTTCCCTCGCAGCCATCCAGTCCCTCAGTCGCCTAAGTGACAGGACGGACAACTCAATCCGAACCATGCCAAATGCTGCTTCACCTCGTCGGCACTCCACAAAGTCACGTCCCCCACAACCCGCGCCTCGCTAATGTATCACCTCGCCTTAAAGATGTTACTTGGCGACCGGGCAAAGTTCGTGATGTTGGTCGGCGGGCTGACCTTTGCCACTTTGCTGATGACCCAGCAGGCCGCAGTCTTTTTCGGCCTGCTCACGTGGACCACCAGCCACATGCGAAACATGCGGGCCAAGCTTTGGGTTGTAGATCGCAAGGTCGAGCAGGCCAACGAGCTCAAAGCTCTCCGCGACACTGACGTCAACCGAGTACGCTCGGCACCGGGGGTGGCCTGGGCCGTGCCGGTTTATATGACCATCCAGTCGGCGAAGCTCGCGGATGGCAACTTCAAGCCTGTGCAACTCGTCGGCCTCGATAACACCACGCTTATTGGTCGGCCGCCGGTGATTCTCCAAGGCCGTCTGGAGGACGTGCGCTTGCCCAACGCCGTGATCCTCGATGAGCTGGGCGTAAAACGCCTCAGCGCCGGACGCGCCAAGCCATTGGGCCTGGGCGACACCTTTGAGCTGAACGACAAGGAGGCCCGCATCGTCGCCATCTGTCGCGCCGACCGGCACTTCTTTGGTTATCCCTACACTTACGCGACTTACACTCAGGCTCTGCAGTTCGCTCCTAAACAGCGAAAGATGCTCTCCCTGGTGCTCGCCGAGCCAGCGCCAGGCTGGACGTTGGCGGCGGCTGCATCGTCTATCGAGGCCGAAACCGGGATGAAAGCCTACACCGAGGATGAGCTCTTCTGGTCCACGATCTGGTGGTACTTTCGGAACACCGGCATCCCAGTCGCCTTCATGTCAATCATTCTTCTCGGGCTCATCGTGGGCACGACGATTTCGGGTCAAACCTTTTATGCATTCGTCCATGAGAACCTTCGCCACCTCGGGGCGCTTAAGGCCATGGGTGCGAGCAATGGCCTGCTGGCCCGAATGCTCTTGGTGCAATCCTTAACCGTAGGCTTCCTCGGCTATGGGCTGGGCGCACTGATGGTCACAGCCTTCGGCCGCTCGGTGCTGGCGCGAGGTGAGCCGCCGTTCATGATGCCTTGGCAGCTCCCGGTCGGGACTTTTCTGGCCGTGATGGGCATCTGCTGCTTAAGCGCGCTACTGGGCATCCGCAAAGTGTGGAATATCGAGCCGGCGATTGTCTTCCGTGGCTGACATGCAAGCTTCTACCCAACTCGCCGTCCACATCCGGGCCGTTACTAAGACCTTCGGCACTGGCGAAGCTGCTGTACGCGCGCTTAAGGGCGTGGACTTCGACGCACGCCAAGGCGAGCTGCTGATGATTGTCGGCCCCAGCGGCTGCGGGAAAACAACGCTCTTGTCCGTAATCGCCGGCACGCTGGACTTCGAGGCTGGCGAGGTCGAAGTTTTCGGGTCCTCCTTGCACGGGATGAAGCCCCGCGAAGTCACCGAGTTTCGCAAGCGTCACGTCGGCTTCATTTTTCAGCAGTTCAACCTCATCCCCACGCTGACACTCATCGAGAACGTCTGCGTGCCCTTGCTCATCAACGGCACGGGCTGGCGTATCGCTGAGCAAAAAGCGACTGCGATCCTCGACCGACTCGGCTTGCAAGGTCGCGGCCATGAGCTGCCGCGCAACCTGTCCGGCGGCCAGCAACAACGCGTGGCCATTGCTCGCGCCCTCGTGCATGAGCCGCGCCTGGTCATCTGCGACGAACCGACCAGCGCCCTCGACAAGGACACCGGCGCACTCATCATGGAGTTGCTTCGCGACATCGCCCGCCACCCGGACCGCACCGTCATCGTCGTCACCCACGACAACCGCATCTTCAAACACGCCGACCGGCTGACGGAAATGGAGGACGGTCGCGTCCAGCGCGTACATGACCAAGCAGGAAACTCCGGGGAAAATGGCGGCTCATCCCTTTTTCCCCCATCCCCAAAACTTATCACCTGATTTTCCATGTTGCTCTTCCGCCAAGTTACCTTCTACCTCGCCATCGCGGGCTTCGCCGGCATCTTCTTCCTTGTGCAGGAGATGCGGAGTAAACCACCCGCACCGCCGCCGGTCGTCGAGCCAGCACGTTCGCCCTTCCCTGTGTCCGTCGCTGCCACGGGGCTGCTAGAAGCTGCTCGAGAGAATGTCAAGATTGCGACGCCCAAACCTGCACTTATCCAGCAGGTAGGCGTCGCTGTCGGCTCTAAGGTCAAAGCCGGCGACCCTTTGCTGCAACTCGATGACCGCGAACTGCGCGCCCGGTTGGGCGCCCTGCGTGCCCAACTTGAAGCTCTGCGCGCCGCCTTGCACGCTGACCGCGTCCTTCTAGCCGACGCGGCAGATCAACTTGCGCGGGCCGAGAGACTTGCGCGCGACCGCGTCATTTCCGACGAGGAAAAAAAACGCCGGGAGTTCGCTGTCCAACTCGCCCAAGCCCGCGTCGGAAAAACTGAAGCCGACATCGCCGCGATGGACGCGCAGTTACGTCAAGTGCAGACGGAGCTGGACGTCCTGACCATCCGGGCACCGCGCGACGGCACCATCCTCCAGGTCAATGTCCGCGCCGGCGAATTCGCCGGCACCACGCCACAAGAGCCGCTCATGATTCTCGGCGAAGTTGAAAAGCTCCAAGTCCGCGCCGAAGTGGATGAACAAAACGCGCCGCTGGTCGAGCCAGGACGGGCTGCCGTGGCCTACATAAAAGGCGACACCCAGCGAAAAATTCCGCTGCGCTTTGTCCGCATTGAGCCCTTCGTCATTCCCAAACGCTCGCTTACTGGCGACAGCGCCGAGCGCGTAGACACCCGCGTGCTGCAAATCATCTTCGAGCTGGACCGACCCGAGGTACCGCTCTACGTCGGCCAGCAGGTAGATGTGTTCGTCGAACGCTCGTTGGCCGCCGGCCGCGTCACGCAGCCACACCTCTCTTCCACCAACTCGCCATAGAATTCACATCCACTTCGTCAACAATCGCTTTTCCAATCGTATGAAACCCATTGCTCTGTCCGCTCTGGTCGCGCTTTCGGTCGTCATTACTCAAGCCGCAGAGCGAACTACCGCCACCAACTTGCTGGCCACGGTCAAGGCTTCGGCTTGGCCCACCGCGCCGCTGTCACTTAAGGATGCTATCGAAGTCGCGCTGCGTCAGAACAGCGAGGTGCTAAAAAGCAAGGCGGACCTCGAGGTGGCCCACGGCATCGTCGTGCAAACTCGCGCGATCCAACTGCCCCGCCTTGCTGCCAGCGCCAACCACACGCTCACCGACGCCAACGCCATTGAACAATTCCCTGGTGGGGTTTTCCGCGCGCCTGACCAAGCCTGGTTGGTGCGTGTACAACTCACGCAGTCCATCTATGAGGGCGGGCGCATCCAGTCCGCCAAACGCACCGCCGATCTGACGCGCGAGCAAGCGCTGCTACAGCATCAGACCGTGTTGGCCGACACCGTGCTGGCCGTGCGCGTGAATTACGACAACGCCCTACTGGCCGCACAACAGACGGTGGTGCGGGAGGCGAGTCTTGAATTGCTGCGGAAGGAGCTGCAAGACACGCAGCGCCGCTTCGAGGCTGGCACGGTACCGCGTTTCAACGTGCTGCGCGCTGAAGTTGAATTGGCGAATGCCCGGCCCAAGCTAATTCGCGCTCGCAATGCATTACGTATCGCCAAGACCAACCTTGCCAACCTGCTGGGCTACGATGTGCCACACGCCATTGTTGAGGACATCCCGCTCCAGCTCGCAGGCCGGTTGGAGGCTGATCCAACGCCCATTGAGCTGCCGCTAGCGCTGGCCAAGGCGCTTGAGCAGCGCACTGAACTAGCTGCGCTGCGCAAGGCCGAGCGCCTGCGCAAGGAAGCTGTCATTACGGCCGAAGCCGCCGGAAAACCCAGCGCGCAAATTTTCCTGGGTGCGAACTCGCGCAGCTCACGCTTCAGCCAGCATCTCACGCGGGACTTCACCGGCTGGGATGTGGGTTGGCAGGCGAGCTGGAATATCTTCGACGGCTGGTTAACGAAGGGCCGCGTGGCCGAAGCCAATGCCCGACATCATCGCGCGCAGGAGGAAATCGAGGACATTGGCCGCCGCATCGAGGTAGATGTGCGCACTGCTTACTCAAACTTCATAGAGGCGCGTGAGGTTTTAGAATCGCAAAAGAAGGTGCAAGAGCAGGCCGAGGAGTCACTGCGGCTCGCCAACGCCCGCGCCGAGGCCGGCACCGGCACGCAGCTCGACGTGCTCAACGCCCAGACCGCGCTGACCGAGGCTCGCTTAACGCAGGTTGAATCTCTCCACTCTTATTCGGTCGCTCGCGCCCGCCTCGAACGCGCCATGGGAGAGACGCTAAAAGTGGATGACAAGTAGGTGACTCGCTAGCGGCCAGTAGGTCAGCAGCTACGGTTCCAAAACCGCTGAGGCAGCTGGCCATGCTGGAAACGGAATCGCAGCTACTTCGCCGCTGGGGTTGGGGCGGAAATGTCGTCCGGATAGATCGTAAGATCCACAATTTCGCCGGCGTAAAGAGCGAGCTCGGCGGGAATCTTTTCAATGATAATAGGCAAGCCTAGCTCGATACGGGTCTGGCCCGGCGGCAGCAGCGCACCGCGGATAGGCGCGAGCTGCGGGCTGACCTTATCAATCATCGCGTCAAAAGTCTTTCGACTACGCGCACGCGGACGAATGACAACCTTCATGCCAGGCTTAGGATCGAAGGTTAGCGGTTGTCGCAGGAACGCGATGATGCGGTCGGGTCGCGGCGCGGTGACGGTCATGATCGGCTCGCCAGCAGCGACAACGGCGTTGGTATCGCCGGGGAAGCGATGGATTTTTGTGATGACGCCCTCGATGGGCGCAGTAAGCGCGATGGGGTTTTTAGGGTCCGCGCCGACCACACGGGTGATGATCTGACCGCTAGCGACTTTCGAGAAGATGCGGATGTCCTTGCTGGCCTCGGCGAGCACGCCGGGCTGCGGGCTGGACACGACGGCTTCAATGGTCTCCGCTTCGCCGAGCAGGGTCGTGGGTCCGAGCCGCTTATTCCATAACGCCAACGCGATGATCGCGATGATGACGAAGGCTACGATGGGCGTGTAAGTGTAGTTCAACTCACGCAGCATCACTGGTGCTGGCGTTGGAATGTTGGGCTGATCACTCATAAATCGATTCATCCCGTGCGAACTTGTTACCTGAAGTTTGCCCGGGACATGAAGACTGTGAGATAATTTTTTTTGAGAAGCAAGCCTTGTGCGTTGCGGATGTTCGGAGGCGACATTTGCCTGTGTGAAACATCGGGCTCGAGTGGCTTTTAGAGTCCTGGATTTGGTGCCTAAGGACGCGCGCCGCGAAACTTCACCACCCCAGTTTATCGACGGCTTGGTGCAGCGTGTCCAACAACCAACCGGGCATGCAGCCTAGCAAGATGACCGCCGCCGCTAGCAGCACTACGACGACATGGGAGAGGAACGGCACGGTCAGCGGGCGAGCGTTCGCGTCGGCCTCGACGACGAACGCTTGCTTGAGCACCTGCAGGTAGTAGTAGAGCGAGACGCAGCTCATCGCGATGCCGAGGACCACAAGCCAGAGAAACGGCAGGCTGCGAGGCTCGTTGTTTAAGGCGGCGGCAAAGAGGTAGAACTTGCCAAAGAACCCAGCCAGCGGCGGGATACCCGCGAGCGAAAGCAGGAAGACCATCAGACACCCGGCCAGCAAGGGGGCGCGACGTGAAAAGCCAGCGAAGTCTTTGAGTTGGTCGCCGCCGATCTGTGCCTCGACCACACCCAATACGCCGAATGCGCCAATGGTGGTTAACGCATAGGTGGTCACATAAAAGAGCAGCGATGTAAACGCTTCGCCTCCCTGCGCGAGGAAACCAATGAGCAGGTAACCGGCGTGGGCGATGGCTGAGTAGGCTATCAGCCGGCGCACGCTGGACTGACGAATGGCCGCGAGGTTGCCGAGTACCATCGAGCTCGCGGCGATGATGGACAGCAACAGCGTCCAACCGCCTGCCGCCACTGCGTTGCTACCTTGGCCGGGCTGGTTAAATCCGAGCAGCATGACCTTCGCGAAGACAAACACACTCGCAACCTTTGATCCGCTCGCGATAAGCGCGGCGCTGGGCAAAGGCGCGCCTTCATACGCATCCGGTGCCCAAAGGTGAAACGGCACGGCGGCCAGTTTGAACCCGAAGCCGATGACCACCATGACCAGCGCGACCGTCCCTAACGGGTCCGCGCCGAGGGCGAGGAGTTTCTGCGCCATCTGCGGGACGTGCGTCGTGCCGGTGAGGCCGTAAAGCAAGCTGAAGCCGTAGAGCAGGAAAGCCGCACTCATACCACCAAACAGGAAATATTTCATCGCTCCCTCAGCGGAGGCCCGGCTCTGCTTGTTGAACGCCACAAGCACGTAAAGCGCAAGGCTTACGAGTTCGAGCGAGGCGAAAACCATTAACAGGTTCTCGGTGCTGGCGAGGAACATCATGCCAACGGTCGCAAGCAGGATGAGCGCAAAATATTCGCCCACGTGCCGCGTGAACTTGGCCTCCGTCGAGAGCAGCGCGGTAAACAATGTGAGCAGGAGAATGACGGCTTTGACAGTTTGGTTAAGTGGATCAATGACGAACATCCCGCCTGGCCAGGCTCCGACGGTCGATTTAAGGAGCATCCAACCGATCGCTGTTGCACAGCCAAGCGCGGTGAGTCCCGCCACAATGCTCATCCGAAAGGAACGCGGCCTGTTTTGCAGGCCGAGGAGGTCCACGGCGAGCACCAGTAACGCGGTCGATACAACAATGACTTCTGGTGCGAGCGCGGAGAGAAGCTGAAAATAGTCAGGGGCGTTCATAGGCCCGCCACCTTTCTCAGCCCTTCGAACAGGGGGGATTTAAAGCTCGGCACAATCAAGTCCAGCAAGAGGCGCGGGTGCAGACCGATCAGGACCGTGCTGAGAATTAGCAACGCCGCGCCGACTCGCTCAGGAATAGAAATAGGTTCCAACTCATGCGCGTGATAATCATGAGATTCGGCCGCTTCCTTGTCTGGAAAGAAAACTTTGGCCGTAGTCTTGAGCGTATAAACGACACCGATCACGATGCCGACGCCCGCGAGGATGGCCAGCTTTGGAAACGCTTGCCACGCGCCGATGAGCACCTGCAATTCCGCGACGAAGCCGCTGAAACCCGGCATGCCCATCGAGGCGAAGCCCGCAATGACAAACGTCACCGCCGCGAACGGCAGCGCCCGCACCAGACCCATGCCTTCGAGCTTGTCCAGCTCCCGAGTGTGCGCGCGGTCATAGACCATTCGGCCCACCACGCCGAACAGCAGTCCCGCGATGATGCCGTGCGAGAACATTTGCAGCACCGCGCCGCTCCAGCCGATTTCGTTGAGCGTCACGAGGCCCAGCAGCACGAAGCCCATGTGGCTGACGCTCGAGTAGCCGATCACGAACTTGAAGTCTTTCTGCACCAGCGCGACGAGCGCGCCATAAACAATGCCCGTGACGGCCAGCGCGGCGAGTTCGTGCTGCCACAGCTTGAGGCCCTCGGGGAAGAGCGTCATGGCCACGCGCAGGCAGCCGTAAGCGCCGAGCTTCATCACCACTCCGGCCAGCAGCATCGAGGCGGCGGTCGGCGCAGCGGAGTGGCCGGTCGGCGCCCAAGTGTGGAACGGCCACATGCCGGCAAGAATTGCAAACCCGACGAATACCAGTGGGAAAGCCCAGCGCTGGAAGTCCACGGTGAAGGAATATTGCGCGAGTGCCTGTAAGTCGAAGCTCGACAGTCCGGACACCGCGTAAGCTGCGAGCATCCCGATAAGTACCATGCCGCTGCCGATGAAGGAGTAAAGCGCGAGCTTCATCGCCGCGTAATCGCGCCGGGTGGAGCCCCAGATGGCGATAAGAAAGTATTTTGGGACAATGGCGATTTCGTAGAACACGAAGAGCAAGAACAGGTCGAGGCTAAGGAATACGCCATAGACTCCGCCGATGAGGGCGAAAAAGAGGGCGAAGAACTCGTTCGCACGATGCTCGACGTTCCAAGAAAATAGCACTCCCACCACCGCCGCTAAGCCGGTGAGCAGGACCAACGTCACGCTGATGCCGTCCGCTGCTAGCGAGTAATCAATACCCAGCACTGGAATCCAGTGTGCGAATGCGACCACTTCGAGGCCGTTGGTTGGATTGAACTCTAGCGCGCCCTTGAGCCCGCAAAACAAACCGGCCAGCGCCGTGCCCAACGCGACCGCTCGCGTCGCGCGCGGGTTGGCGCGCGGCGTCAGCAAGCACGCGAGCGCACCAAAGAACGAGAGGTAAATGGTCCAGGCGAGCATGTCTCAGATGGGCAACTGCCGTACCCAGTGCGCGACGGTGGGGTTAATGACCGCGATGACGAACTGCGGCCACACGCCCAGCACGAACATCAGGAGCGTCGCGGGGAAGACCACCGCACCCTCGTTGTAAGTTAGGTCGGCAAACCGCGCCCACTTCTCGTTGAGCGGGCCGCACCAGACTTTCTGGATGACCGTGAGAATGAAGATGGCGGTGACGAGCAACCCCGGCAGCGCGAGCACCGCCGCCCACGGCACGAGCGGGAAGACGCCCTTGAAAATGAGGAACTCGCCAATAAAGCCGTTCAAACCGGGCAGGCCGAGCGAAGAAAATAGCGCGAGGCCCATCAGTCCGCAGAAGACTGGCGCGACCTTTCGCAGCCCGCCGAAGTCATCCAAGCCGCGTGCGCCGTTGCTGCGGTCTTCAAGGAAGGCCACGAAGCAGAATAGCAGGCTTGCCGTGATGCCGTGATTGAACATCTGAAGCACCACCCCATTCAGGGCCGCCGTGCGATCGAGCGCAGTGCCGGTGGCGCTTACCGCCGCGAAGACGCCGAGCAGACAGTAGCCGAGGTGGTTGATGGAGGAGTAAGCAAGGATGCGCTTGAGATCGCGCTGCGCCAGCGCGGCGAAGGTGGAGAAGACGATAGTCGCCACCGCCAGCCACAGCAGCGGCGTGAGCAAAGCCTGCATTGGCTCGGGGAAGATGGGCAGCAGCAGCCGCACGAAGCCATACACGCCCAGCTTGGACATCACGCCCGTCAGCGCCATCGAGACGGGCGACGGCGCTTCCGAGTAGGTCAGCGGCAGCCACGTGTGGAACGGCCACAGCGGCACCTTCACCGCGAAGCCCAGCAGCGCCCCGATGAAAAGCACCGTGTAGGCCGTGCCCGCGCCCCAGCCGAGCCACGCGAACTTCGCCTGCACCAGCGGACCGAGCGCTTTCGTGCGCGCCAACTCGGCAAGCTTGGTGAAGTCAAAGGTGCCCGTCGCAAGAAACAATCCGACGAACGCAAGCAGCAACGCGATGCTGCCAACCATCGTGTAAACGAAAAACTGAAGCGCCGCGCCCGAACGCTGCGGGCCGCCCCAGAGTTTGATGAGGAAGAACGCCGGGATGAGGCTGAGTTCCCAGAACAGGAACCAATGGAAGAAGTTCAGCGCGGTAAACGCACCGAAGAGCCCGGCTTGCAGGAACAGGAAGAGGCCGCAGTAGAGCGGGACGTTTTCCTCGACCTTCTCCGAGGCCAGCACGGCCATCGGAATCACGAGCGCGGCGAGCATGAGCATCACCAACCCGAGGCCATCGAGGCCGACGTGATACTCGACGCCGAGTGTGGGAATCCAAGCGTGTCGTTCGACAAACTGCAGCATGCCAGACGACGGATTAACAGTGCACCACATCAGCGCCACTACGCCGAGCGCAAGTATGTTGACTGCCAGGGTAATCCCGCGCGCAAGTTGGCGCCGCTCGCGATCTACACCAAAGACCAACGCCGCGCCCACTAGCGGCAGGAAGGTCAAAAATGAGATGAGCGGGAGATTTTTCACTTGTTGCACCCCACGGCGAGAATGAAAACGAAGAGCACCAGTGCAAGGCCGATGCTGCGTAGATATTGGTGAATTTGTCCGCTTTGCAGCTCGGCGGCCGTCTCCGCGCCGCGCCGGACTTCCGCGCAGCCCACGTCAAACAGTTTGTTCACCACGAACTCATCGAAGAGCTTGGCCACGTGCGCGCAGCCAGTCGTGGCCCAGCCAACAAGCGTAACGAGTAGGTCGAGCACGCGGCGGTCCAAGTGGTGGCACAATTCTCCGAGGCGGGTGTTCCACTTCACAAAGGTCGCTGCGTAGAGTTCATCCACGAAAAATTTTCCGCGCGACCAACTGAATGGCTCAGGGAACTGCTGCTCGAGCGGGTCGGTTTCGTCGGGCTTCTCGGCGGGCAATAAGCCGTACAACCACCAGCCCAGCCCGATGCCCAACGCGACGACTACGGCCGAAACGAGCAGCAAAACAAGCGTCCCAGCGTTGAACAAATGTCCGGAGTCGAGATGAGCAGCCTTGCCGGTCAAGTAATGCGGCAGCCACGGCCAGAGCGGCGTGCTGACTAACGTGAGTAGCACGGTGCAGGCGGCGAGGATTTGCAGTGGAAGCGTCATCACCGCCGGGCTTTCGTGCGGGTCATGCGCGGGGGTGGCATGCGCCGAGTCGTGTCCGCCGCGATACTTGCCCGCGAAGACAAAACACATTTGCCGGGTCATGTAGAAGGCCGTAAGGAACGCGCCGCTGAGGCCGAGGAAGAACGGGATTTTGCTCGGCTGATAGAGCCATGCGGCGTGGAGAATTTCGTCCTTAGACCAAAAGCCGCAGAAGACTAGCGGCACGCCGGAGAGCGCCATCATGCCGACGGCGTAGGTCGCGAAGGTCGCGGGCATGAACTTTTTGATGCCACCCATGCGCCGGATGTCCTGCTCTTCGTGGCAGCCGTGAATAATGGAGCCGGAGCCGAGGAAGAGCAGCGCCTTGAAAAACGCGTGCGTGAGCAGGTGGAACATGCCGATACCCACGCCGCCGATGCCCAGGCCCATGAACATATAGCCGAGCTGCGACACGGTAGAGTAAGCGAGGATGCGCTTGATGTCTGTTTGCGACACGGCCACGAGCGCGGCGAACACGGCGGTCAGCGCGCCAACCCACGTCACCGCCGTGAGCGGAATCGGCTCAGATGCACCAGCCTGCCGCAGTTCCATCAGCGGATATACGCGCGCCACGAGGAAGACGCCCGCCGCCACCATCGTGGCCGCGTGGATGAGCGCGCTGACGGGGGTGGGGCCTTCCATCGCATCCGGCAGCCACACATGCAGCGGGAGCTGGCCAGACTTACCGACTGCGCCGGCGAAGAGCAACAGGCCAATCGCTGAACTGACGGCGAGTCCACCGATGGTCGAATGCGCGACCATCTTGGCCAGCGCCTCTTGTTCAAGGCACCCGTGGCCGGCATCGTAGAAGAGCAACGTGCCGGTTTCCGAGTAGAGCCACACAATACCCAGAAAGAAAAAAACGTCGCCAATGCGCGTGGTAATAAAGGCCTTCTTGGCTGCTGCTGCCGCGCTGGGCTTGTGGAACCAAAAACCGATGAGGAGATAACTTGCGAGGCCCACCAGCTCCCAGCACATGAACAGCAGCATCAAGTTGTTCGCAATGATGAGGCCTAACATCGCGGCAGCGAAAAGGGACAGGAAGCAGAAGAACCGCGTGAAGTTCTCATCGTGGCTCATGTAGCCGACGCTGAAGATGAAGATGAGCGACCCGACGAAAGTAATCATTACCACCATTGCCGCCGTGAGCGGATCCAGCACCCAGCCGAGGCGTATCACGGTATCACCGAGCGCGAACCAATCGAAGCTGAAGACCTGCCGCGCTGCTGGGCCATGCTTGCCAAGCGTCTCTGCAAACGCCATGAGCGAAAGCAGGAACGACGTGCCCATCGCGCCGATGGCCAGTCCAGCAGAGAGTGAGCGGTTCGGCCGCTTTAGCAGTGCGCTGATGCCTGCCGCCAACAGCGGCAACACCGGAATGAGCCAAAGTTTTTGTAGAATCCAGGGCATTTCAGGGTGCTGTCGGGCAAATCTGGGGAGCAGCCTTGGGCAGATCTAGGCAAAGTGCGCGAAGGGCGTGGGCGGCGGGTGTCTTGGTGTAGAATTGGTTTGGTTTTGAGACAGTCACGCGCGGCGGTCAAAAGCCGACCAACTGAAGCGGTTGGCATAAGGCGGCGGCACCATCGCAGTGCTCTGGCTGACTTAGCGGGACGACAGCGAAGCCGGCAACCGGGCGGACTCGTTCCACAAAACTTTGGGTGTGGTTAACCATACAAAAAGCTGCGGTCTTGTAATCAGACTCGTTGCTAACATCAAGGCGCGAATCACGACCGTGGCCGATTGTGGCTTAAGGCGAGAATGGCCGTACACACCGCGAGGTAAACTCCGGAAGCGAAACACAATTGATTTGTACAGCCTTGGGGCTTGATTTGCCTCACGGTTTTGCTGGATGTTTAAAAAGTTCGCAGTTGACTCGGGAATAAAGTCGCGTCGTTTGGCGAATTCTGAGATGAGTCGTGGTCGAGTTGCTGTGATTTATTCGGGTCGCGTGCAGGGCGTCGGCTTCCGCTACACCGTCAAACAAGTGGCCGCGGGGTACGAAGTAACGGGTACGGTGCGGAACTTGGCCGACGGCCGCGTGGAATTAGTTGCCGAGGGTGCACGCGACGAAGTGGAAGCGTTTCGGCAGGGCATCCGGGACGCTGGGCTGGATAAGTTTATCCGGCAGGAAGAGGCCCAGTGGGCCGAAGCCCGCAGTGAGTTTCGTAGTTTTGAAATAGTTCGGTAAGCACCGCTTAATGAAATACGCTATCATCGCCGACATCCACGCGAACTGGGAGGCCTTTCAAGTCGTGCTGGCGGATGCGGAGGCCAATAAGGTGACCCACTATGCCTGCCTAGGCGACGTGGTTGGCTACAACGCCAACCCCAAGGAGTGCCTCGACTTTGTCCGTTCCAAGGGCTGGCCTGTGGTCAAGGGCAACCACGACGAATACTGCTCCGTGGACGCCGCGCTCGAGGGCTTCAACCCGCATGCTGCCGAGGCTGTCAACTGGACCCGCGCCCAGCTAGCCGAGGAGGACATCCTCTGGCTGCGCGAGCTGCGTTACATTCGGCTGGTCGCCAATTTCACCATCGTTCACGCGACGCTCGATGGCCCTAAACGTTGGGGCTACGTGTTTGATAAGCTAGCCGCGGCGGCCAGCTTCACTTACCAAAACACCAGCGTATGCTTCTTCGGCCACACGCACGTGCCGGTTGCCTTCGTGCGCGACGTCACGGTACGCGGCGGCACTTACTCCAAGTTTAAGGTTGAGGCGGGCAAAAAATACTTCGTCAACGTCGGCAGCGTAGGCCAGCCCCGCGACGGCAATCCCAAGGCAGCCTACGTCATCTACGATATTGATGAGCAGACCATCGAGTTGCGCCGTTTGGACTACGACATCGCAACCGCGCAGGCAAAAATCCGCGCTGCCGGCCTGCCGGAGCGCCTCGCGGAACGCATCGCGCTGGGCAAGTGAGGCCAATAGGAAACAAAATACATAAATAGTCGCCGCCCGACGCGCCCGCACACCGGGCGCGTTTCCTTTTTCGGAGGCACTCGCTCACCAATTTTCTCCGTATCTCTTGCGGCTCTTTGTGGCTAGAATTTACTCTGCGTTGCGGTGAAGGTTCTCATCCTCAAACCCAGTTCGCTTGGCGATGTGGTACAGGCGCTCCCGCTCTTGCGCCTACTAAAGCTGCACCGCCCCGCCGCTGAGGTTCACTGGTGGCTCGCCGCTGAGTTGCTTCCCCTGCTCGAAGGCGACGCTGACATTGCCCAACTCATCCCCTTCCAGCGTAAGAGCTGGCGCTCACCCGCCTACTGGCCACAAGGCCTAGCCCAAATCTGCGCCCTGCGGGCTGCCCACTACGACTGGGTCATCGACTTGCAAGGCCTCGCCCGCAGCGCAACTTTCGCGTGGCTCGCAAACGGGGCGTTCACTATCGGCCTCGAACTTGAACGCGAAGGTGCGCATCTCGCCTACGACCTCGCCGTGCCGCGCCCCAAAGACCGGCCGCACGCAGTGGACTGGTACCTCACGGTAGCTCGCGCGCTTGATATTCCGGTGCATGACCGCTTTGACTGGCTGCCGCCACAGCCCGCCGTTGCCACAAAAATAGCACTCAGGTGGCCGCACGACCGCTTCCGCTGGATTGGCCTCAACCCGGGTGCGCGGTGGGAAAACAAGCGATGGCCCGCCAAACATTTCGCCGAGCTCGTCCGCCAACTGGGCATGCACGACGCGGATATTCGCTTTGCTTTATTCGGCGGCGCCGACGATTGGCAACTCGCCGAGACCGTCCGTGCTACCGCGCCCGAACGCTGTGAAAACTTGGCCGGTTGCACCACGCTGCCGGAACTCATTGAAATTCTGCGCCGCTGCGAGGTGCTCGTGACCAATGACACCGGACCGATGCACTTAGCCGCCGCGCTGCGCAAGCCCGTGGTTTCCCTCTTTGGCCCTACGCAGCCCAATCAAACCGGCCCGTATGGCCAAACGCACCTCGCGCTGACGCACTCGCTCCCCTGTGCACCCTGCATGAAAAGCCGGTGCCATTGGGCCGAGCCGTTGGCATGCCTCTCGGGAATTTCCCCCGCACGCGTTGCGGAAGAAGTGAGGCGGCGGCTGGCTTAATCAGCTGGCTATGGTAAGTGGCCGTCAAAGCCTCCGCCCATGCATTAGCGGCAGATAGGATCCGCTCAAAGCTGCAATGCAGCCTACGTCGCCCAAAAAGCACAGCCACAATAGGGCTTGCAGCGACAGGTCAAATCCCTATCTTCTGGCCACCTTATCGCGGGGTGGAGCAGCCCGGTAGCTCGTCAGGCTCATAACCTGAAGGTCCTAGGTTCAAATCCTAGCCCCGCAACCAATTTGAAGGCGTAAAGCCCTCGATTTTCCTTAAAAGTCGAGGGTTTTCGCTTTTCTAAGCCCGGTCTCATTTTCCGTTCGGCAAGCGGCATTTTGGGGCACTTCCGGGCTATGATTTCCCTTTTCTTGCACTTGTGACGGGCCGGGTGCGTATCGGGTGCGGGTGATCCGTCCATGGGTCGCCCTTTTGCTGAAAAATCTGTAAGGCTAACCCATCGTATAAACATGCCCCCGTCGCCCCCCCCTTTGCCGGTTCGCGTGCGCTCGTGTCGTCGCGGATCGCGGGCCGGGGGGGGGCGGCGTTCGCCCGTGCCCGGCGGCAAGCGGCGGGGCGTAGGGGCTGGCGGTCACAGGCAGGCCCATCCGGGAAAACCGGCGCAAACTTGCAAATGAACCCGACGCAAAAGCAATTCTCCCTGAAGCGCGCAGCGTCAAAAAGCAATTTCCTAACAGTAACGGGTTTCTTTAGGGTGCGCCCGGTTCCACTCACGGTGCGGCCCAAAGTTGACCCAAGAATTTTGGCCGCGTGTTTCCGTAGTCAACGCCCAACGCGCCCACGGGCTGCGCGTCATTTCCATGTGGATTCGCCATGCGGCTTCCTCCCCCAGCGGGCCAAACTCGGCGCGGCTCATCGTGTGAGCAAAATAATCGTGAACCGCGCGAAGGAGGTCATTCACGAGTAACCGACGACCGTTGACATCCTTGAAGGACGATTCCTGCAACAAAGGATGGTCGTCGCTGTATTTTGCCCCCTTGGGGCCGAAAGTATTCTTGTCGGTCCCAAAAATGAAAAGGTGGTTGTTGTCGAAAATGTCCCGGCGCATCGCCGCCGAGTTTTCGTAGGGCTGTTCTTTTCCGGACCACGTCTCTACACGAACGGGTAAGCTCCGGTATTGGTCCTTTAGTTCTGCCGCCAGCGCGGTATATGCCCGGTTGACGCTCGGGTTTTCAAGGTCGTCTAGCGGAAGCCTGCTAAACTCATCCGCCACCCGTGTTTGATAGGCGTCTTGTTCGGGGGTGAGACGGCTTGCCGGTTGGGCACCCACTACGTCCCGCTCAACTAATCGCGCGGCGATTCGTCGGGCGATGGGGTTGTCTCGTCTTTCCGGTGTGGCTGGAAGTTTATCTGGAACCCGGTCGTAGGGAACTGTTTCTGGCCCTCCTTTACCGTAAGACCAGAGGCGCGAAAATGTGCGAGTAACTCCTCGTCCATTGCTGCCAAGGGATGCTTCGGCGCGTTGGACGCCTTCTTCAAAGGCTCGGAGTCTGGCGGTGTCATGTATGTCTTCTGCATAATAAATTTCCAATTTGTTGCCGTCAATCGTGAAACCTTCTAGGCGGGAATCTTTTGCGAGTTTTTGGACTTGCGGCGCGGACAGTGGTTGCTTGAGTTCAAACGTGTAGAACGGGACCACCCGCGACCCGTCGGTTGTGTCTGCGCCGATGACTGCGTCGTCCGGCGCGTTGCGTAAAACGTGAACTTGTTTCTGAGAGAAATTGCGCCCGAACCTGACCGCGCCAGCAAGGGCGTGGGCCAAAGATTCTTCTGAACCTCGCACTTGCACATTAACTGACGGTTCGTATGCGCTACCGAACACGCCCATCGTTGGGGTTGAAACTACTATTAAGTCCGTGTTGGCGAAGTAGTGGTTTAGCGCGTCGGTAGCTGTGTCGGACAGAAGTTGCTGCGCTACTCGCCCATCGGGGCCGCCGCGTGCTGCCCGTTTTTGCAGTTGGTTTAGACCGGGAATTTGCCCCGTGGCGGCGGATAGACGCAACTCGACTTCATCGTCGTCTAGCCGCTTGCGTACAGAGAACAGGTCCTCGCCACCGCCAAAAAGGTCGCCTCGTTCACGAATGGACGCGCAACAGTCTAAACCCCTTTCCCGTGCCCAGCATAGACGAGCACGAGCGGGAACAGTGTCAATCCGAGCAGTCAATTGCTCCCAAATTGGCGGAGGCCAGTCGTGCGAACGGCCTACGCTCGGCTCTCGACCAGCACCCAGCCAGTCAATTCACTTTTTTCCCGTTCACGCTCTTGATGCCAA
>Ga0194133_10003549_pt1 | contig 22004 bp, 16 predicted proteins | sample TA2KigOf40mmetaG_FD_155448 | JGI IMG/M metagenome (GOLD analysis project Ga0194133, IMG submission 155448) | Freshwater microbial communities from Lake Tanganyika, Tanzania - TA2015055 Kigoma Offshore 40m | ecosystem: Environmental > Aquatic > Freshwater > Lake | place: Tanzania: Lake...
ATCAGCCATAGACCGACACGACCTGCCCTAGCGCCCGCACTAGTACGAATTCCATCGATGAGCACGCGATTACCGGAGGTTTCAATGTTTCCCCCATTCCCCGATAGATCGCCACCATTAGCATTAATGGTGCCGCCAACTTTTGTGATGGCATTCGGGTTATTAACATCACTCCACAACACCACCTTACCGCCATCACCCGAGTGAATTGCGTTGGCATCAATCGTGGCGCGATCACCCATCGTGACTTTGGTTGCTTGTGGCAGATCGCCACTGCCTTGCCAATCACCACCGACTAAAACTTTGCCGCCACCGGTGGTGCCGTTAGCAAGAATGCTGGCGGTATCGTTCAACGCAATGTCGCGACCGGTGATGATGACTTCACCGCCTTTACCATTCAGCGCATCACTGCTTGCATTGATCACGCCGCTGTTGCTGACGGTGTCGGCATGAATGCGGACACTGCCGGCATCAGCCACATGCGAGCTGGCATCGAGAGTACCGCTACTGGTGACTTCGGTCGAAGCACCCAGGACGATTTTTCCGCCGATGCTTTGAATGCCGGTAGCGACGATCTCGCTGCTGTTCTTGATCACGCCCGAAGCAATGTCGTTATAGGCCTGAGCCGATACGATCACTTTGCCATCGGGTGCTTTGACGAGTTTGCGGTTTTCGATTAACGCGTTAACGCGTGATGGTTCGACCAACAAATCAACCCTGCTATTCGCGGGGTCAAAGTTCAGGGTGGTGGCCTCACCTGCTGCAAGCATGATGCTGCCGGACTGTGCAATTAGTACGCCGTCGTTTCGTACCTCGGGTGCGAGTAGTGCAATGTAGCCGCCGAGTTTTGCGGCGATCGATCCGGCATTGAGAATCGTGCCGGTGGCGCCATTGCGTTCAAAACGCATAACCCCCGACATGAAACGATCATTGGATATGGAGTGGGTGGTGGCGAACAAGGCGCCGACATCAACGCTGGCGTCTTTACCGAACCAGACGCCCGACGGGTTCATCAGGAATACCTGACCGTTCGATTGCAGGTTGCCGAAGATCTGGCTTGGGTTACCGTCGAGCACACGATTCAAAATCGCCGAGCTGGCATCGGGCTGCTTGAAGACCACACTCGCGTCACGACCAATGTTGAAGTTGTTCCAGTTGACGATGGCACGGTCACTGTTCTGCTGAACCGTCATCACGGGGGCTTGTGGAGTACCACTTTGCGAGATTGCAGCGCTACCGGCGACGACTGCACCACCACTCGGCAACTGGTTGGCAGCAGGCTCGGAATGTGCCGTGCCGACGCAAACCGTCAGCGCGGTTAGCGCGGCGAAACAGGTACGGATCAGCGATGTCGTCAGAAGACGCGGAAGCATCATCATTCAGAACGTTATCGATGCCGCCAGCCAAAAGCGATCAAGATGCTTGGTGCCATCTTGGTCAACTCTATCGCCCGAGGAGTTGAGCAAGGGATTGGGGTTATCCCCAATACGACGGGACCACACCATACTCACCGTCAAGTTACGCGGCAGATTGGCGATCATCGCAAGGCCACCACCACTGTAGCGAAGGATGTCGGGTGTTGGATTACCTGGATAGGGATCGATGGTTTGTTGCACGCGCCCCTCGTCGCGGAACATTCGCAGTTCGATACCGTTGGAAAAACGCTTTCGTAGTGCAACCTGAAGCAACTGCCCCGAGCTACCACCGCCCTCACTGGTGGGATATGCCCGTACGCCAGAAGCACCGCCAACAAAAAACTTTTCTGATGAGTCGAGATTGCGAGACGCCTCTTGCGCACTCGCACTGGTGTAAAACATCCACCCATCTAGCATGGACTGACTACGTGAAACGCTCACATTAAGTTTTCGGTACATACCCTCCATTCGCGTACTCGCGATATCAGTCAACCTGCTCTGCTCGTCATTGAATTCCAAGCGTCCAAGACTGGCACTTGCCGATACCTGGTTGTTCGCGCCGCTGATGAGCCAGTTGTCGAGCCAGTTACCCAACATCGAAACTGCCCCAACTTGAGTCCCATAGCTACGCGACACGATCTGGTTGGCGAAGTTCTCGAACCATTTGGCGGTGTAGCTACCGCTGACGTACAGGTTGCCTTGCTGACTCCGGACCACCGGATAGGAGACATCTGCTGATGCGCTGCTGGACTGGCCGGTGAGATTCGAGAGCGCTTGGGGGCCACCGATCACCCGATAGTCAATGCGACTGGCATTAAAGCCGGCGCGGACGCCGTCCAAGCCGATAGGCATCGAGAATCCCGCGCGCCCAAAACGCGTCCCCTCGGAATGCATCAGTGACAAGGTGAGTTGCTCACCTCGACCGGTCGGGCTATTCAGCGCAAGCTCCATTAACTCGCGCTGCTCACCCGTGCTGACGGAGCCGTGCTGATCGATGCCAAGACTGCCGGTCAGTACCGGCTTGTGTCGCGATTGCAGCACCACCTGCGTCTCGCCCTCGGACTGCCCTTCAGCCAAACCAGCTTGAACCGAAGCACCTGGCAAGTCATTAAGCAGCAAGACGGTGCGATCCAGCACATTGGTGTTCACTGCTTTCTCGAGTTTCATCGCACGTTCTATGCGATCGAGAATCAGCTCGGAATTGATACGGCCATCGGATGTCGGATCCAGCTTCGCGCCGCCGTAGCGTGCTTCAGCCACACGCAAGGTGATCACACCTTCATCAATCTCTTGACGCGGAATACTGACCGTCGCAAGAAATCCGCGATCGCGATACGCCAATGCGGCTAAAGCAGCTGCGTTTTGCAGATCTTCGAAGTCAACCGGACGCCCGATATACGGCGCAACCGCGCGATTTAATGCGCTGTCGGAGAGCAGTGTGTTGCCGACAAACCGGAACTTCGAGACCACCATGGTCTCGCCTTTGGCTTTTTTCTCCGCAGAGCCATCTGGCCCGGATTTAGGTTCAATTTTTGGAAGTATTGGGGTCGTGAGCGATCGCTCGACCTCGTTGCGAAGGGTGCCACCAACGCCCAGTTCCGCCTCTGTTAGGGGTGGGTTTTGAGCATGCGTTGAGGGCACGAAACCACCTGTAATTGCGGCCCCAAACAGCGCAATTTGCAGTCCCGATTTCAATGCCTTCAATGCGGCTGGTAACCCAGCGCACCGCGTTTGGTCGGACACCCGACTCGTCATCTCACTAATCCCCTGAAAAGCGTTGAAATTCCTATGTTTTCTTCGGAATTTCTGGGCCAGAGTTTAGCCAGAAGACATCTTTTTTAACCTACGAAATCCTACAAAATTTACCCAAAAAATAGGCAATTAATGGGTGAAAAATCAGGTCGATTTGGATGCGTAAAAAGGTGTGAGTTTTGACGCCTTGTAGCCCTGGCAATTGCCAGCTGGATGCGACGCTTACCTCAACTAAAAATTTTGGTTTTTAATGCAAAAAAACCCGTATTGGTATGTTTTTTATATCTAACAAGCATTTTTCGCAAAATTGGGTATAGTCCCTCCCCAATCAGGGGGCAGGATTGGATAAAAGAATGAATAAAATTACCACCCAATTTCGGCAGTAAGAAAGGCGCAGGAAAATTGGCCTAGTAATGGGCAGATAAAGCGGCCAACAGACCAACCCGAAATCGCCATAAAAATTAACAAATTATTATTTGCCAATTTAGCATCGAAATAATAGGTAATTATGGGTAAAGAATAACCTCTGAAAATCACCTGATAATGCGCTCGGCGATATTCTGGTTTACCCGATTGGGTGTAGCGGCAACCCAATCGGCCCAAAAATGGCATTAATGGGTAGTGTTCGAAATCCAATATTTAAACCATTTTCTTTAGATTTTCAAAGAGTTATTTTTCGGGGCTTGCCAATTCGGCAGGCGTATCGCTGGAACGCAATTCAGATTATTCTTGCCGTCCGGCGGCTCAAATCCCGATTAATTCGGGATGCCCCAAAAGCGGCGGCGGCCTTCATCCTGTTGGCCGCGGTTAAACCTCTTGGACTTGGTGTCGACAACCAGTGCGTCGCTAATGGATGGAATATTGGAATCATGATTTTGCCCCCGACATTACCCATTTCTGCCCTCAGCGTTTCGCTGATTGCTCAGATTCACGAGCATAAGGGGGCGTTAAGGGCCATGAACAACCTCTCGCCAGCACGCTTGCTCGCGCTGAGGCAGGTCGCGACCATGGAGAGCGTCGCAGCGGGTGTGCGTCTCGGCTCTGTGGTGCTGTCCGATGGCGAGGTACGCCATGTGCTGGGCATGCTGAAATACCGAATGGGTGCGCAGGAGGCATTAAATTCGGCCGCTGAGCCCATTGCTGCGTTGGAGGCAGAGACCGATACCGATGCAGAACTGCTTGATATGCTCGGCCAAGCCGAGCTAGCAACGGGTATCGATGATTTCAGCGCCGAGCCGCTGGCAGATAACGAGATTGAGGCACTACTGGTCAGCCAGGCAGGCCAAGTGCGCGTGTTTAACGCGGATGAAGAACAAGCCGCTGGCTACTACGAAGCCCTGAATTGTGTGCTGGGTCTGGTGCCTTCACGCAAATTGACTGAAGAGGATTTGCACGAACTGCATCGCACTCTGCTCAAGCACAGCAAGAAGGATGTCTGGCATGCCGGTAAATACAAGGCGTCCGCCAACCACCGTTCGTTCAATAACCCGGACACAGGCGCTCGCTCGCAATTACCGGGCGCAAACCCCCTAGAGGCCCCCGCAAAGCTGAGAGGCCTGCTGGAATGGCTGCAGGGTGAAAGAGAACACCCAACGCAACACCCATTGTTGACCATTGCAGCGTTCATTGCCGGTTTCCATGCGATTCGCCCCTACCAGGACGGTAATGCGCGCATGGGCTTGCTGCTGACCCGCTTGCTGCTACTTCAGAGCGGCTACTCGCAAGTGGCCTATGCCTCGTTGGAAGCACAGCTTGAGCGTGACCGTGATGCGTTTTATACGGCGCTAGATCGGACGCTGGCGGGTATTCACAACCCCAACCCGCACTGGGAGCCTTGGACCGCCTTCTTCCTTAGCTCGCTGGTTGATCACGCGCGGCGGCTGTTCAGTCGCCTCGAGCGTGACAAAGAGATTTTCTCGGCCTTGCCCAAACTATCGTCGGACATTGTGAATTTGGCACGTGAACACGGCCGGGTCACGATGGCGGATGCGATTCGCCTCACCGGCAGTAACCGAAATACGCTGAAGCTGCATTTCCGCAAGTTGGTGCATGAGGGCCGCTTGATGCGGCATGGGATGGGCGCTGGCGTCTGGTACCAGCCACGATAAGTACCAATAAAAACGGGCGGACTTAACAAGTCCGCCCGTATTCTTTTTTGGCTGCAGTATTGGGCTGCAGCGATGATCGGGAATCAGCGTTTGTTGTTGAGCATCTCGATCTTGCCGTGCAGTTCTCCGCCCTTGCGAATCTCGAGTTCACCACAGGCGATCTGGCCATGCATGACGCCCGTCGCCTCAATCACCAGCAGCCGCGTTGCGGTAGCCGATTGATCCATGCGACCCGCGACGACAATCTCTTCGGCAGTTGCAATGCCATTGACCACGCCGGAATTCAGTACACGCAAGGTTTGCGCGCTTAGTTCGCCTTCTACGGTGCCATTCACAGTGGCCGCCGCTGGCACCATCAAGCGCCCCTTGGCGATCACACCACTGCCAATATAGAGGGTTCCTTCTGGCGTTGTTTCCTTCATTGCATCTTCCTTATTGAGGTATTCCGCTCGCCGCAAACGCGAGGCTGACTCGCGGGTTGATCATGCTAGAGTCGGGGAGATAAAGTAACCTACAAAAACCTACATAGCATCACTTAGATGATCTGCAGCGGTATACACAGTTGATAGCCCACCAAGCGGATCGAGCGAATGCAACGATGCTCCGCGCCGACTTCGAACAGCTTTTTGCGCAAACGAACCATTTTTACTTCAAGCGTGGCCTTGCGCAGATCATCCGGTTGCTGACCCAATGCTTCCATTAACTGCCAGTGCTCTAGTTGTTGGCCCACACTCGTAGCGAACGCCGATAGCATCCGCAGTTCTGCGCGAGAGATCACCACGGAGCCTTTGGGCCCATTCAGTAACATTGCGCGGGAATCGACTACAAAGCCATCCACCGCGCCACTACTGGATGGTGACTTGGCAAGTTCAATACGTCGTTGCACCGCAGTGACCGCTGCCAGCAACTCTTCCACCGCAACCGGTTTCGGCAGATACACATCAGCACCGTTATCGTAGCCAGCGATCCGATCGTCTACTTGGGTGCGACCACTGGCCATGATGATCCCGGCACCGGGGTTGCCTTTGCGGATGCGACGCGCCAATGACAGTCCGTCTTCGCCGGGCAGGTTGATATCAATGACAAATATATTTGCATGAAACCCGGCCGCCTCATCATCCAGCGCCTCGGCACAGTCGATTCCCTGCACTTCATGACCTTGCTGCCGCAGTGCCTCCATGGTCACCGCGCGCAAGGCGTCATGATCCTCAATGACTGTGATATTCAATTTGGCAACCATACTGTAAATTTTACTGAGAGTTCTTGCCGCTCGTAGCGTACTGCGCCGCCGAGCAAGCGCATAAAATTGGCCACTAAATAAAGGCCCAGGCCCGAACCCGAGTGGCGACGCGCGCCGTCGGCACGATAATATTTTTTAAACAACTGTTCCTCGTCCGGGAATACCGCAACACCGGCGCGCAAGGCCACCTCGTTTTCTACGCTGATCTCGCAACCTCTCAGCCCCCCCTGCATTGCCTGCCGCACCCGTAACTGAATCATGCTGCCGGGTGGCGAGTACTTGAGCGCATTATCAAGCAGGTTGGAAACCACTGACTTCAGCAACTGTCGATCGGTTTTAATGGTGATTCGCTCTTCGTGATACACCGCGAAGCGCGCCGGGTCGGCTGACTTGTGCAATGTCTCCTCAACCAGCTCATCAATGCGGAAATATTCGTAGTGCGAAATGATCTGATCATCCTCGAACTTTTCCACCAACAGACAACGATCAATCAGATCATTGATGCTCTGCAGGGTTCCGCGAGCGTGCGAAATCATCTCACCGGTCGGCTGAGGCGTACCGAACACCATATGCAATACGGACAGCGAGGTCTTCAGCTCATGCGCCAGCATTTCCATGAAGCGGCTTTGCAGCTGCGTCTTTTGCCGCTCGATTTCGACTTGTTGCGCTGAGGTCTGGGCGCGCAACATAGCTAGATTGCGCGAAGCCTCGTTACGAAGCGCTCGGACCTGCAACAAGGTCACCAAAACAGCACCCGTCAAAATGCCGTGGATCAGATACAGGTGCAGGTTAAGTTCAGGCGCATCGAACAAGCCCAGCGCATGCGAAGTTGCGACGACCAAAACGCTGCTAACCAAGACGTAAAACAGTATCAAAGCACGCTTGGAGATGGGCGGTTGGGCGTCCTCAGTCGCGGTTTTCCCCACCGTGCAGGAGATAGCTGTCGCGAGCACCAGGAATGGCAAAAGGGTGACCGACATCATGTTGATGCGCATCGCCAGCCTAACCTCACCTGACATGATTAACACAAACACAATACCAAACACAGCCACGGCCAGCAGTGGAATCAATCGCAACAACCACCGCGCTGGTTGAAACTCGCGCAAAAAGAAGTAGTGAAAGATCGAACTAACCACCACGTAGCCGCAGAAGACCACGTTGGATAGGGTATCGATGGTCATGGCCGACAGCAGATCGCCGAACAGTACCCGGTTGTAGCCGACCAACGTCATAGCGTAAATGATGGCCGTCAGCTGGGTGATGCTGAACATCGCCATCATGGTTTCGCGCCAATGCGCCCAGTGCAGCACTGCCCATAAAAAAAACAGCAGCAACACGCCGAGCATTAGCCCGTACACCATCTCCTGCAGCAGGCGCGCATGCTGAAAGTCCTCTGTCGTCATCACCTGTACATGAATGAAACTGGAACTGGTGGTCGAGAGGCGTATCCAGATCTCGCGTGGCTTGGCAGATGCCGGAATGACAAAACCGTGGCTAAGTGACTTAATCTCAGCGTCGTGCCACTCAACGTGGTCACCGGCTTTACGCACCCGGCCTGATGTATCTAGCGGGTCATGCAGCTCAAGATCATCCAGGTAAGTCGGACGTATCCGGACCACCCACGTGTCGCCCCTGCGCGCGCCGGGGTCACCCGCTATGGACAGCTGTAGCCAAGTGGCAGAAGCGGTAAAGCCTCGGCTGAGGACACCGGTGAAGGGCTTTGCTGTGGCACGCTGCGCATCGGCCAGCGACATTTGACTGCTGGGATCGTCGACATAGGCGCGCGAAATAATGCGGTCATCAGCCTGAACGAATGAAGCAGCAAACAGCAAAAGCAGCACAGTGAATCGCTGCAGAAATCGCATCTCGGAAATTTGTTTTTATTGATCTGATGCGGATTATCGCAGAGAGCGTGCCTCGGCTCAGGCAATTACGATCATTTGCCCAGCCTGCCCTGCTCTGCCAAGTGCCCGCTCAGCGGCTTGCAGTAGATCCTCTGGCGAAGAAAGCGTACCGCCGCATGTGGCGAGGCCGATGAGAAGGGCAATACTCTGTTTGCAGGTGGCAGTTAAAAAAGGCTCACGCGCAGCTGCCGCATGAATCCTTCGGGCTGCCTGCAGGCCTTTGACCTGATCGGTAGCTCGCAAAACCAGTGCGAAAGCGCCATCCTCACGCCGACACAGCGCATCGGCCCGACGCGCAGTTCGGGACAGCGCGCCCGCCAAATGACGCTGCAGCATTTGGACGCCATGCGGATCGGTGGGCAGCGAGTCGCGGCCCGATGCGGTTGCACGAATGAGTGCCAGACTCAGTGGCAGCCGCTCTTGCTGGTAGCGCTGGCACTCATGTTGAATTGCCAACAGCAAGGCATCTTGGTTGCCGAGACCAGTGAGACTGTCCACCAGACCTGCACATGAATGAAACTGGAGCTGGTGGTAGAGACACGTATCCAGATCTCGCGTGGCTCGGCAGATGCCGGAATAACAAAACCATGACCGAGCGATTTGACCTCCGCATCACGCCATTCGACATGGTCGCCGGCTTTGCGAATTCGGCCTGATGTATCTTTCGGGTCATGCAGCTCAAGATCATCCAGGTAAGTCGGACGTATCCGCACGATCCACGTGTCACCCTTGCGCGCCCCGGGTTCACCCGCTATGGACAGCTTCAGCCAAGTGGCGGAAGCGGTGAAGCCTCGGCTGAGGACACCGGTGAAGGGCTTTGCTGTGGCACGCTGCGCTTCGGCCAGCGACATTTGACCGCTGGGATCGTCGACATAGGCGCGCGCGATGACACGATCATTGGCCTGGACGAACGAAGCAACTAGCAGCAAAAGCAGCACAAGTAATCGCTGCAGAAATCACATCTCGGAGATTTGTTTTTATTGATGTGGTGCGGATTATCGCAGAGAGCGAACTCGGACTCAGCAAGCGGCAACCAATTTGATGCCCGTCACAAATGAGTTTTCGGAAATCTTCAACACTGGGGAATTACTGATGATTCATAAATGATAATTCTTTGCCATAGACCCCGGAATCCCTGAGCTGTACGGTAACAAGTATTAACGGCGAACCGTTATGAGCCAGGGTATCGCGCCAATCTTCCAGACGCGTGCGCTCTGCAAGACCTATCGAACCGGTAATAACGAAGTCCGCGCGCTGCAAGACATCGACCTAGACATTTATCCGGGTGAATTCATCGTTCTGCTCGGACCATCGGGCAGTGGCAAGTCGACACTATTAAACATCTTGGGCGGGCTCGACCGCCCTTCCTCAGGCAGCGCGCATTTCGTCGACCATGAATTGAACGGCGCCAGCGATGAGGATCTCACCCGCTACCGGCGCGAACATGTCGGCTTCGTGTTTCAGTTCTATAACCTGATGCCCAGTTTGACGGTTCGCGAGAATGTCGAGCTGGTGACCGATATCGCCGAACACCCGATGCTGGCTGCCGAGGCGCTGCAGTTGGTCGGGCTGGGTGACCGGCTAGATCATTTTCCGTCGCAGTTGTCGGGCGGCGAACAGCAGCGGGTGGCGATTGCGCGTGCCATTGTCAAACGCCCTGCCGTGTTGTTGTGTGACGAACCCACGGGTGCGCTCGACTACCAAACCGGCAAACGCGTGCTCGAGGTTATCGAGCAGATCAATCGTGAACTGCACACCACCACCATTGTGATCACGCTCAATGCCGCGATCGCGGGCATGGCGGATCGGGTGCTGTATCTGGGCAACGGTCGGCTGCAAAAAATCAGTATTAACGACCACAAGCTCAGCCCAACCGAGTTGTCGTGGTGAGCCAGCATCCAACATGACCGCACTCGACCGCAAGTTGCTGCGGGATCTGCAACGGCTATGGAGCCAGGCGCTGACGCTGGCGCTGGTGGTCGCTGCCGCAGTCGCCGGTTTCATCACAACCTACAGTGCCTACGACTCGCTGCAGTATGCGCGCGACCGTTATTGCGCGGCTGGTCAATTCGCTGACCTATTCGCTGATTTAAAGCGCGCACCGGATCGGGTGATGCAGCAACTGGCCCAAGTGCCTGGCATCGCCTCGCTTGAAACCACGGTGGTGCGCGATGTGCAAGTCAGCATCCCCGGTGTCAGCGACCCCATCATTGGCAAGTTGATCGGGCTCGATCCCAAGCATCCACCACAAATCAATCGGGTGTTCCTGCGCAGCGGGCGCATGATTTCCAGTCAACGTAGTGGCCCGCACGAGGTATTGATCTCGGAAGCTTTCGCGATCGCGCGCGGGCTACAGCCCGGTGATCATTTATTCGCACTCATCAATGGCAAGCGTGAACGACTGCTCGTGGCCGGTATCGCGCTCTCACCAGAGTTCATCTTCGCGGGGTTTTCCGGTGCACCTGACTTGAAAGGCTATGGCGTTTTCTGGCTGGATAAAAAAGTACTGGCCAGTGCCTATCAGATGGACGGTGCATTCAACCACGTGAATCTGCGCCTTGCACCCGGCGCGAAGCAGGTTGAAACGATTGCCGGCATCGATCGTGTACTGCAACCGTTGGGCGGCATTCGTACCTACAGCCGAGATGAGCAGCTCTCCTACACCCGTGTGGAATCGGAGATCAAAGAACAACGCGTTCTGGGCACACTACTGCCTGCAATTTTTCTGGCGATAGCGGCTTTCCTGCTGAATGTGGTACTGGGACGGCAGATACTCATGCAGCGCGAGCAAATCGCTGCACTGAAAGCACTGGGCTATGACAACGCGCGTATTGGTTGGCACTACATCAAGCTGGCGCTGTTAATTGTGGCGGTGGGTGTTGTGCTCGGCATGGTCGTCGGTGCATGGCTGGGCGAGATGCTGACCATGCTGTATCGCAAGAGCTTCAGCTTTCCTGAGTTTTACTTCCGGGTTCGGCCCGCCTTGTTCCTGATTGCGTTCTTGACCACCGTGAGTGCTGCACTGGCTGCTACATGGCAAGCCATCAAAAGCAGCGTTCGGCTGGCACCGGCCGAGGCGATGCGACCACGCGCACCCGGGGCGTATCACCCCACCATCATCGAAGTGCTTGGCTGGCGCGCGGCCTTCTCACCCAGCATGCGCATGGTGTTCCGCAACATGCAACGCAACAGCATTCGAGCGGCCTTGACGATATTTGGTGTCGCCGCTTCCATCGCGGTGCTAATTAGCGGCACCTCCTGGGGAGATGCCATCGACCTGCTCCTCAACACCCAGTTCCGGCAGGTACTGCGCGCCGATGTTAGCGTCGGTTTGATAGAACCGAGAAACATCACTGCCCTGCATGCGCTGGCGCGTCTACCGTATGTGTCTGCGGTTGAACCTGCACGCTCGGTACCGGTACGGCTGGTACATCAGCACCGTCATTGGCGCGGCATGATCCAAGGGCGACCCAGTGTGCCCCAGTTGCATCGGGTCGTCGGTCTGGATAAACAATCGATGCCACTACCCGCTGATGGCCTGCTATTGACCGACCGACTGGCTCATAAACTAGGGCTGCGTGTCGGCTAGGTCTTGACGGTCGAGGTTGAAGAAGGTCAACGCGAGATCTTGAGACTACCGGTCGTGGCGGTGGTGAGCGAGTTGATGGGCATGAGCGCCTACATCGAGCGACGCAGCCTGAACCGGCTTCTACACGAAGGTGATGTGCTGAACCGGGTCACGCTATTGGTTGATCGCGGTCATGAAGCCGAGTTATTACAACACCTGCAGGAAACGCCGGTAGTGGCTGCAGCCTTCAGCAAAGCTGCGTTGCTGGCCAATGTACAGGGCATCACCGCGCGTAACTTACGCATCATCACCGGCGTGTTGACCATCTTCGCGTCCATTATCGCGGTGGGCGTGGTCTATAACCAGGTACGGGTTGCACTGGCTGAACGTGCGTGGGAACTGGCGAGCTTGCGGGTGCTTGGTTTTACACGTGGCGAGGTGTAGAAAATCCTGCTAGGTGAGATCGTGCTTGAAATCGCGCTCGCGATACCCATCGGCATGATCGGTGGCCTGGCGCTTGCGAAAGGCATGGTCGCCCTGATCGAAACGGATGAATTCTTCCTGCCGGCGCAAGTACAAGCCTCCACTTATGCATATGCGGTGCTCTGCGTCCTGATCACCGGTGTGATCAGCGCAGCGATTGTTAACCGCAAGATTCGGGAACTTGATTTAGTGGGCTTACTTAAAACGCATGAGTAGGGATGATGATCAAGCCAAGTCGTATGAATGTACCGATCAGGACAATGATAGTGATGCAATTTTCAAGATACTGGGTCCCGGCCTGCGCCGGGATGACGAATAGTTGAGTCGTTAGCTAACACGTCTTCATCGCGTTGTACGCCGATAACTAGATCCCGGCCTGCGCCGGGATGACGAATAGTTGAGCCATCAGCCTAAACGTCTTTATCTCGTTGCATGCCGATATTGAGTTACTGACTATTTAAGCCCTCAGCCCATAAATCGTCATCCCGGCGCAGGCCGGGATCCATGACTTTTCTCCATAAAAGAGACACAGAAAAAATGAGGCAGAAACCCGGATTGCTCACTGCATTAATCGTTTTTCTCGCCATCCTCGGTTGGGCGTTCTATCCAAAACCATTCGACGTGGATGTCGTAGAACTTCATGTGGGTAATTTCGAGCGTACGATTGAAGAGAGCGGTAAAACTCGCCTGCGCGATCGCTATGTCATCTCTGCACCCGTCGGAGGCAAACTCGCCCGCTTGACGGTTCGTGAAGGCGATGTGGTGAAAGCGGGGCAAATCGTAGCCCTGTTGTGGCCAGCACCCCCACCCTTGCTCGATGAGCGTCGCCTGCAAGAACAGCGGGAACAAGTCGCAGCCGCAGAAGCCAGCGTCGCACGCGCCAATGCTGGCCTGCAAAAATCGGCACTGGTGCTATCGCAAGCAGAAGCGGATTTGCGACGACAGGAATCACTGGCAGCGCGCGGGTTTATCTCACCGCTACAAATTGAGAATGCCCGATTGATCGTTCACCAGCGACAACGTGAGCGAGAAGTAGCGGCGCAGGAAAGTAATGCTGCCCGTCATCAACTTGCGCAGCTACGCATCGCATTGCAGCGTATCAGCGGTAATGAATCACTCGCCAAGCAAGCGGTGGCAGTCACCGCACCGAGCAGCGGCAAGGTCGTGAAGCTGCGACAGCAAAGTGAAGCCGTACTAGCGGCGGGTGCGAACTTGCTGGATGTGGGCGACCCAGGGGCGATCGAGGTGATCGTCGAGTTGTTGACCGAAGACGCAGCACAGATAAAACCCGGCGCACTCGCCACACTAAGTAATTGGGGCGTACCGACCGCGCTGCAAGCGCGTGTACGTTTGGTAGAACCCTCTGCATTCACCAAAGTGTCTGCACTCGGGGTTGAGGAACAACGGGTCAATGTTGTCCTCGACATTAGCTCGCCACCTGCGGTATGGGAGACCTTGGGGGATAACTACAAGGTGGATGTCACAATTCCGGTCCAGAGCGCGTTCAAGGTCATGTTAGTGTCTGTCGGCTGCCTATTTCCTTTAGGAAGTCGTAGCGCGCTGTTTGCGTTCGATCAGGGGCGTGCCCGCGTGAACGAAGTGACGCTCATGGCCCGTAACGGTCGCGAGGCCTGGATCAACACCTCGCTAGAAGTAGGCACGAAAGTGATCGCCTATCCCCCCGCCAGTTTGAAAGATGGTGATCGCGTCAATATGATCGAGTGAGCATGATTGATCGCCCTACCAGCATCATCAAACGCACTAACGATGGTGGGTGTAGAACTGGTGTTTAATGAATTGCACAACCGCCAGATAACTCAGCACTAATGCGGCTAACACACCAAAGAAAGATAGCGGAGGCGGTACAAAGCCGAAATAGGTACCGAATGAGGTAAATGGCAACAGCATCGCCAACAGCACAACGATCAGTGAAGTGCCGGCCAATAAATGATGGGGGCGGCTTTTCAGTGGATTGCCACGAGTACGAATGATAAAGATGACTAGCACCTGAGTGCACATCGATTCAATAAACCATCCCGTCTGAAACAGCGCCTCGTTGGCCTTGAACATCCAGAGCAGAAGTCCGAAAGTCAGAAAATCAAATAGCGAGCTAACCGGACCGATCACCCACATGAAATTCTTGATCATCTGAATATCCAGTACATGGAGCCGCTCCAGCTCGGCATCATCAACTTTATCCAGGGGAATCGCGATCTCTGACAGATCATACAAAATATTGTTCAGTAAAATCTGGGTCGGTAACATCGGCAGGAAGGGTAGAAACACCGATGCGCCCGCCATGCTGAACATATTTCCAAAATTAGAACTACTCCCCATCATGATGTATTTCATGACGTTGCCGAAGGCTCGTCTTCCCTCGATTACGGCCCGATGCAGGACACCGAGGTCATGCTTGAGCAGGATGACATCAGCCGCAGCTTTGGCAACATCCACCGCGCTATCGACCGATAGGCCCACATCCGCGCTGTTTAATGCGGGCGCATCGTTGACACCATCACCCAGATAGCCGACCACGTATCCGCTCGCGCGAAACGCCGCGATTACCCGCTCTTTCTGCGCCGGATTCAAGCGGCAAAACACATTCGCAGTCTTCAGCCGGGCTTGTAGGGCGGCCTGATCAAGTTGCTATATTTCCGACCCCAGCACCAAGCCTTTGATGGGCAAATCGAGTACCTCGCACACACGCCGAGTGACCCGATCGCTGTCGCCTGTCAGCACCTGTACAGCGACACCAGATTTTTGCAGATCTTGCAGCGCTTACCTGGCGCTTTCACGCGGAGGATCGAGAAACGTCACAAAGCCTGCCAATACCAGCGCCGACTCATCATCCACAACTGCGTGCGGGTGGTCAGTATCGACCCGCTTGTATGCAATGGCTAGTATGCGATACCCGCGATATTCCTGAGCGTGATAAACCGTACTGATCTTTTGGCGCACAGATTCATCAAGCGCGAGTAATTCAACCGAAGAATCAAAACATGTACATAACTTTAAAATTTCTTCTGGCGCACCTTTGACGACCAAGTAGCGGTGATTGTTCTTCTCCAGCAGCACAGATACTCGCCGTCGCTCGAAATCAAACGGGACTTCGTCAATTTTTTGCCAGCCAGCGATATCGATTTTTTGATGACCCAGGATCGCTTCATCCATAGGATTACGCAGACCACTCTCGAACCAGCTATTCAAATAGGCAAACTCTAGTACCTGGTCGTTATTTTGGCCAAATGGATCGGTATGCGATTCAATTTGAATCTTTGCTTCGGTCAGCGTACCGGTTTTATCGGTACACAGCACATCCATGGCGCCCAGATCTTGAATTGCGCTCTGTCGCTTCACAATCACTTGCTCGCTCGCCATACGCACTGCACCACGTGCCAGCGTGACGGAGACCACCATTGGCAATAATTCGGGGGTGAGACCCACGGCGAGCGCGACTGCAAACAAGAAAGATTCCAACCAGGGTTTATGTGATAGCAGGTTCACCATCAGCACAAACAACACCATGCTGATGGTCAGACGAAGAATCAGGACGTTGAATTTCCGTGCGCCTCGTTCAAATGTGCTGATGGGTTCGGTTGCAGAGAGTCGTTCCGCAATCAAACCAATCTGAGTGCTTGATCCAGTACGGACAATGCATAATTTTGCACTGCCCGATACGACCGATGTGCCCATGAATAATGCATGATTAGCTGACTGCAAATCGAGCGGCTCATTGTGCTCAAATGAATCTGCAATGGCGTGTAATGCTTTGAGGTCTTGCGCATATTTTTCGACCGGATACGACTCGCCGGTGAGTACCGACTGATTGACGAAGCAATCACGCGCCTCAACCACGATGCCATCGGCGGGCACCAAATCGCCCGCCTTGAGTAGCACCAGATCACCCGGCATTACCTCACTGACGGCAATACTTTGCTCAACGCCATTGCGGATGACGCGGGTACGTAGCGCGATCGATACACGTAATTTTTCTGAAGCCCTGCGTGCGCGGTGCTCTTGAAAGAAATCCAGCGTGACACTGGCAAGCACAATCACGCTGATAATAAAAAAATTCGCTAACTCGCCCAGCACCGCAGAAGCCAAGCTAGCCAGCAACAAGATCAGGACTAGGGGATTGCGAAAATGCGCAAGATACTGCCGCCAAAGTGGCAACTCGCGTTGTTGCACAAAGCGGTTTTCGCCATAGCGCCGGCGCATCTGTGCAGCTTGCTGTGCGCTCAGGCCGGTTAAGGGGTCGGTAGCCGGTGGCGGGTTTAACCACCACGGTCGCCGCGGCAACGGGTTACGTTGAGGCTTCATCGTATGACGAGCAGATTGACAGACCAAACTGTGCAATACAGCGCGCCAACAAGAAACGCTAGCGATTTGGTTTGTTCAGATAAGTATGCTGAGTTGCCGCAACATGACCCGTAAAAAATTTAGGCGATTCAGAACTCGCTTTACCAAATCACTTGAGGCGTCGGTAGCAACGACCCCGACCCAGGAAGCAAGGCTCTAGGTACCCAGCTCGACCAACAAATCTTTCGCTGCCACCACCGCGCTCGGTTTGACATACACCTGCTTGACAACACCATCTGCCTCGGCGCGAATCATGGTTTCCATTTTCATCGCTTCGATCGACACCAGCGGATCACCTTTCGCGATTTTTTGGCCGGCCTGTACTGCAACAGTCACCACCATACCGGGCATCGGCGCACCGATATGTTTAGGGTTCCCCTCATCGGCTTTCGGATGCGTGATCGCAGAAACCAAACCGGCATGCTGCACACGCACCATACGTGGCTGACCGTTTAATTCGAAGAACAGCTTGCTGACACCCTCATCTTCGATCTCACTGCGACCCACTAGACGAATTACCAGTGTCTTGCCCTTGTCTATGCTGACCGAGATCTCCTGACCATCTTTCAGGCCTTCGAAGAAAACATCCGTCGGCAATACAGAAACATCCCCATGCGCACGTTTATGCTGTGCATAGTCGGTAAACACTTTCGGATACATCAGGTAAGACGCCAGCTCCTGATCACTGATTTTCCGATCGACCGCTTTTTCTGCGGTTTCACGCATCTTGTCCAAATCAACCGGCGGCACATTGGCGCCGTAACGACCTTCGAGTGGCTTCCCACCCTTGAGTACTTTTTTCTCCAGCGCCTTGGGAAATCCATCGGGTGGAAACCCCAACTCGCCTTTGAACAATGAGATCACTGACTCGGGGAAAGCGATTTCCTTGTCGGGGTTGGTCACATCATCGGGCGTTAAATCATTCGCCACCATGAACAGTGCCATATCACCCACTACCTTGGAGGTAGGCGTAACTTTCACGATATCTCCAAACAATTGGTTCACATCGGCATAGGCTTGCGAGACTTCGTTCCAGCGATGCTCGATGCCCATCGCTCGCGCCTGTTCGCGCAGGTTGGTGTATTGACCACCCGGCATTTCATGTCGATAGACATCCGAGGTACCGGAACGGATATCTGCTTCAAATGGTGCGTAGTAGCGACGTACCCCCTCCCAGTATTGCGACACCGCGAACAAGGCTTGCTTGGGTAGCTGCGGGTCTTTATCCGTATGCTCAAGTGCGGCGACGATTGACCCCAGGTTGGGTTGTGCGGTGAGCCCACTCATCGCATCCATCGCTGCATCAAACGCATCGCAACCCGACTCAATCGCGGCCAATACGCTGGCCGCCGAGATACCGCTGGTGTCATGGGTATGAAAATGAATTGGCAAGCCAACTTCTTCTTTCAGCGCCTTGACCAGGGCACGCGCCGCGTTCGGGCGACAGACCCCCGCCATATCTTTGATGCCGATAATGTGCACACCGGCCTTTTCAAGTTCCTTGGCCATAGTGACGTAGTACTTCAAGCTGTACTTGCTGCGCGCCGGATCAAATGGATCACCGGTAAAACAGATCGCACCTTCGCACAGCGCACCGGTTTCGCACACGGCGTCAATCGCGACCCGCATGTTCTCGACCCAATTCAGTGAATCAAATACCCGGAATACATCCACACCACCGGCTGCGGCCTGTTGCACGAAGTAGCGCACGACATTGTCGGCGTAATTGGTATAGCCCACTGCATTTGAAGCGCGCAGCAGCATCTGAAACAAAATATTCGGTACTGCCTCGCGCAACTGCGACAGCCTGTCCCACGGATCTTCTTTCAAAAAACGCATGGCGACATCAAAGGTGGCCCCGCCCCAGCACTCCATCGAGAACAGGCCGGGTAATAACTTTGCGTAATAGGGCGCAATTGCCACCATGTCTGCGGTGCGCATCCGGGTTGCGAACAATGATTGATGCGCATCGCGCATGGTGGTGTCAGTGATCAGCACCTGCTTCTGCTCGCGCATCCAAATCGCAAAGCGCTCGGCGCCGAGTTCTTTCAACTTGTCGCGCGAGCCGGGTTGAATCGGCAAATGACGACCCGTTTTTGGTAGCGGTGCATGCGGCAGAATGATGTCCGAGCCTTGTCGGCCTTTCATCTCCGGATTACCGTTGACGACGACATCACCTATGAATCGTAGGAGTCGCGTCGCGCGATCCGCGCGCTTGGCAAATTTGAACAGCTCCGGGGTTGTGTCAATAAACCGAGTAGTGCATTCACCCGATAAAAACAGCGGGTGATTGATGACGTTTTCCAGAAACTGCAAATTGGTCGAGACACCACGAATTCGAAACTCTCGTAGCGCGCGGTCCATACGCGTTGCAGCCTCGCCCGCAGTGGGCGCCCAGGCGGTTACTTTCACCAGCAAGGAGTCGTAATACGGCGTGATCACGGCGCCGGAATACGCAGTGCCGCCATCCAAACGAATACCAAAACCGGATGCGCTGCGGTATGCGGTGAGTCGTCCGTAGTCAGGCGTGAAGTTGTTCTCCGGATCTTCAGTCGTGACCCGGCATTGCAAGGCGTGGCCATTCAGGCTCACTTCGTGTTGCAGCGGGATACGCGCCCCACCCTCATCTTGTTGACCAATCGCTAAACCCTCGGTCACGCGAATTTGCGATTTCACGATGTCGACCCCCGTCACCTGCTCGGTGACGGTGTGCTCTACCTGAATTCGCGGATTCACCTCGATGAAGTAAAACTTGCCACTGTCGGCATCCATCAAAAATTCAACGGTGCCGGCGTGGGTGTAATTTACCGCGCGGCCCAATTTCTGCGCTGATTCACATAACTCGGCACGCCCTGCGCTGTCGAGATAGGGCGCTGGTGCACGCTCGACCACCTTTTGATTACGTCGTTGTACCGAGCAATCACGCTCGAATAAATGAATCAAATTGCCCTGGGTATCCCCCAGAATCTGCACCTCAACATGGCGCGCACGACGCACCAGTTTTTCGAGATACATCTCATCATTACCAAATGCTGCTGCTGCCTCACGCCGCGCGACCTCGAGTTGTGACGGTAGCTCGGCTTCGGACTCGATCACGCGCATACCACGCCCGCCGCCGCCCCAGCTGGCTTTCAACATCAAGGGGTAGCCCACCTCGGCGGCCATCGCCTTCACTTTGGCGATGTCGTCTGGCAGTGCCTTGGTGGCAGGTACCACCGGTACGCCCGCTGCAATCGCTGCATTGCGCGCCGCGACCTTGTTACCCAGCGTGCGCATGACCTCAGGTTGCGGCCCGATAAACGCAATTCCGTTGGCGCTACACGCTTCGGCAAAATCCGGGTTCTCGGACAAAAAACCATAGCCGGGATGAATCGCGTCCACGCCTGCCTCGAGCGCGATGCGGATGATGTCGTCAATATCCAGATACGCCGCGATCGGCTTCTTGCCCTCACCCACCAGATAACTTTCATCGGCTTTGAAGCGGTGCAGCGCGAAGCGATCTTCGGCGGCATAGATGGCAACGGTGCGGATGCCAAGCTCGGTGGCGGCACGCATCACCCGGATGGCGATTTCGGATCGGTTAGCAACCAGCAGTTTGCGGATCTTTTTCATTGGACTAAGCAAGGATGGATGGCACCCACAGGCGGCGGCTTAATTGGCCCCGGTGCGGGCATAAACCTTGATTGTACGCAAGCTGCTGCGCCGCAATAAATTTATTGGCGGCGAGCCCAATGCTGAGTCAGCGCATACCCTGCAACCAACGCCAAGCCCAAGGATTCAAATCGCGGTTAGGTCGCTCGCCGGCCAAGGCCTGTGTCTCTGGCGATGACGCTCGCCGTGACTGCCCGCCCTTACTGCTTGCTGCGACTATCTGCCTTGACTGCTTGCTGTGACTGCCAGCTTTGACCAACCCTGCGACGCTGCGCTTTCTTTGTCGGTCCGATACCTATGGCTCGTCGGTGACAACAGTCGAGCCGATCGAGACGCAGATGTCTTGGGTGTTCTTGGCCGGTGAGCAAGCGCTCAAACTAAAAAAAAGCCTGCATAACCCCTACCTGGATTTCAGAACAGTCGCAGCACGCTGTCATGCCTGCCATGATGAATTGCGCCTCAACCGACGGCTGGCACCTTCAATTTATTTGGGAGTTGAATCCATCTGGCGAGATGCCACGGGCGAATTACGGTTTGGTGCAGGCATCGAGCTCATAGATTGCGTTGTTCGCATGCGGCGCTTGCCTGAGGCCGCGATGTTACGCACCCAACTGCTGCAGGGTAGTGTCAATGACAAGCTGCTAGAAAAAATTGCTGACCGTATCGCGAAATTTCATCTTGGCCTACCCGCTTTGCATCCAACAACCGAGGCATGGTGTCTCACGCTGCATCACCAGATTAAGTTGAATGAAAGTGCCCTTCTGAATCAGGGGCAACGGTCGTTACAAGCAGCAGTGCAAGCGGCAGTACCCGAAACAGTTCGAGAGCTACACAGGGCGCAACATGATTTTTTGCTTGAGCATGCGGATTGGATTGAGCAAAGAATCACTCAGGGGCATATGGTCGAAGGCCATGGTGATTTACGCGCCGAGCATGCATTTATGTGGGATGGTGATAGCGATACAGTTGGCGCAATTGATTGCCTTGAATTTTCCAGGTCACTACGACAACTCGATTGTGCTGACGAAATCAGCTTTCTTGCTTTGGACTGCGAACGCTTGGCGGGCGAAACAGTCGCACAAACCTTGCTGCAGCACTACCACAAGATCACAGGCGACTATCCGCCGCCAGCACTTGTACATTTTTATCAGTCATTACGCGCGGCGATACGTGCGCTGCTGGCCATGGCGCATTTGGCCAATCCTGGTCACCGTTCCCGTCACGAGTGGACAGACCGAGCGCATCAATGGCTGCAACTCGCTGTCAAGCATGCGGCTCACATCGGTTTGACTCACCCTTGCATGAGTTCAACCAGCGAACCGCCGGCGTGACAACGCCAGATCGCTTCGGCCAGCAATGGTACGCAGCTTATCGTTTCCAGTTTTTCTGTGAATGCACTCACCGAATTCGAGAGCAGTTGCACGCTGTCAGTCGTAAAAATACGCGCTATGGCCGGGTCGCTAAAAACAGCAGCGGCGTTGGCATCGAATAAGCCATGTGCCGCACAAGCCCAAACGGATGCAG
>Ga0194133_10003552_pt1 | contig 21997 bp, 8 predicted proteins | sample TA2KigOf40mmetaG_FD_155448 | JGI IMG/M metagenome (GOLD analysis project Ga0194133, IMG submission 155448) | Freshwater microbial communities from Lake Tanganyika, Tanzania - TA2015055 Kigoma Offshore 40m | ecosystem: Environmental > Aquatic > Freshwater > Lake | place: Tanzania: Lake Tanganyika...
GGTGCTGTTAACTTGTATGATCTAGGAGCACTACAAAATGGGGTTCCATACAAAATTGAAATCACTTTCGAAAACAATATATTTAACTTCAAATTGACCAACTTATCTAATAACGAAGTAAAAGAACAAAAACTCACAAAAACTTCACCTTTAACAACAAACTCTGGTTTTGTAACTATTGGTGGTTTCTGGGAGAATGGTGATGCGGCTTCTCGAGAAAGATTCAAGGGATTAATTAATGATATACAAGTTATAACAGATAAAAATGATACTACTGTTTTACCCGAAGCTAAAATTCCTCAGAAATTCTATTTACAGATAGGAAATATAGATTGGTCTAAAAATATTAAGACTGGAGCAAATAGCACAAGATATAATCAAAATTGGAATCCTGATGCACAATGGTATCAAAACTTGGCTCATCCCAATAAGATTATGGCTCAATTCTTATACTTTGCAGAATATTACCTCAATCGTTTAGGTCTTAACAGAGGATCAGTTGATATTTATAGTCCTAATAATAAGGGTAAATTCACTTTTGAATATAAAGGAGACGGTAATTACACTGGACAATTTAATAGAGAAACATTTAATTGGAATAGTCGTAAAGCTGGAATGACTACTGGAGGAGAGAGCGCTGGAATAGGAGATAATCCTGATCTTACGCCAAGTAATGAAAGAAAGGTATATGAACCATTACCAGATCCTGTTAGCTACGTTATGGTTCCTGGTGACGTAAAAGATTCATATACTTGCGAGGGAGCAGCAGGATATGATACATCTTCTCCAGGATTTTGCGTTTTTAATGATGAACAAAGTGCACAAGATTATTGCAGCGATGATAAGAGATGTAAAGGATATGTTAGATCAGATAGTGGTAAATACCAAGTTACTTCTAATCCATCCAAGGGATATAAACCTAATTATAACAAACAAATATTCAAATTTGCTAACTACGATATTCCCATTCCATTCTATGGTCCTTATTTTGAGAAGAGAGATTATGGTACAGATTGGGCATGTGTTGAAGGAATTAACTATCCAGTAAAATTAGATATAACTGGAAATGTTGTTTGTGCTTCACAAGATGGTCAAAAATGTATGGATAGCGCAGATTGTAGCAGTGTTCTCAAAAATATGTCAAAAACCACTAAGACTGTTAAATGCACAGAGAGTGATTATGGAAAAGATGGAAATTGGTGTAACGATGCATTCTATGCATTATATGATGTCACTAAGACACCAGTACCACCTGGATCGAAGAAACCAGAAAAGATGAAGAATGTAACAGTTAATCTACCAAGTGGAGGATTCAAACCTAAGACTCAATTGCCAGTACAAAAAGATATTATCACGTTCGAGAGGAAAGATAATTATAATAGAGTAGCCGGTAGAGTAGATGCTCCAACAGCTGATGGAAGAAATGTAATTCATCTTGGTAAGTTTCAAAGTTATAATGAATGTGAAAAATTTGTAAAGGATCATCCTAGATATGATGAGATAGAAGCAATTACTTGGCTCGATGGAACTCATGGAGCTTGGGCTAACACTTGCTTTGCTGCATTCGATAAAAATACAGGTCAAAATCAAAATAATATTTTCTCAGGAGATAAAGTCAAACGTACAGCAAGTGTTGAACCAACAGCGGCTGATATGGCACTTGAATGCAGCGATATTTCCAATTTTAGATTAAATGCACAGGGTGGATATGAATGTGTTGAATCCTCATTTGGAAGAATCGACTAATTATAATTATTATATTTTTTTCCTACTAATATAATAATGAATCAAAAAATATTTTATTTATTAATTTCAATTATATTTTCAAGTTTAATAATTTATAAAATAAAAAATGGATTTAGAGGGATAGATATTTTTTTAACATTACTATTAGCATTTATTATTTATTTCATAATTGATTTTGTAATGAGTATGAGAAAATCTAAAAGAATATCCAATCCATCAAATAACAATTATCCAACGATTATTACAAAAGCTCCAGTAGAAGATAAAGCTGTGGAAAATTTTGAAAATATTGAAACTGTCGAAAATTTTGCTGAGGTTTCTCCCAATGAAGAAGTATATGAGGAAGAATATTACAACGAAGAAGATGAAAGATACAAATTTTATATTGAACAACAAAAAAATGCTGAGGATAATCTAAAAATAGATATGTATAAAATCGAAGAAGAGAAAAGAAAATTAGAAGAAGAAAAGAGAAAACACGAAGAAACAGTTAAATCCAGCAATTTTATAAATGAACTTATTAGTAAAGTCGATGAAAGTGCAATGAGAGCATCTAACTCCGCATTGAAAGCGACTTCAACGAATGATCTTAAAATAGCGAGAGAAGAATCCAAAAATGCGTCATTAGCAGCTGATGAAACATTGAAATATGCGAATAGAGTTATGGATATTTATAATACGAATAATTCTTATGTAATTGAATCTTTTACAAATATTAATGAATCAATAATTCAAAAAGTAGAAAATGCAGTTGCAACTGCTGCGCTTGCAGCAGCAAATGCTACAAGACACGTAGCTGCCCTTTCTTCAATGTATGATCGCTGTCCCTTAATTGAAAATGCACCTGAATGTCCCCCTGGTACGCAAAGTTGTTCAAATCAAAAGGGATTATGTTATGATAGTGAGAATAAGCAAATATCATCGACTTATTTTGATGGTAATAATGATTATTGTCCTGAGGCTAATTTTGGGAATGTTGCTAATCAACCTTATGAAAAGAATGGAGTTAGAATGTGGAAAAAACGAGATAGTCTAGATGATTCCTGTACGAATGTATATCTAGATCAACAGTTCGCAGAGGAAACAGAGTCACGTGCAAGTGAAATCGCAACAAAAGCAGCCAATGATGCTGCTAATGCAGACAATTTGGGAGATGTATTACGATATGCTAGAGTAGCCATTTTGTCATCGCTTAGAGCAAATAATATTGAAGAAAAACCATTGATGGGATTGGAAGAAGAAAATTTTCACAAAGAAGATTGCAATGTAAAGGTTTCCAGTGGTAAAGCTGATGCTTACAAAAAAATTGCAGAGAATGCGAAGAATCTTGCTGAAGAAAAAAGAAGTCTTGCAGTTTTAGCATTAGAAAAAGCGAGAACAGCAAGTACTGTAGAAGAAGCGAGACAGGCGAATGAGGAATCTATTTTATATAGTCAAGAAGCAAATGAGTCAGATTTATTTATGAGAAAGGCTCTTGATTTGGAGAGGAATGCCAGGATTGGGATATCAAGTTCATCCCATAGTGTTACGAATAATTATTATTATATGACACCGGATATTAATAAACATCATATGAATCCAGTCGTTGGAAGGAGAAGAAGAAAATCACCTCAAAGAAAGAGATCTCCAAGACGACTTTCTCCAGTAAAAATAAATCCCAATGCAGATAAAATGTTAAATACAAATGCTGGATCAAAAAGACCAACAAATATAAATGTTAGTTTTAACACGAATAATCCACAAGATGTTAATAAATTCAAAGGAAGAGAAGAACCGGTCGATATTATGAGTAGAATGGGTGATATATTGAAAGCAAAAAAACTAATGTAATAGTTAAATTACAAATATTATTATATTTTTTTTTATAATAATATAATAATGAATCAAAAAATATTAAATAAAATTGGATACTTATTAATTTCTCTTGTAATAGCTTTTTTTACAGTTTTTAAAATTAGAAATAGATTTAGCAAGAATGATTTCATTATTGTTCCAATCGTAGCTATATTTATATTCATTTTGATAGATTTCTTAATGAAAAGTATAAGAGGTGAGAAAATGATATTTGAAAATTTAGAAAATCAAACCAACAATAATTTAGTTCTAGTTCCAAAGACAAAATTAAATTTTATTGTTATTGGGTCCATTCAAGAAGATCAATATGGTTTATCGTCGGCAGTTTCGAAAGATGGTTCGACTATTGCCTTTGGAACAAAATCAAGACTATATATTTATACTAATTCAAATAATATAAATTGGACTGTGATTGGAAATATCCAAATAGATTCGGCTGTCCAATCGATTGCAATTAGTAATGATGGACAAATGATTGTAATTGGATTGCCTGAATATAAAAAGAGTGGAAGTGGAATTATTCCAAATATAGGAGCTGTTCGCGTTTATGAATATAATGATACTTCTTATGTGAAAATTGCTGAGAAAACTGGTTCACAAGAAAATGAAGGAATGGGAGCTTGTGTTAAAATATCCGATGATGGAAAAATAATAGCTTATAGTTCCAATACTAACTTCTTGAAAGTGTTTTCTTTTCAAAATAATAATTTTATGGACCAGATTGGAAGTGATATTCCAATTTCAAATAATAATTTTGATATGACTCCAGATGGAACTAAATTAGCATTATTAGAAGATGATAAAGTTAGCGTCTTAGGAAGAAATGGAAATGATTGGAATATTATTGGAACAAAAATTGATAACAAGGCTACATCATTATCATTAAGTAACGATGGAAAGAGATTAGCCATATCCAATTCTATTTACGAATCATTTATTGTTTATAATTTCACAGATGATTGGAATGATTATTGTTTTGGACAAAGTAATATTGATACAGATAATTTTGGTAAATCTCTTGCTTTGTCAGGTGATGGTAATTTGCTATTAGTTGGAGATCCACAAGCAATAAATAAAGGGAATGGTTTTGTTTCTTTATATGATGTATCTTACGAAAATCTTGAAGATCCAAGAGAACCAATCTATAAAAAATCTGGTCCAATCGATAATTCACAGTATGGTTATTCTTGCAGTATATCAAACGATGGAAGAGTTATTGCGATTGGAGCTAAAAATTTTTCTAACAATAATGGAAGTGTTGGTCAAGGTGTTATTAATATGTTATCTTATCAATACTTATCACCCCAAGAAATATTGGAAGAAGAAAGAATGGAGGAAGCCCAAAGAAGAAGCGAACTTAGAAATGAAAAATGTCCTCAATATGGTAAGGCACCAAAATGTCCACCAGGTACTCAAAAATGCAGTAATAAAGAGGGATATTGTTATTATCCTTCTAAAAAACAAATGGTTTCAACATATTTTACTTATGCAGATGATTATTGTCCAGAAGTTGGTGAAGGAAATTATGAAAACCAACCTTTTAATATTGGAGAGACACGAGTTTGGAAAAAATATGATGGATTAAATCCTGATTGTCAGAATATTTATCAAGAAGAAGAAAGTTTTATTCAAGCGGATAGAGAACGCTTAAAAGTAGTCCTAAGGAATATTTATTGCCCATCTGGTAACAATGCACCTCCTTGCCCACCAGGAACAACTCAATGTGGAAATAGAAAAGGATATTGTTATGATCCCGATAGCGATCAAATGATAAGTACTTTTTATAATATAGAGGAAGATCATTGTAATGAAACTGATGAAAATCCAAGTGGAGGTAATAGTTTTTATGTTGGAGGTACTCGTGTTTGGTCAAGAAAATTAGGAAAAGATTTAACTTGCACTGATGCATATCGTCCAGGAAGTGAAAGTGATGTTGAGAATATAGTTACTATTCGCGATGAAGTTTGTCCAACGATGGATAATGCACCTGAGTGTCCTCAAGATACATATAAATGTTCCAATAGAAAAGGGTATTGTTACGATGAGGAGAGTGATCAAATGGTATCGACTTATTTTGATATATCGCAAGATTATTGCCCGGATACTCTTGAAGGAAACAGCGAGAATAAACCATATACTATTAATGGGACTCGAGTATGGAAAAAACAAGGCGGTTATAATGAACAGTGTGAGAATCCAGAAGCAACAACAAATGAACCAGTGGAAATTCCAACAGCACTCGCTGCTAGCATATCTCCATCTCTTGCTGCGATTGTTTCACAAGGAACTAATCAAGGGAATTTACAATGTTATGCTGGTCCAATCTCACCAGCTGTGGCTCAAGCAACAAATCGAGTTGCTGCTGCAACTTCTTCTACAGCAGCGGAGCCTTCACAATCTACATCAACTTTAGAATCAGAGGAAATGACACCATTTTTAGGAGAATTCTTAGATAGCGATGCTGAGAAATTACGACTAAAGGCATTATACTGCCCTGCTAAAGGATATTCTCCAAATTGTCCTCCAGGTACAAGTGAGTGTTTAAATAAACAAGGATATTGTTTTGATCCTGCATCAAATCGGATGGTTACAACATATTACACTGAAAGAGATTACTGCCCTGAAATAAACAGTGGTGATATTTCTAGGAAACCTTTTTCAATCAATGGTATTCGTGTTTGGGAAAAATCCAATCAATACGATTCAAGTTGTGGGTTTCCAAGTGCTGCGATTGCTGCGACTATAGCCGGGGCAAGTACTACTAGCACGACTTCTCCTGTACAAGTCCAAAGTTATGAATGTCCTCCTGAAGGTGTTTCTCCAGTGTGCCCAGTTGGAACGATTCCTTGCGAGAATAAAAATGGATATTGTTATGACCCAGTAAAGAATGGAATGGTTTCAACATATTTTCAAAAAGCGAATGATTACTGTCCTGAGACTCTTGAAGGTAATCTTGCCAATAGTCCATATAGTATTAATGGAACACGTGTATGGACGAGAAAAGAAAACTCCGGGAATATGTGTGGAAGTAGTACATCTATTGCCCCATCTTCTCCCAGCCTTGAATGTCCAATTGAGGGTGTTTCTCCAATTTGCCCAGTTGGAACAATTCCTTGTGGAGAAAAGAAAGGCTATTGCTATGACCCAACAAAGAATAGTATGGTTTCAACATATTTTCAAAAAGCGAATGATTATTGTCCAGAGAGTCTTGAAGGAAATCTTGCTAATAATCCATATTCTATCAATGGAACACGTGTTTGGACAAGACAAAAGAACTCAGGTAATCTTTGCCAAACAAGTAGAGCTGCTCCAGCCCCCGCTCCATCTTCTATCGCCACAACTTCTCAAGAACCATTTATCTCTCCTCCCCCAGCAAAACCTAGAATTCAACCAACTAGAACTTCCGCAATCTTAGCTAAAGATACGGAGGTTATTTTAGCAGCTCAAGAAAATCGCAACCCCGATTTACAGCGTGCAGTTAATCTAGCATACGCCATTGAAAGTGAAAGAAATGGTGGCATTCTTGAAGGTGTTGATATTTATAGCACAGTTGCTAGATCAAGAGCATATGATATTGCTAAAAAAATTGGTCAATCAAGAAATTTAGCATTAACTCAGGATTTTGATAAATTTTATTCCAGTATTTTAAGCGAAGAAACTGGATTTAATACAAGTGCAAGACTTCCTCAAAGACAAGATGTTATTATTCCATCCGCTGTGAGACCAATGCCAACTTCTCCTATTAATGCACTAATAGAATCTCAAAATGCGAGGATAACAGCTGACCAAGTTATGAGCCAAGCGAATGTTGCTAATATAAGAGCAATGACTGATGAGAATACAGCGAAACAATCACAAATGTTAGCAAGTATCACTATAGAACCAGCAGCAGTTGCAAAAGCCAAAGCAGATGTTGATGCAGCTTACCAATCAAGACAAGAGGCGCAAAGATTATTTGAAGAGGCTACTGATTTGCAATTAAAGGCTAAACAAACTGATTCCTATTATAGACAAGTATCTAAAGCTACTGCAGAGGAATTTGTTGCCTACAAAGGTGTTCAAACTTTTGAGGAAGAATATAAGAGAGCCCCAATTTTCACTCAGGAAGAAATTAGAAGAGATTTTATGAGAGAGATTACAAAGCCAACTGGGGATCCATCTATGCAAATGATTTCTCCATCTTTACCAGCGATTTCTCCATCTTTACCAATCGCTCCCATTTCAATGGCTCCAAGCGGTCCAGCAGCTCCTACTACATATGGACCTCCTATGATGGCTCCTTCTATGGCACCTTCTAGACCAAGAGTAAGAGAGGAAGAAGCAACGGGATATGATCTTACAGCACGTCAAAGAATGGCTAATTATAATTACGATAAGATTAAACCAATTAGCATCAATGTTGCATATAATAATAACAGACCAACATCAATTAATTCACTTAAGGATGATGAAGGAGAAGGTAAGGGTTTAATTAAAGAATTTGCGAAGATGTTAAAAGAATCTTCTTTGAACAAATTTATATTTGATTCATGTTTGAAAAATGATAAAACGTCAACTTTGGAACAAAGAAAACCAAAAATTGTCGAGCCCTCTAAGAAAGTCATTAAAAAGACTGTTACAACTCGAAGAATACCTGTTAATAATAAGGGACCAAGTGCTTCACCTACAGTTGTGAAAAGAACAATTTATGAAGATCATTTTGCTGAGGAGGAAGAGAGAAGAGGTAGAATGAAATATAGAAAAGAAGAGAGAGGAGGATTAGGAAATCTAGATAAAGAAGAATTGTTTCGTAGAATGAGAAATATTGCTTATCCCCAAAATATTTCTAGAGAAATTAAAGGACCAACATCAATTTATGAAAATGATTATGAAACACGAAATAAAGAAATGAGAGATGTTTTAAGAGCGCAGGATAATCAAAGTAATCTTGATAAATTGAAATATGATGATGAATCAGCCCAGATGAATTATGAAGTATCTGTGATTAAAAAGATAATGAATGAGAAGGCTAATCCAGCACCAGTATTATTAGAAAATCCATGGTCCGAGTTTTCATCTGTAAGTTGAAAATTAAAAATTATTATAAATTTTTTTTATAATAATATTTAAATGAATACAAAAATTTTATTATATCAAATTGGGTATTTTATTTTGGCAGCACTAATTTCAACTCTTATTTTTTACAAAATAAGTAATGGATTTAGAATAGATGATTTAGTTAGCATTATTATATTAACCGTAATCATCTATGTTGTTATTTATTACTCAATGCAATATTTTTATAAAAGTAGAGAAGATTTTGTAGAAAATTTCGCAACTAGTGAACAAAGAAAAAATCAAGTCATGAATAATCTTAGAAGTCAAAATCCAGGAAGAGGACTTCCAATGATGCCAATTGATAATAGTCAAATGATGTCAGCAGATACTAGTCCAAAGACTACTACCCCTGTAACGACTAATAATGCTACTCAAATGATGCCTAGTAGTGGTAGCACAAAGATTCCTAGTAGTGGTAGCCCAATGAATCGTAAAAATTTAAGATTTAACATTTTGGGTGAAAATAATAATCAAAACACTTCCTTTACTGTTCCAATCCCCATCAACTACGCGAACACTCTTCCTCAAAATGAAGTTTATGAAGAAATCATTGAAGAAGTTATTGAAGAAGTAATTGAAGAACCAGTTTATCAAGAACCACAGCAAGTTCAACAAGATGTTTCCTTCGCCCAAACAGCCCAAGCAATGTTAACTCCAGATATGCAGACAGCAACTGTCCAAGCACCTCCTAAAGAAGTTGTTTATACACAACCCCAATCCCAAGAAGCTCCACCTGAAGTTAGAAGATCAATAACACCTCCTCCAAGAGTAGAGTCTGGTATGGATGGAAAGGGTGCACCAGTTGATGAATATCCACAACCCTCTAAAAAGAAATTCCAAGATAAGAAGATGAAAGATGCATCAAGAATGCAGGATGGAACAGATATTAATAAATATAGATTAGATGATGGAAGTGATTTAGTAAATAAAAATCAAGATTCTACTAGTCCAATTAACATTAATGTAAGCTATAATAATAATAGACCAACTTCAATTAATGATTTCGATGGGCATTCTCCAAATGCAAACTTACTAGCCCAATTTACTGAGTTATTAAGAATGGCAGGAGGCAATAATTTAGATAAATACCAATTTTCCAGTGGTATGGAGAAGAAACAAGAAAATTGCATGTCCCCTGGATTACTTAATCCAGTCAATAAGGTGACACAAAATGCAGCACTTTCTTCATTAAATCAAAACTATTATCCATCTTATCTTCAAAATCCCTTAAATAAAGAACAACAGGGAACTCAAATTAAATCCATTTTCGAGAAGAATAGAGCTACCCAAGAAGAACTCGTGAGAGAGAGTAAAACTGGTGAAGATAGAAAAAATTTGATAAGAAAAGATAAAAATAGAGATAATAATTGGATGCAATCGAATTATGAAGCAACTATGTTGAGAAATATTTTAAGTGAGAAGAATGATCCGGCTCCAGTCATTCTTGAAAGTCCATGGTCACAATGGGCACCAACAAATTAAAAAATATTCAAAAAAATAAATTTATATTTATATATTAGATGTTACGAGTGATAATATATAAAATAATTTCTATTGGGATTCTTATATTTTTGGTAGGTTTAGCAATTAATAGAGCTAATAATTATGATACGAAAAGTGCGATATTAATAACAACTCTAATAGTAATTTTTATTTGCGCAGCCCTTTGTTTTAAGGAGATTAGGCAATATTTTAATGGAGAAGATATGGAAAGTTTCGCAAATAATTGGCAATGTTACCCTCAAAACTCATCTTTAAGAACGCCTGTTAGAATTAATTCCAATGGAGATGTTGAATGTTTATCAAAAGATACAGACAAATGCATGTGGGTTGATGATGCCCAGTGTAACACTATCGCCTCTAACCCACCACCTAACTCATCTGCTTTAGCGTGTGGTGATATGTTGATGGCTAGAACAGGAACAAGTGGATATGATCAAGAAGGTCATTGGTGCAAAGATGCTAAAATATCTCTTAAAGACTCCGATGTTATTTATGAGCCAATTTATTACAATGCCAATCCTACATTTGGTCAAATAAATGATTTTCCCGATTTAAGTAAATTAAAAAATTGGAAATTAATTGTTAAATTTAGCCTTAATCTTGGTAGTGAAAATAGATCACAAGCTATCGTAGGATGTATGAACAATAATAAAGTTCAAAGAGGATGGGGTGTTTGGGTAAATCCTAGTAGATACATGCAGTGGTCTTGGTCCAATGACTTAATTGATCTTACTCAATTAGGAAAGATTGAAGACGGATTGGACTATACTTTTAGTGTTATTTTTACCAAAAATGTATATACATTTGCATTAAAAGCGATTGAGTTCAGACCAGTTTTATCAAGTGGTTCATTTGGATTATATGATTTACGTGAGAAAAAAACAAATACAATGTTTAAGCAAAGCAATATTTTTAGAAGGGAATGCGTAGATTGTGATAGCGCATACAAAGATATGTATTATTATAGAACAACTCCAATCCCAGAAGATTTTTCAATTTATAAAATGATGAAAGAAACTTGGGGATCTAAAAATAATGAACTCAATAAGGATTTCTTGTTATTTAATAAATACCAGGATTTAATTAAAACTAAGAATAAATGGTTGTTTTGCAACTATGATGATCCAGGTCTAGCTTTTCCAAGAGATTGTGGTATCACAGGTATGGGTGTTCCTTGGCAATGGAATAGCCCTTATTATGGTGGTCAAGAAAATTATAGATACTCTATTCCAGTTGAGGTTATTAGATCACAGGATTCTAAGAGTGGAACAATTAATACAAATGGAGCGCCTGTTACGGTTGGAGGTAAGTGGGAAAATAATTCAACAGGAGAAATATTCCAGGGAAGAATATACGATCTTCAACTTATTGAAATTGTGGCGAATGATTTTGAGGAACCTCCTCAGCCACCTTGTGGATCTGGTTGGTGGCAGCAAGGAGATAAATGCTTACAAATATGTCCTAACAGTAGTCAATCTAGAAATGAAAAAGGATATTGTCTTTGCAATAAGGGAGGACCTGACCAATCTTGTGCGACGGATTATGGTTTTAGGTGTTTAGCCAATTTATGTAGAAGAACATATGATGAAGCTTCTAAGAATCAAGCTAAATGCAATTAAAAAAAATTCAAAATATTTAATTTTTTTGTAAATAATTATATTCTATAAAATATGATTATCATATTTGGATTTGTCATCTTATTAATATTTGTAATTCTCATCTCATTATCTAAGAATGGTAAAATTCATAAAAATATACCAGGAATTTTCTTAATTGTTGTTCTCATTTCTATTCCAATACTTTATTTAGGTCGAAATAAAAGTTTCTTCGAAAATTTCGAAGATTCAAATGATTCTCTTGATGTTTTTTACACGAATCAACCTAAAAGCGAAGTTGATGAATGTAATGGGTGCCCCGGTATTTGCGATCAAGAAGAAAAAAATTATAATAGACAAAAACAGCAACCTTCATTAGAAATAATTGATGCCCCTATTAGTTCTAGTTTAGTTGAAAGATCACTAAATCCAGTTATAGCTTCAATCTACGCTGGAAGCATAAATCAAGGCTCAGGATTCAATGTTACATTGTTAGCACCTGTACCTAATAAATCCAAAAGTTCCGCCAACATCGAGCCAGGATTTTATATGCTTCCCTTAAAAACAAATGATTTAGTTACCTTCTCAACTAACCCAGATTCAATTGATATTTTCAAGGGAATAGTAAGATTGCCATTGACTAATCCCTCACTAGCAACTAAGATAGTTTGGTATCTTGATAAATTTGATAGTGATTCATTTATCATTGTGGGTACTAGTGGCAATAACGTGGATGGTTTCAATAGTTCCAATCCTGGAGATATTGCTTTATTGAATTCCAAATATAAATTGCAATTAATAAACCAATTACAAAACGGCGATTCATACGCTGGTGTGATTTATAAGAAGGATGATTTTCAATATAATGACTTAAAACAGGTATTAACTCCCAGTGATTCTACTGCAGGTACATTTTTGCAAAATATTAGTTTGATGCACGCTGGATCATCATTTGAAATTGTCACCAAGGGTCAAGAAATTCCATATGAACAACCTAAATCATCGATGAAATATAATGATTTACCTTTTGTTAAGAGTGAGTATATTTTAATTAAACCCGATGGAACAAATAATGATTTTTCAATGGTTATTAATGTGGAGAACAATGAAAGTTTTGTATTTTTATCTAACCGTCGCGAGGGAGAACCATATACACTTTATAGTCAAAGCAATAATAAAGAAGGAGGAAAGAACAGCACTTATTTGGATAATAAACAACCTCAAAAATGGGTTGTTGATCCAGTCTATGAATCGGAGTTCAATGATGTATTTTACATTAAAACTTTTGAAAGCCCCAATTATTATTTGGAAGTGGATACAAGTGAAACTGCTCCCAAATTGAAAGTTAGTCTTTACAAAGCTGGACCAGGACAATACTGGAAGATTTCACCAAAGAGAAATAACAAATCAATTTATAACATTAAAAATGAGAAAACGAATCTTTATTTAGGATACAGTGAGAAAGGAGGATATTTATATAACGATAATGGAAGCGTTATGTTGGTCGATACTGATTCATATTATTGGAAATTCATTCCTTCAAGTAATACTAAAGCTTATTGGAATGCTTCGAGACAACCTAAGAAAATCCAATTCCAGGATTTTACAACACCAAATGATTTTCCCACAGTTGCAAATCCTACATTCAACTTGTCCGGTTATATTGGTGGTAAATTGGTTGATCTATCTTCCAATGGAAGAGGACCTTGGAACAAATTTTTCACCCCAATATGGAATGGTGATTGGATATATTATGGTACTATTAAAACATATGGTAGAAATCGTTCTCTACCTGAAACTAAATTTTTGAGAATTAAATTGGATAACTTTGGAAGAGGATCAGCAATAGATTCATATTTAGGTATTACAATACAAGTTAACAATGCTGGTTCTAATATTTTATTTGGTAACATTACGAGTGGACAATTCGAAGGATTTATGGCTTATTTTGAAATGATAGAAACACCACTTAATTATGAGGGACCAGTAAAAACTTATCCTGTTAAAATGCGATATCTTGTTATAAGCAATCAAAATAAAATTTATAACCTTAGTAGTGCAAACATTGATAATTTGAATTCATATAGTGTTAAATTTGATGGTAGATTACCTGCTATAAGTAATTTCTTAGAAATGACTGGAACTATTACAACAGTCGATCAACAAAAAGGTATTGGTTTTCCCAATTCAAATTTATAGTATTTATCATAAAATGATTTAGAATAAATAAAAAAATATTAGTATTTATTTCTCTATATATACTAATATTCATGAAAAAAGATATTTGGGTAGTAGTAATTGTATTGTGTGTCTTAGGAATTTTAGCAGTTATATATAAAGTTTGGAAAGATGGAAAAGATGGTCTTCTTGAAAAATTCTTTAATAATGAAACAATAGAAAATTATGATAATCCTGTTTTAAATAATAATTTAATTAGTAATGGATCTTTCAACGATGGAAAATCTCCAATCCAATATACAGGTAGTCACGGTAATGCAGAGGTAATTGTTTTCCCAAATAATGGTCAAAGCAGTTATGTTTTAAGACAGTCCGCTTTGAAAACATTATCACCAAATGAACCAATCTATTATCGATTGGACGTTCTCCTTAAACCAAACTCGATTTATTATCTAGGATGTTTATATTTTTCAACTAGAAATGCACCTTTAAGAGCGCTAATTATTTATAATAAAACTTCAAAAGTATATTTGAGGTTCCAGCTTGAAAGTCAATATACCTATGTGAAGACTGGTGATTTTAAATATTATTACACACTATTCAAAACACCAAGTGATACCGAGCAAATTAAAGCATCTATTTATTTAAGCTATAATTATAATAATATTACTGGATTTAATTATTTAACAGATATTGGATTATATGAGCTTTTGAACACAGGAGTAATTCCTGTTTGGGATGATTTAAGATCCTATTTTAATCCTTACAATAGTGAATCAATCGAGGCAGGATATGGAGATTTAAGAGATTTGAGTCTCCACGGTTACGATTTCAAGTCCAAATTAAGTAATAATGTAACCAAGGGAAATATTAGTTTAACTGATAATATCTTAACTGGACCCAATGCATTTAAACTCCAAAACCAAGGAATGATCAATTTAACAAATAATTTCACATTCTTAATTTTTGTTAAAGGTCGTATGGTAACTTCCAAGAAATTAATTGAAGGATTCCAAAATGCGAATACAAGTGCTGCTGCCAATCCTGATCCTATGACGATGTCATTAGAAGATTTTCAAAAAATTTGGAATCAAGCAGGATGTCAATCTATTTTATCTGAGAATAGTGTATCCTGGTGGAGAACTCAGCCATATCAAACTGTTATCAATGATATCAAAAATTATTACCAAAAGGCATCAACATGTAGTGGAAGTGATAACATTAATTCAATATGTTTACCTGGCAAATGTGCTAAGACTGGCACTGTATCTTCAGGAACGCAATCAGAGAAAGCTATGACTGACACATTATTGAGACAACCTTCTTCTATTATAACAACAACTTCATCCAGTCAATTAGAAAATACCATTTTATCATATGACGCTATACAGTTAATTAATTTCCCCGGTAACCAAGGTATAGCAGTTTCAATAATTGTTCCCAAAACTTATGGACAAATAAGAATTGTAATTGGAGGCACAGTTTATGAAACAACAATGGCTGTTGCTAATTTTATGGATCAATTATATGCATTAACTTATAATGGAGAATACATTATTTTGTATTTGAATGGTGAGCCAATCTTAGAAACGATATGTCCAAAAATATATTTTGATAACAATAATGTTATGATTAATCCAGAAGCGAAATTTAATGGAGATCTTTATGCATTCGCTTATTATAATAGAAATTTAAGTGCTCAACAGGTTCGTTCAGTTTCTCAATATTTTGTTAAAATGAGAGCGAATGGTGAAGAGGTAACAACTATCTCTAGTAAGATGATTAATTATGTAAAGACATTTATAATTGGAGATATTGGTTACGCTGGAGAAGAAGAGGGAATAGCAGTTGGAAGTAATCAGGATCAAAAATTATTCAATGATGTTTCTCAAAATAATCCTGGTTTTACGCCAGAGCAAATTAAAAAGAAGATGAGAGAGATACAGCACGAGGAAGAGGTAATGACACAAAAGAAGATATTAGAAAGTACCAAATGTCCAAAAGTTGTTTTTGAAGATGGACATTATTACGTAATCGTTCAAAAAGATTCTAAGCTTGCACAAGACATTGGATATAGTGGACTGCGTGATTATGGAACTAACATTGACACTGCTAGACAAATTTTTGAAACGAACTTCCCGAGTTGCCCACTCCCAGATGTTTTAGATAAGAAGAAATACAAAGGAGAATTGGAAGAATGTCCATTTATTGTATTGAATGAAGATAATCCTTGCAAGGTTTATGATTGCCAAGGAACAGATTGGAAGCAAGGAACAAGCAATAAGCCTGCTTGCAAGAGGGCAATTGATAATTATTGTACGAAGTATAATAGTGTTGACAGTGCTTGCTATTGTTGGCGTCCAGAGAATAAAGATAAGACTGAGTGTTTACAATGGCGAGGACAGTTTGATAGTCCAGACAAATGTGACTTTAGAAAATACCCAATCACTGTTCATCCTGATGCTGATAAATGGATTGAGAAAGATAAAATACCTTGTTGGGGATGTAATTTACCTTCTGCCAATAAATGTGTTAAATAAAAATATTTGTAAAATTATGAATGATTTTACGAATAAAGAACAGATTGGGATAAAGTTATTCAAAATGGATAAGAAACCATATTTCCAATCTAACGATGGGAAAAAGATTGTTGCTAAATTGAAAAAACTTCTAGCAACTGCTCAAACTAAGAATGAATTGGAATCTTTGAAAAGATTCGTTTATGAAATAAACAAAATGAATAATTATGAAGATTTAAGCATAATGGTTAATACATTAAATGAATCTTTTAATATTCAACGTAAAAAAGTGACACCATATACTAAAATGGAATTGAGAGCTCTTGATGTTGGAAGACAGATAAATTATGAATTGGATGGTCTTCGTCATAATAAAGAAGATTATGAAAGAAAAATGGGGAATGTTGGAAATGCAAATAAGAATAGAATTTTGAGATATATAAAAGAGTTGGAAGAAGATATTCAAAGATTGGAAAAAATTAAGAATTCCAAAAACAATAGCTTGATCGAAAAAGAAAGTATTAAAATTATTAAAATAAGATTATTGGATAAGATTAATATTATTCATAATAGAGTTAGAGACAAATCTATTATTCAAATATTATTGGGTAAATTGGGAAAATCTAAAACATTGGATGAATATGAAAATGTTGAAAACTTAGTTAACCAGGTATTAAAGGGAAATAATAATGAAAGTATTAGAAATATCATAAATAGCTATTATAAAAGTGAATTACCTCCTATCGAAGATATTCCAGAGTTATGATCCAAGCAATCTATAAAGTTTTTTTGTGAAGATTGGAGATTGGATTCTTGAAAATCCCAATCTTTAATATATTCTTTTAAACAATCACAAGTTAGTAAACAATTAATATCATTTTCTTTATTATGCATTGAGAAAAATCGAATATATCTCGAATAACCAAGAAGGCTTAGTTCCTTACAAGGTTTAATTAATAATTCCATTCTTTCTTTTGTTAAACTTTCATTTATACAACGAAGTGTTGTATTGGCTATGTTTTGAGGATCCAAAATATCACCATCTCTTAGTCCTTTTAATTTTGGATAAAAAGGTTGGACGATCATTTTTAATTTATTGAATTTATAATTTAATTTTTTGAAAAGATCAATTCCTTCCCAAAATATTTGACGCATGTGAATATAAAAATCCTCTGAGCTATTTTCTTGGAAATAAAGATTGGGTTCTACAAATAATTTTACATCTTTTTTCAAGCACCAATTATGAATAATTGCAACATTCGTCCAATTATATTGAGAATGTATAATATATTCTTCATATCTAGGAGACTTACTTATTAATCGTTTTCCAAAATTGATTGGATAATGAACACTTGTAAAATTATATATTTCATGATATTTTTTAATCGTTAGTAAAGGATTGGATAAATATTCCAATGTGTCATTATCATCCATCAATTTAGGAGTTAGTGATATCCCAATATTACTAAAAAAAGAAATTATTGTTTTAATGAATTCATTATCATCCAATATCGATTCAGGGAGAAAAATAGTTTCGAAAGTATTTGCTAGATTGGGTAAAGTTAGAAAATAAAGTATTAATGATTTTTTAGCCGCTAAAATATTTTTTTTAGATGAGAGTAAAACATCCAATTCTTTGTCATTAAATATGATTGCTTTATATTTCATTGATTGTTTATATCTAAAATTTTTTAAATTGGGGAGTAAAAAAAAATATATATAAATATTAATGGATAATCCAAATAGTGAATTAATAAAACAAGTAGAAAATATATTCGGGACAGCTGCAAGAGAGATGCAGCAAGAAGAATCTAGGGTTCCAATTCAAAGAAGTAATATAAGCAATGAAAAAGTTCAACAATTCCCAAGCGAACAAGCAGCTCCTGTTTCAGTTGCTGCAAATGTAGGAAGTCGTCCTGCATCTGCTAATCTTGGAAATCAAACTGTTGCTGCAAATGTAGGAAATCGTCCTGAATCTGCTAATCTTGGAAATCAAACTGTTGCTGCAAATGTAGGAAGTCGTCCTGAATCTGCTAATCTTGGAAATCAAACTGTTGCTGCAAATGTAAATGTAGGAAATCGTCCTGCATCTGTTAATCTTGGAATCCCACATGTTTCAAAAGGAGTCGTAGTAGATGAAACAAACATCATTGGAAATTATTATAAGAAGTATTTGAAGAAAGAATTAATGAACGTTGATCCAACAACTATCCAAAAAGATAATTTAATTGAATTGGTAAATCAACAAATTGCATATTTGATGAATGCTTATAGAGGAGATGATAGCGCTTATGCACTAGAAATAAAATCAAAATTGAAGATTTTTAAAGATCGTATTCAAGAATTTCCCAATGAAATTGAAAAAGACACTTTAGATAAGATTTACAATATTCTAAAAGAATTCAAGAATAAAATTGGAAAAAGAAGTGAATTGGAAAATTTGAGAGCTCAAATAAAAGAATTAAAAAAGAGAGTAGCTACTGGTCCAGCAAGAGCTCCTTCAAATAACAAAAGTCTTGATCCTTTACTCAAACAAAAAAATAAGGGTTTTGAAGATCTAGTTGCTTCTTTAAGACAGGAAATTGCTTCATTAAAACAATATTATTCAAAGGCAAATCAAAAATCGAAAAATAAAAATAAGAAAATAGAAGAATTAGAAAAACAATTGGAAGAAATAGTTACTCAGGAAATTCATAATTTGAATAATGTTTCAAGACAAGTACCAGAAAATTTATCAGGAGGTGACTTAGCGGCTAGTTTACAAAACTTAACTAAGTCTAAACAAGAATTGAGAAATAAAATTGGAAAATTACAAACACTTAAAGGTAAATATAAATCCAATTTAAACAAAGCTTTATCCAATCTTAATTTGAAAAATGCAAATGTAAAGAGACTTCAAGAACAAATCAATGCCAAAGTATCGGAATATACTCCTGAACAAAAACAGCAATTTATGAATAAGATTAGTGAATTAAATCAAAAAATTAGTGATATGGAAAAAAATAGTGCGGATATTAATTTGTTGACTAGTGAAAGAAATGCTTTGAAAAGAGAAATAGATAGGGTACAAAAAGAAAAGGAAAAAGAAAAAATTAATTTGTCTCAAAAAGATCAAAGCAAAATAAGAAATCTTGAAAATCAAATTTCAAAAATGGAAAGTCAAATAAAATATAAGAAAAATACTAATAACCATAACAACTTAGAAGTCCAATCATTAAAACAACAGCTACAACAATATATAAACTCAAATACCCAATTAAAATCCAATCTTACTAAAAAAAATGCAAATTTAAATAGTCTTCAAAAACAAATCGCAGCATTGGAACAAAATAAAACAGCTGCACTTGCAAAAGTTGGAAACCAATCATCCCAACAAATACAAGAATTAAATAATAAAATTAGAGGATTGGAAGCTCAACTATTGGCAGCTCAAAGCAAATCTAATCAAAATGTCCAAGCAATCCAAACCGCAACTAATCAAGCTTTGCAACAAAAACAAACACAGTATAATCAAGAAATTGGAAACTTAAAAGCAGCATTGGAAGAAAAAACTAAATTATTAGAAACTTCTTCCCAAAAAAACCAAAATAATGTTAGATTGCAAGAGGAAATTGCAAGATTACAAAGTGAGATGCAGGCAACTGCACAAAAAACAGCACAAGAAGTTGAGGCAATTAAAGCAGCAAATACTCAAGCTTTTCAAGAAGAGATAGATCAAAGACAACAAAAAATCAGTAATCTTCAACAACAATTGCAATCCAAAAATAATCAAGTGAAAAATGAAATTTCTAGAATAAAACAGGAAAGTAATACTGCATTAAAAGAAGAAAAAAACAAGTTAATCGGTAGAATCGACGAACTAGAACAACAAATAAAAAATCAAGAATTACAATTGAAAAAAGAAAAAGAAGAAGCTGTTGCAGGAGAAAGTTTAAAAGCCCAACAAAAAAATAGAGAAACTGCAGCTGCAATCGAACAAATGAAAAAAGAATTGGATGCTCAAAAAGAAACAGCAATTAAATCATTTCAAAATGCAAAAGAGCAAAATAAACAGGCATTTGAAGTAGAGAAAGCAAATTTATTGAAATCTATTAATGATTTAAAACAGGAGTTACAAGCAAGGAATTCAATATCTCAAACTGAAATGGCAAATGCTGTTAGAAGAAAAAATGATGAATTAGCTACCCAAAAGGCTATTTACAATTCCCAGTTGCAACAATTATCGTCTAATCTTCAAGCTGCCAAAGAATCGAAAACTCAATTAGAAGCAGCTGTTCAAAATAAAGCTATTTTGGAACAAGCGATTTCCAATCAAAAACAAAAATTGAGTGTTCTTGAAGAGTCCCAAAAAAATTATAATTCTTTGAAACAAAGTAAAGCAAATAATGAAAGAGTTATCCAATCTTTAAGGGATGAATTAATTTTGGCAAAACAGGGAAATACTGAAGAAAAGAGAAAGTTGCAAGAAGAATTGGCAAGATTAAAAGCTGAATCGAATGCTAATAAACAAGAATTGAGTAGACTTAAAGGTGCAAATCAAGAAATTACTCAACTAAAATCGAACATTGACGCATTAAGAAGTGCCAGAAATGAAGTAAATGCTGGAAAGAAAGCGATTGAATCACAAATTGAAACCCAAAGACAGGAAATTGAAAATATTTCTAGACAATTACAAAAAAGTGAAGAAGCGAGAAATGTTATAGCCTCAACATTGGCTCAAAAAGAACAGGAATTGGGACAAATTAGAAGTTCAAAGAATGCGAACAATATCAAAATGAGAGAGGAAAAAGTTAGATTGGAAAGCGAGATAAGATTATTAAATGAAAAATTAACTGACTTAAATTTATTACAGGGTGAGAAAAAAGCGTTAGATGCGGAATTGCAATCATCAAAAAAAGAATTGGAAAATTTATCTAGAAGAAATAAAGATTGGGAAGCATTAGTAGGAACTCTTAAAAAACAAATTGAAAATGAAAGTATTGAAAAACAAGAATATGTTGAGAAAGCAGCAAAAGCAATGGGTCTTCAAAAAGAGGTTGAAGATTTACGATTGAGAAATGCTAATTCAAAAGTGAAAAATCAACAATTACAAAATGCATTGGCGAACAGTGCTAGCTCAAAAGATCAATTAAGACAATTGCAACGTCAAATTGATGAAGCAAAAAGAGTTATTGATCAACAAAGAGAAATTATTGATAGAAAATCTCAACCAGACGCTGGAGTAGAAAGTATGAAGCGCAACTATGAACAAAGGATTGGAGAACTAAGAACACAACTTAATCAAAAATCTCAAAATTATAGAAGTTTAAATAGTAGTTTGAAAACTATGCAAGATAAACAAGCACAGGAATTAAGAAAAAAGAATGATGAGCTAGCTTCATTGAGAGAAGAGTTAAAAACTAAAGAACAAATAGCAAGACCCAATGAAACTGGTAGATTAAGGAGTAAAATAAAAGAATTGGAGAATACTGTAGGAAAACTGGAAACATTGGAAAAAAATCAAAG
>Ga0194133_10003558_pt1 | contig 21990 bp, 20 predicted proteins | sample TA2KigOf40mmetaG_FD_155448 | JGI IMG/M metagenome (GOLD analysis project Ga0194133, IMG submission 155448) | Freshwater microbial communities from Lake Tanganyika, Tanzania - TA2015055 Kigoma Offshore 40m | ecosystem: Environmental > Aquatic > Freshwater > Lake | place: Tanzania: Lake...
CTGACTGCGCGCCACAAAAGCCGGGACATCGAGCTTTGGCAGCAGGGCGATGTCACCTATGTCCTGAACAACGATCCCGCCTCTCATGCCGCGCGCTTTGTCGCCGAACATGGGCCCTGTGCGCCCTCGATGGGGTGGCGGGTGGTCGATGCCGCCCATGCCTTTGCCCATGCCGTGAAGATGGGGGCGACGCCCTACCCAGGCGCGGACAAGGCGCTGGACGTGCCCGCGATTGTCGGCATTGGCGGCAGCCTGATCTACTTTGTCGACCAATATGGCGCGGGCCGCCACCCCTATGGCGATTTCGATTTCCTCATCGCGCCCAAGCCCAAGGGCGTCGGCTTCCACTACCTTGATCACCTGACGCATAATGTCCACAAGGGCAACATGGACGACTGGTTCGATTTCTACAGCCGCATCTTCGGCTTTCGTCAGATCCGCTTTTTCGACATCGAAGGCAAGTATACCGGGCTTTACAGCCGGGCCTTGACCTCGCCTTGCGGGCGCATCCGCATTCCGGTCAACGAGGATCGCGGCGAGACGGGCCAGATCGTGGAATATCTAAAGCGCTACAAGGGCGAGGGAATCCAGCATATCGCCGTTGGCTGCGATGACATTTACAGCGCCACCGACGAGATCGCGGCGCGCGGGCTGAAATTCATGCCGAAACCGCCGATGGCCTATTACGAGCTGTCGAAAACCCGGGTCGTGGGGCATCAGGAACCGATTGACCGGCTGGCCCGCTATGGCATCCTGATTGACGGTGAAGGCGTGGTGGATGGCGGCGAGACGCACATCCTTCTGCAGATCTTCTCGAAAACCGTGATCGGGCCGATCTTCTTTGAATTCATCCAGCGCAAGGGCGATGACGGGTTCGGCGAGGGTAACTTCAAGGCGCTGTTCGAATCGATCGAACAGGATCAGATCGACCGCGGCGTCGTCGCGGCGCGGTAATCGCCATTGCAGGCCACCGACGAGCGGTCGTCAGACCGAACGAGGAGGCGTTGGATCAGCCGCGCGGCAACGACAGGGTGACCAGGCGCGAGCCCTTTTGATAGCGCACTTCGTTTGCGGTGATCGCCTGGATCTTGCCGCCGTCGATGTTGTCTCCGACCTTGACCTTCTTGTAGCGGCCATTGACGCTGCGGATCATCGCATAGCGTTTGTTGGGCGTGCCATAGACCCCGATCAGCGCGGTCTTGTCGAGGTTCAGCGCATTGCGGAAGGTGGCCTGTTTGGCCACCGAGGCGCTTGCGGTGCTGCGCGGGGCGGATGCATCAACCTCGGGTTCTTCGTAGATGTCCAACGCGCCATCACGGCCGCGCGGGATGGATTTTGCAGACGCGGTGCGGCTTTCTTCCTCGGCTTCCGGCTCGGGGGTCTGGGACGGGCGGGCGGCGGCCTGTTGTTCTTCCTGCGGTTCCGGAGCGGGTTCCGGTGCCCGGATTGCGGCTGCAACCGCCGCTTCGACCGCCCGGCTCAGGTCGCGGGGGCGGGGTTCGGGTTTGCGGCTGATGGCAACGGCGAGCGGGCTGGTCGGTGCCGCGCTGGCTGCTGCTGTCGCTTCGGCCGCTGCGGCTTCGGCCTGGGCGGCCAGGCTTGCGGCGGCGGCAGATGCTGCGGCGCGGGCGGCCTCCCCGGCGGCGAGAACCGCCTCGGGCCGCGCCTGGGGGCGCAGGCCGGCAAGGCGGCTGTCGGCGGCGGGGAGGGGCGCATCAGGCGAAAGGGCCGCATCATCTTGCGCAGCATTTTCGGGTGCGCCTGTGCCATCGGTGGCTTCGGGGGGCGTCGCAGGCGCAGGTGGCGTCAGGCCGGCCGGGCGCGCCTTGGGTCGAAAGGCGGCAAGGGCGGGGTCTGAAACAAAGCCGGTGTCCGCACTCGCCGTTGCCGTTTCGGCAGAGGGGGCCAGACCCTCGGGGCGCGGTGCGGGCAGGCGCGGCGGCTTGCCGGCCACAAGCAAGACGCCCTCGGGCGTGATGATGCCTTCGGGCGTCGGGACGATCAGGCCCTTTTCATCGAACTGATAGGTGGTGCCAAAGGGCGGCGGCGGGGCCTGTGCGCTTGGCATAGGGTCGCCCTTTGCGGGCACTTCGGCCAGGGCCGTGGCATCCGGGGTGACAGGGGCAATATCCTTGGCCACCAGAAAGATCTCATCGCCGCTGGCCGCGCCGGGATTGGCGGCCACGTTGCCCGGTGCTGTGGTTTCAGGGGCCGCAGATACGAGTGGGGCCTGTTCGGTCTCAGGACCGGTTTCGGCACCGGTTTTGGCGGTCTCTGCTGCGCCCTCCTCGGCGGCGGCTGTGTCCGGGGCGGCCGCCTCTGAGTCAGCGGGCAGGGCGGCTGCAAGATCTTCCTCGCTTAACAGATCGGGCTCTTGCCCATCTGCGGCCATTTCATCTTCGATGGCGGGGGTTTCAAATTCTTGCACGGATGCAAATTCGGTCACCGCCTCGTCGGTGTTGCGGAAGGCAAGGCTTGTCGACCACGCCGCCGCCAGCGCCAAGGCCAAAAGCAGAAGCCCGGTCAGGATCAGGCCCAGGTGGCGCGGCTTGCCCCGGGTCGCAACCGGGCGGGCGCCAAACTTGCTGCCAAGGCCGCCTTGGGCCGGTGCCGCAGAGGATGCCGCTGCAGGTTGGGCCGCCGTGGCTGCGGCGGGGGCTGCCGACGCAGGGGTGCTGCGGGCCGCCGGGGTTTCGCGCGGCGGAGCGGCCTCGACCGGCTTCTTGCGGGTGCCGGGGATGCCGGGGGCGGTGACGAAGGCCCCAAGCCCACGCAAACCCTTGCTTCCCTTGGGCGCAACCGGATGCGCGGCGGTGGGCCGGTTCAGAAACGGCCGGTCGATCTTGGGGGGCGGCGCGGCCATCAGGGGCCGGGCGGCGGTGGGACGGTCTACGGTCGAGCGCGGTGGGGTGGCCTGCCCTTTGGCCGCCGCAGGATCGGCCGAGGCGCGACGGCTGGCAAAGCCCAATGAGGGGCTGTAGCCGGGCACGGGCGGCACGTCATCAAGCATGCCAGAGGCGGTCTTTGCATTGGCCGGGGCCTCTCGGCCATCATCTGCCGGCTTGGCACCCTCGGGATCGCCATCCTCGACCTCGACATCAATCGCCATCGGCGCTTCATCCGGCGCGACCATGCTGGCAGGCGGTTCTGCCGCGTCCGTAGGCGGAGGGGCCAGATCTTCGGCGGCCAGGTTTTCGGGTGCCAGATCTTCGCGTGGCAGGGCGTCGCTGGCCGGTGCCTGCTCTTCTTCGGGCAGCGGAGCCGGGTCTTTTTCAGCAAGGCTGCGGAACACCGCCGAAGGCGGCGGCTCGTCGTCGGCGAGGCCAAAAAGCGGAGCCGTGCGCGCTTCAAGGGCGGCATTGTCCTGCGTCGGCTGGTGGGCCGGTTCATCGGCCGGTTCTGCCGTGACCTCAGGCGCAGCCTTTGGTTCGGGCGATGTCTCGGCGAAGGCCTCCGGCGGGGCGGTCTCTTTGGCCATAGGCCCGCTGCCCGCTTCGGGTTCCGCTGCGTCATCCTTGGCCTCTGCGACGGGTTCTGCCGCAAGCGGGCGATCCAGGGTCACCGTGCGGTCAAGGTCGCGCTCGACCTCCATGCCATCAGGCAGATGCGTTGCGGCCTGCGTGGTCGGCCCGAACCAAGCCTCGCCATCAAAGCCGCGCGCCGGGGCGGCGGCAAAGCCGATCGGGTTGAAGCGGTGTTCATTGGCAAAGCCTTCGGCCTCGTCCAGGGTTTCGCGCGCCACGACGGCCACCCGCACCTCACCCGCAACCTCTTCCCAGTCAAAGACCAGAACTTCAACCGCATAAGGCGTGCGCCCCTCAAGCGCTGCGCGGATCTGCGCCGTGCGGCTTACCGCATCGGGGCCGGGGGCATCAACGGTGGTGACCAAAAGCTGATCGTCCGGCAGGATCAGTTTTGTTGTCAGCCCGCGCGGGCTCAGCCCAAGGGCGGTTGACCGCAGATAGGCCAGCGCCTCGGCCAGATCGGGTTCGTCAAGGGCGACGCGGCCCACCAGATGCCAGCCCCCCGACGTGCGGTGCAGCAGGGCAATGGCGTCATTGCGGAAGTCGAGGGCAAAAGCTGGTTTCATTCCACGCATCTAGCATAAGGGACTGTCGCGCAAAAACCGCGCGCGCGACCTGTGCACTTCCTACAGCAGGTTTTTGCCGAATGAAAGAAAAGCCGCCATATCGCGTACCTTTGCGGCTGCAGGATGCGCGATTTTGCTCAAGAAGGGGACAGGGTCGCCATGGGGGGCAATTTGTGCGGAATTCCCCCCTGATCGTGCCTTGCCGTCGACGATGCCAGTCGACACCTGATAGGATGAAGGCAAACGGAGGTTCCTTTCATGCGCAGCTTTTCTCCCCTACTTCTTTCTGCAGCCCTGGCCTTGCCGGTCGCCCTTGCAATCGCCCTTCCGGCTGTGGCCGAGGGCACCATCACCGTCACGGGTGAGGCGAGCATCCCCGCCACGCCCGACATGGCGACCATATCTCTGGGCGTGACGACCGAAGGTGCCACCGCAGCCGAAGCGATGTCGGCCAATTCCAAGGCGCTGGCGGCGGTGATCGACCGGCTGAAGTCTGCCGGGATTGCCGAGCAGGATCTGCAGACGGCCAATCTGTCGCTTAACCCGAACTGGGTGGGCTATGACAACGGCCAGACACCGACGATTTCCAACTATGTCGCCATGAACATGCTGAATGTCCGGGTGCGAGATCTAGCCGCCCTTGGGGGTGTTCTGGATGCATCAATCGCGGATGGGGCCAATACGCTGAACGGCATCACCTTTGAACTGTCAAGCCCGCGCCCGGTTCAGGACGAGGCGCGCAAGGCCGCCGTTGCCTATGCTGCCGCCAAGGCCGGGCTTTATGCAACCGCCGCCGGGGTCAACCTTGGCAAGGTGATGTCGATCTCGGAACAGCAGACCTATGGCGGGCCGATGCCGGTGTTCATGGAGGCCCGCGCCGCATCGCCCGTGCCGGTCGCCTCGGGCCAGATCGCGCTGCAAAGCGCGGTGACGGTGACCTATCAGATCGCCGAGTGACCCCGGCATTGGTCGCGCAGGTTCGGGCATGACCTGCGCAAAGGCAGAGCCAGAAGGGCACATTGAAAAGGGCCGCCTGTCAGGGCGGCCCTTTTGCCTTACTTGGTCGCGGCGGCCATCGCCTGATCCAGATCGGCGATGATGTCTTCGACGTTCTCGATCCCGATCGACAGGCGCACCACATTCGGCGGCGCCCCGGCGGCCACCTGCTGTTCCGGCGTCAATTGCCGGTGGGTGGTCGAAGCCGAATGGATGATCAGGCTGCGCGTGTCGCCGAGGTTGGCGACATGGCTGAACAGCTTTACATTGTCGATCAGCTTGACGCAGGCGTCATAGCCGCCCTTCAGCGCAAAGGTGAACAAGGCCCCGGCGCCCTTGGGCACGATCTCTTTCGCCCGCTTGTTATAGGGGCTCGATTTCAGCCCGGCATAGGTGACGTATTCGACGCGCGGGTCGGCTTCCAGCCATTCGGCCACCTTTTGGGCGTTCTTGACATGCCGCTCCATCCTGAGGCCCAGCGTTTCGATCCCCATCAGCGTGTAATGCGCACCCTGCGGGTTCATCGTCATGCCCAGATCGCGAAGGCCGATGGCGATGGAGTGGAACGTAAAGGCCATGGCACCCAGCGTCGGGTGGAAGGTCAACCCGTGATAGGCGGGTTCGGGCTGGGACAGGCTGGGGAACTTGTCGTTCTGCGACCAGTTGAACTTGCCACTGTCCACCACGATGCCGCCCGTCACCGTGCCATTGCCCGTGAGGTATTTCGTCGCCGAATGGACGACCAGCGTCGCCCCCATTTCAATGGGCTTTGCCACCCACGGCGTCGCCGTCGTGTTGTCGACGATCAGCGGAATACCCTTCTTGTCGGCAATCTTCGCAAGCGCCGGAATATCGGTGACATAGCCGCCGGGGTTGGCGATGGTTTCGCAGAAGATTGCCCGGGTGTTCTTGTCCACCGCCTTTGACACCGCGCCCAGATCGTCGGTGTCGACGAACTTTGCCGACCAGCCGAAGCGCTTGATGGTCTGGCTGAACTGGGTGATCGTGCCGCCATAAAGCCTTGAGGATGCAACGATATTCTTGCCGGGCCCCATAAGCGGAAACAGCGCCATGATCTGCGCTGCATGGCCCGAGGAACAGGCGATTGCGCCCGCACCGCCCTCCAATGCCGCCACCCGGTTGGCCAGCGCCGCCACGGTCGGGTTGGTCAGGCGAGAATAGATGTAGCCCACCTCTTGCAGGTTGAAGAGCTTGGCCGCGTGATCGGTATCCCGGAACACATAAGCGGTGGTCTGATAGATCGGTACTTGCCGCGCGCCGGTGGCCGGATCGGGGGCCGTGGCGGCATGAATGGCAAGCGTGTCAAAGCCCATCGGTCTGTCAGTCATGGTGAAATCTCCCCTTGTCTGGGCCAAGCCTAGGGCAGGCGGAGCAAACTGTGAAGGGCCGATGATGGCAAAAAGGCCGCCCCGGCCAGGGCGGCCCGTTTCACTTGCCATCCCGGCGATAAGAAGATGATGCCGCCAAAGGGCGAGGTCACGTCGATCGAGGCGGCCATCAGCAGGACAGCATCGTTCAGGTCGGCCACCAGAATGGCCTGATGCTTGGTGCCGCTGCCATCGCGGTCAAACCAAAGCGTCGCATCCGTGGTGCGGAAGATCAGGCGGTCCAGCGCATCGGCTGCCGCATTGGTGGTGCTGGAATGAAAGCGCGACGGATCCAGCCCGCCCATGAAATTGCCAAGCCCGATCGCGCGGGAATCAAAGCGCAGGAAGTCCTCTTCGATGCTGAAATCGGTGATCTGGTCGCGGAACTCGGCTTGGGAATTGAAGACAAAGATATCCGACCCTGACCCGCCGGTCAGGATGTCGCCCCCTGTCCCGCCGATCAGAATATCCTGCCCCGCGCCGCCATTCAGCCGATCTGAGCCGTTGTTGCCGTAAAGCACGATGTCCGCCGCATCACCCCGGATCACATCGGCCTTGGTGCCGCCTTGCATGATTTCAATGTTGGAATAGCTGTCGCCAAGGGCGGGCAGGCCCCGGTTGTTGGCGCCATTGGCCAGGTCGACCACCAACGCAACCGTCACCGCCGAAAAGTCGAGCGTGTCGATACCAAAACCGCCGTCGACGCGATCGGCAGCATTGCCAAGCACAAAGCGATCGTTGCCATCGCCGCCGTGGATCAGGCCTACGACTGACCCGCCAAGGCCGATATAGGTGTCAGCGCCACCGTTCAGGCGCACATCGCCAAGGAAGGTGCCGGAATTGGTCAGATTGTCGGTCGCGGTGCCACCGAAGAAGGCCGCACCGGGTGATTCGATTGTTCCGGTATTGGTGATATTCAGCACGCCGATCCCGAACTTGTTCCAGATCCCATATTTTTCGCCGCTGATGAAACCGTTGTTCGTCATTGTCGTTGTTCCCGCATCGCGAACAAAAAGCGACAGGCCAGATCCGTTGGCAATGATGGTGCCGTGGTTCACCACCGTCGAGTCGATACCGTCGAGGATCACCCCGTCGCCGTCTTCTTCCACGCGGGTATAGCCGCCAAGCACCACGCCGCCGGCCTGAATAACAACCGTCTGTGCCTGTTCGCAGCCGATGGTATTGATCGCATAATCATGGGCCATCACCACACCCGAGACGGTGATCTGATACTGGCCGCTATTGGCAAGAATGGCATCCGAGGTCAGCAAGATCAGCGTCACGCCACTGGCAACTTTCAGGTCATCGTTTCCGGTCAGGACATAAACCATGCCAGAAACGGTCTGGCTGGTGGCTTGGATCAACATGGTACTCTCCCCAGGACTTGGTGCTTGAAATCGCTTTGTTTTTAACGCAATTTCGCCGCAATGTCACTTAGGCGCGGGGCTGCGTTTTCGGCTGTGCTTTGCCGCATGCGGCGCTATGGTCTGGCCATGAACGCCGATCTTCTTCTGGCCCTTCTGGGCTTTACCTTTGCCACCTTGGCCACGCCGGGGCCCAACAACATGATGCTTCTGGCCAGTGGGGTGAACTTCGGCCTGCGCCGCACGGTTCCGCATATCCTGGGGGTCTGTGCGGGCCATGCCTTCTTGGTTTTCATGGTGAGCATGGGGCTGTCCGGGCTCTTTCATGCGGTACCGCAGGCGATCATCATCCTGAAGGTGCTGTCGGTGGCCTATATGCTGTGGCTGGCCTGGAAAATCGCCCATGCGGCGGCGCCAAGGCCGGGGCAGGCGGGGGGCAAGCCCTTTAGCTTCTTGCAGGCGGCGGCCTTTCAATGGGTGAACCCCAAGGCCTGGGCCATGGCGATGGGCGCGGTCAGCGCCTATGCCGGTGAGGGGGGATTGGTCGCGGTTCTGACGATTTCGGCTGTCTTTGCCGCCGTGAACCTGCCTTCGGTCAGCGCCTGGGTCATCCTCGGTGAGGCGTTGCGCCACTGGCTACAGGTGCCTGCGCGCCTGAGGGCGTTCAACGGGACCATGGCCGCGCTTCTGGTGGCCAGCCTGGTCCCGGTTCTGCGGATCTGATTAGCGCAGCCAGAGATCAGCCTTTTTCAAGGCCGCGCGAATGGCCTGTTCGCGCCTTGGCAGATCGGCGCGGTCGAACATCTCGCGCGCCTTTCGGCCGCGGTTTTGATAGATCATTACCCGCGCCGGTTCATGGTCGCGCAAGAGCCTGCGCAATTCTTTTTCGCCAGCCACCTCTTCCAGCACCGCAACCACCCGATCGCTTTCCCGGGCGTAAAGCAGGGGCAGGTTGCGATAGTGGCAGGTGATGTCGCCATCCAGGCCATCCAGCTCTCGCCCCGGCCGACCGCCGCCCAGGCTGTGAATGACCAGGGGCAGGGCGATCTGGTCAAGCCAGGGGTCAAGCGATTGTGCCGCCAGCGCAGGCGGGACATTGTCGCGGATCGAGCGGGCATAGGTCAGAAACCTGTCGCCAAAGACATTCGGGCTTTGGTGGAAAAACCAGCCCGCGTTCAAATACAGATAGCGCTGCCAATAGCCTTCGGGCTGGGTCAGCTCCAGCGAGCTGGCCAGATCAAGGCCAAAGCGGTCATAAAGCGCGCCCCAGATCTCGTGATAGCCGCCCTTGTAAAGCTGCGGCTCGGGCCAGGTGCCCTCACGCCGCATCGAGGCCGAGGGGCGGTTGAAATCGAAAGGCAGCGACTGAAGATCGCCCAGGATCAGCGTATCGGTGTCCAGAAAAAGAAAGGGCGCATCGGGTAAGGCGGCCAGCGCCTCGATCTTGTTGCCATGCGGATAGCTTTGGCCGAACACCTTGTTTTCAATGGGCAGAGAGGTGGCTCCAAGGCTTTGCAGCATGTCGCGGATGCCGTCGGATTTCAGGCGCGGGTCGCGGTTCCAGCGTTTGCCGGGTTGGGGTTCGGCCAGAAACACCTTGCCCTGAAACCCCGGGTTGGCGGCCTTGAACGAGGCCATGAGCAGTAGCGCCTCATAGGCAAGCCGCCCGTCTTGCACGATGGCCAAGAGGTTGAAGGCGGGGGCGGCGGCATGGGTCATCGGAAAAACAACATGTTTGAAATGCAACAACCATACGAAGGACGGTTCGGAATGGAAAGACGGCGCGCCGGACGCCTAGCCGCAGGGAGTAAAGCGCAGGGACAGACAGGACATACCGCCATCGAGTTTCGCACATTCCGAATTGCCGATTTCCTGCACCCGGTAGCCTGCCGCCACCAGTGCATCGCGCGTCTGTGGGAACCCGGCCGGGAACAGCACCAGATCGTTGAAGCGGATCGCATTGGCGCTGGCCTCTTCGCCCGCTGCGGTATGGATCACCCGATAGCCCTTGAAACAGCCCGAGGCCGACAGCCGCTCGGTGGCCAGGATCGTGTCTGCATCCAGAAGCGAGCAATCGGTCTTGAAATGCAGAACGCCGGGCGGGGTATGAACCTCGCGCAAGCCGTAGCCCCAATCGGCCACGATCCCGGCCAATTCCGCAATCCCGCCTGCATTGCTGCGCGCCGAGCGGCCGACAAGGATTTCGGTTTCCGTGGTCAGGATATCGCCCGCTTCGATAAAGTTCTCTGCCCCCGTCACGGCCCGCACATCGGCATAAAGCGCGCGCAGATGCGGGGCCATTTCCGCCGCCTCACCCAGCCGCGAGGGTGCGCCCGGGCGCATAACCACCGCACCTTCGGGCAGGCACAGCGCAGTATCTTCGACAAAAAGGCTGTCGGGAAAGGCTTCCAGCGCGGGCAACTCCACCACCGTGGCCCCGGTGGATTTCAGCGCCGCGATATAGTCGGCGTGATGGGCGCGCATCCGCGCAAGATCCGGCGCGCCAGTGTCGACGGCGCGCAGGCCATGAATGGCCGAGGCCGGGGGCTGGCGCGTGATGGCATGGGTATAGGAAAAAGAGCGCATGACGACGCCTTTCAGCTCTGCATCCCGCCAATCCAGCATGGTCAAACGAAAAAAGCCAGCCTGATGGCTGGCCTTTTCATATCCCGCGAAGGGTAAAGATGGTGGGTGATCCTGGAATCGAACCAGGCATGAGTCGCCTCGGCGGAGTTACAGTCCGCTGCCACACCTTGTAGCATATCACCCACTGTGGGCGGGGAATACTCAAGCCCGCCGAGGGCGTCAAGGCGGAACCCGCCGCTTTTGCCGGAAAAATCCCGCCACTTGCCGCTTGCCAAACCCGGTTGTTCTGGTCAGGACAGGGGGAAACGGAAAAGGGCCAGCATCATGGCAAGAAAACCCGATTGGGTGATGGACAAGGAACGCGGCCGCAAGGCCGAGGCGAAAGAGACCGTCTGGCTTTTTGGCCTGCATGCGGTGCGCGATGCGCTGGCCAACCCTGCGCGCGAGAAACTGCGGCTGGTGGTGACCAAGAACGCCTTTGATAGGCTGGAGGCGGCAATTGCGGCTGCGGGCATTGCCCCCGAAATCGTCGATCCGCGCCGGTTCGACGTGCCCATCGACGAAGGCTCGGTGCATCAGGGCGCGGCCATGGAGGTCAGGCCCTTGAACTGGGGCAGGCTTGAGGATCTGGCGATTTCCGGGGCGGGAGAGCCGCTTTTGGTGCTTCTGGACCGGGTGACCGATCCGCATAACGTGGGGGCCATCCTGCGTTCGGCCGAGGTGTTCGGTGCCCGCGCCGTGATCGCGCCGCGCCACCATTCGGCGCCGGAAACCGGGGCCTTGGCCAAGACCGCAAGCGGCGCGCTCGAGCGGCAGCCCTATCTCAAGGTGACCAATCTGGCCGATGCAATGGTCGAGCTGAAGGCGATGGGCTATACCCTGATCGGGCTGGACGGCGAGGCCGAGGTGACGCTTGCCGAGGCGCTGGCGCCGACCAAGGGCCGGCCACTGGCGCTGGTCATGGGGGCCGAAGGGCCGGGCCTGCGTGAACGCACGCGCGAAACCTGTGACGTGATTGCCCGCATCCCCTATGCCGGTGGCTTTGGCAGCCTGAACGTGTCGAACGCCGCCGCCGTCAGCCTTTATGCGGCCGCGACGCGTTAAGGGATCACAAAGATGCGAGGGGTCTTTAACGGCGCGGCGGGCTTCCCATGTCTAAGGGCAGAAAACGGGCCTGGAACCCCGGTTTCGTCTGTCAACTGTCCCTCGTTCCACACCTTGCGCCCCGGGCCTGTCCCTGGGCGCTTTCTTTTTTTTGGAGCTGAATGATGACCGATGACGCCAAGATCACCCGGATCCTGACCGCCGTCAAAACCATCGCACTGGTCGGCTGGTCGCCCAAGGCCGACCGGCCAAGCCACCGGGTTGCAACCTATCTGGCCGCGCGCGGCTATCGGGTGATCCCGGTCAACCCGGGCCAGGCCGGCGAGAGGAGCGCATGGGGCGAGGTTGTGCGCGCCTCGCTTTCCGAGGCGGGGCCGGTCGATATGGTCGATATCTTCCGCCGGTCCGAAGAGGTGGGGCCAGTGGTGGATGAGGCGATTGCCACCGGCGCAAAAGTCATCTGGATGCAGCTTGGCATCGAAAATCAGGACGCCGCCGCCCGCGCCGAAGCCGCTGGGATGGAGGTGATGATGAACCGCTGCCCCGCCATCGAAATCCCCCGGCTTGGGTTGTGACCGGCATCGCATCACAGGGTTTCACGTTTCCGTCATCGCGCACCCGCCCGCCTTGCGGCGCGCGCACCCGGCTCGGATCTCAAAACCATCGCCGCCGCTTGATCCCCAAGCGGCAGGCTTGGTGAGAGTAGCGCAGAGGAGGGTAAGTCATGCTGAAATCAGGTGTTGCTCAGTCCCGTGTCAGCGCGACACTGAACGAAATCGACGGCAGCGCAGCCGATGATCGTCTGTTCGGCCTGTCCGGGCGCGATGAGATTGATGGTGGGGCGGGCAATGACCAGATTTTCGGCGGTCAGGGCGCCGATGATCTTGATGGCGAACGCGGCAATGACAGCCTCTTTGGCGGCGCCGGAAATGATCTGTTGAACGGCGGCTCCGGCGATGACCTGCTCACCGGCGGCGAAGGCAATGACATCTTTGAGTTCTATCGCAGCAGCGGACGTGACACGATCACCGACTTCACCAACGGCCAAGACCGGCTGGAAGTGGACGGGCTTGGCCGGGCGGCAGTTGAGGCGCTGATCGCAGGCGCCCGCCAGATTGGCAGCGACACCGTGCTTGACCTCGGCGGCGGCGCTCAGATCACCTTGCAGAACTTCCGTGTCGCCGATCTTGACCTTTCCGGTTTCGTGGGCTTTGGCACTCGCGGCGGCACCCCGCCCACCCCGCAGCCCACCCTTGGCCGGGACATTGACGGCACCAATGGGGCCGATCGCTTGATCGGCACAGCTGGGCGCGATGACATGGATGGGCGCGGCGGCGATGACGAGATGCGTGGCGGAGCAGGGGCTGACGACATGGACGGCGGCGCTGGCAATGACAGCCTTTGGGGCGATGCCGGGCGCGATGACATGGACGGTGGTCGCGGCAATGACCGACTGGTTGGCGGCGCAGGTCACGATACACTGGACGGCGGGCGCGGCAATGATGTGCTGACCGGGGGTGAAGGCGCCGACCGCTTTGAATTTGCCCGCAATGACGGGCGCGACATCATCACCGATTTCACGAATGGCATCGACCGCATCGAACTCGATGGCTTTACCGCGCGCGAGCTTGGCAGAATTCTGGCGTCAGCAACGCAGCAAGGGCAGGATGTCGTGCTGACCTTGTCCGCGACGGCCAGCCTGACGCTCCAGGATGTGCAACTTTCAATGCTCGACCGATCAGACTTCCTGCTCTAGGGTCTGGCCCCGCGACCACCGGCCAAAAATCTTCGAAGATTTTTGACAAATTTCTTCGAAGAAATTTGGGCGTCAAAGACGCCAGAGCCGCACCGGCGCTTTCGGCCCGCAAGCGATGATCTTCTTGGCCTCGAGATCCAGCTGCACGGCCTTCACCCACCATCACGCCGTGTCGCCGCGGGGGAAAAGCGCTTGGTCCAGCAGCGGCTTAACCGCCTCGATCAACGCCGCAGGCGTCATGCCCGGCGCGGCATCTGGCAGGCAGGCCAAGACCGCCCGGCGCATCTCGGCAAACTTGGCGGCATCCACCCGATAGGTCTTGCCGGGCTGGCCGACGTTTTCAATCTCAATCTGTGCCATGGCAGCCCCCCTTTTGGGAAAAGGCTAGCCCCGCGCGGCCTTTTCGGTAATGCCCGAGGTCCCCTCGCGCCGTTCCAGTTCCGCCAGCACCTGATCCAGCGTCACCTCGCGGGCGGCAAGCATGACAAGCAGGTGGTAAAGCACATCCGCCGCCTCGGCGGTCAGCTTTTCCCGGTCGCCCTTGACCGCCTCGATGATCGCCTCCACCGCCTCTTCGCCGAACTTCTCGGCGCATTTTTCCGGCCCCTTGGCCAAAAGCTTTGCCGTCCAGGAGCTTTCCGGATCGGCCCCCTTGCGGGCGGCGATGGTGGCGGCAAGGCGGTGAAGCGCGGTCATGACAGCCTCATGGGGATACCGGCAGCGGCCATGTGGGCCTTGGCCTGACCGATGGTGAAGGTGCCGAAGTGGAAGATCGAGGCGGCGAGAACGGCGCTGGCATGGCCTTCGGTCACCCCTTCGACAAGGTGGTCCAGCGTGCCGACCCCGCCGCTGGCGATCACCGGGATCGAGACCGCATCGGCAATGGCGCGCGTCAGGGGCAGGTTATAGCCGCCCTTGGTGCCGTCGCGGTCCATACTGGTCAGCAAAATCTCGCCCGCACCCTTGGCCGCGACCGTCCGGGCAAACTCTACCGCGTCAATGCCCGTCGGTTTGCGCCCGCCATGGGTGAAAATCTCCCATTTTCCGGAGGTTACGGTCTTTGCATCCATGGCCACGACAATACACTGCGACCCGAACCGATCCGCCGCCTCGGCGACCACATCGGGGTTGGCGACGGCGGCCGAATTGAAGGACACCTTGTCGGCCCCTGCCAGCAAGAGCGCCCGCACGTCCTGATGCGTTCGAACACCGCCGCCCACCGTCAGGGGCATGAAACACTGCTCCGCCGTCCGCGTCACCAGATCGAACATCGTGCCGCGGTTTTCATGGGTGGCGTGAATGTCGAGAAAACACAGTTCATCCGCGCCCGCCGCATCATAGGCGCGTGCCGCTTCGACCGGATCGCCCGCGTCGATCAGGTTGACGAAGTTCACGCCCTTGACCACGCGGCCATCGGCGACATCAAGGCAAGGGATGATGCGGGTTTTCAGCATGGGCGACCAATCGTGCAGGCGGTGCGCCCTACATAAGCGGTCGGGCTGCGACTGGCCAGCGGGCTTTTTTCCGCCGGTACGCGCATAGGCTGTTTCGGCCGCGCCGATTGCCTGCAAGGATAGTGCCGTTCCGTACGGTAAAGAGGCATGCCGCAACTACGTTCAAGCCCGGGTCTGCGCTATCTCGTGGCCGCACTGGCCTAGAGCATGATTGCGGTCTGGGGGTCGGAAAACCTGTTCTGGACAGTGCCCCACGCGCAGGTAAAGCCCCATGAATTGTTGCTGACCTGGGCCGCCTATTCGCTTGTGGCCGCATCTGCCCTGTCGGCGGTACTCTGGTCGGGCCTTGGTGGGTGGCGCGCGACCTTTCTGGGCGGGGCAGTTCTTGGTTTCGGCGTCGAAGGGGTGATCGTGGCCACGATGTATGACGCCTTTCCGGCGCAAGTCGTCTGGACGCCCTTGGCATGGCATGCGCTTTTGACGGGTCTAGTGGTCCTGGGGCTGGTGCGTCACTTGGCGCGCGGGGCCGTCGCCGTGCAAGTTCTGGCGCTTGTGGCACTGGGTGCGCTGGGGGCCACCTGGGGGCTTTACTGGCCTGCCGAGCTTGCCTCCATGCCCGGCCATGCGGTGACTTTGCCCTATCTTGCAGGACTTGCCCTGCCGGTCGTTGTGGCCCATGCGGTGCTCGACCGGGTAGGTCTGCTTGCCGCGCCAAGACCCCTGATCCTAGGGGCCGCGCCGATGCTGCTTGCGGCTTTGTGGCTGGTGCGTGGCAGCTTGAGCGGGTCTTTCGTGGTGTTGGTCTGCCCGGCGATGATCCTGACAACGGTCTGGGCGATGCGTCGGCTGGGCCGGGTGGGACAGCCTCTTGACTTCGGTCCAGCCGTTACCCTGTGGCGCCACACGCTGTTCCTGATCTTTCCCCTGACCGTTGCGCTTCTGGTGGTTCCGGGGTGGCAAGCCTTTGGCGCGGTCGCGGTCAATGTAGCCACTGCCTTGACAACCGGGCTGATCGGCGCGGGACTTTGGCTGTGGCTGATTTACCGCGCCGCCCGCAGGGCAGCCTAGCCGCGCAGGGCCGCCAGCGCCTCGCCCAGATCAATCGCCCCTTCATAAAGCGCCCGACCTGAAATCGCCCCGGCAATCACCCCGGTTGCCTTCAGCGCAATCAGGTCCTCCATCCGGCTTACGCCGCCCGAGGCGATGACGGGGATCGACACGGCGCGCGCCAAGGCCTCGGTCGCCTCGATGTGCGGGCCCTGCATGGCCCCGTCGCGGTCGATGTCGGTGTAGATGATCGCCGCAACGCCGGCATCTTCAAAGCTGCGCGCAAGGTCGGTGGCCTGAACCGTGGTTTCGGTTGCCCAGCCCTTGGTCGCGACAAAGCCTTTGCGGGCGTCAATACCAACCGCAACCTTGCCCGGAAAGGCCCGCGCCGCCTCGCGCACAAGGGCAGGGTTTTCCACCGCCACCGTGCCGAGGATCACCCGCGCCAGACCCTTTTCCAACCACATCGCGATGGTGGCCATATCCCGGATGCCACCACCCAACTGGGCGGGAACCTTCACCGCAGCCAAAATCGCCTCAACCGCCGCCGCATTCACCGGCGCCCCGGCAAAGGCGCCGTTCAGATCGACCAGATGCAGCCATTGGCAGCCTGCATCCTGAAACTTCACCGCCTGCGCTGCCGGGTCATCGCCAAAGACCGTCGCCGCCGACATCTCGCCCCGCAAGAGCCTCACGCATTGGCCGTCCTTCAGGTCGATGGCGGGGTAAAGGATCATGGCGCGGCTCCGTCTTGACTGGCTTTGCATTAGGCGCGCACGCGGAAAATGCCAAGGGCCGAGTGGCGACCTCACGTCATGCTGGACAGGCTGGCGCTTTGTGGCAAAGGATGGCGCAACCTTTCAGGGAGGGAGGAAGCAATGAAAAAACATGTTCTGGCGCTGGCCATGATTCTGGCAGCAGGGGCAGCGGGGGCGGATCCGGTGCATGGCACCTGGAAAACCAAGCCCGATGACAATGGAAATTTCGGTCATGTGAAGGTCACCTCATGCGGGGCGACGATTTGCGGCACGCTGGTCAAGGCGTTCGACGGGACGGGGAAAGAGATTGAAAGCCCCAATGTCGGAAAGCAGATCGTCTGGGACATGGTGGCCTATCCCGACGGGCTTTATGACGACGGCAAGATCTGGTCGCCCGACCGCGACAAGACCTATAACTCGAAAATGCAGCTGAGCGGTGACAAGCTGACAGTCAAGGGCTGCGTTCTGGGCATCTGCCGCGACGGTGGCACCTGGACACGGGTGAACTAAGCGCAAGCTTCGGGTCGTTTCCGCATCGCCTCCGTGTCATAACGATACCAAAGCGGGGTGCAGGATGAGCGCGCGAAACCAGATGACCTTGGCGTTCCTTTCCATTCTTTGGGGGGGATCGTTCGTTTTTGTCGAACTGGCGCTGACCGGCCTGCCGGTGATAACCATCGTCTGGGCGCGCGTCGCCTTGGCAGCCAGCCTTTTGGCGCTGTGGCTGATGCTCAGCCGGACGGGCTTTCCATCGCGCCAGCACTGGCCGGCCCTTGCCGTGATGGGGCTATTAAACAACGCCGTGCCCTTCACCCTTTTGGTCATGGCGCAGGGCCAGATCACTGGCGGGCTGGCCTCGATCCTGAATGCCACCACACCCCTGTGGACCGTTTTGGTGGCGCATCTTTTCACCAGCGACGAAAAAATCACTGGGACCAAGGCCATGGGGCTGACCTTGGGGTTTTCCGGGGTCGTGGTCATTGCTGGCGGCGGCGGACCGGCCAAGCTTTGGGCGATTGCCGCCTGCCTTGGGGCGGCGCTGTCCTATGGGCTGTCTGGCGTTTGGGGGCGGCGGTTCAAAGGGCTGGGCCTGCAACCCTTGCAGGTGGCCTTTGGTATGCTCGCTTCTGCCGCCACGCTCTTGTTGCCGCTCTGGGTCGTGCTGGAGCGGCCTTGGGCCAACCCCATGCCTGCACCTTTGCCGCTTGCCGCCGTGGTTGGGCTTGCGGTCCTGTCGACCGCCTTGGCCTATATACTTTACTTCCGGCTTCTGGCCAGCGCCGGTGCGGTGATGCTGTCTTTGGTGACCTTTCTGATCCCCGCCTCCGCCGTTGCATTGGGCGCGCTTGTGCTGGCCGAACCGATCCTGCCGCGACAGATCGGCGGGCTGGCGCTGATTCTGGCCGGGCTTCTGGCGATGGATGGAAGGTTTGCAAAACGGCGCGGCTAAAAGGGGGCAGGGCGGCGGGTGACGCCGAATGGCAGGTCTTTGCCGCCAAAGGGCCAAGCGATCTGGCCTATGCCGTCGCCTCGACCGGCATCCATTGCCGCGCGGGCTGCCCGGCGCGGGTATGCTTGCACGAAAATCTGCGGATTTTAGACAGCCGCGCCGCAGCCGAGGCCACCGGTTTCCGGGCCTGTAAGCGCTGCGGCGGGGCCAAGGACGGGCCGCCTCTAGCGCTGCAAGGGCCATGATCCCGGTCTGCCGCAACACCCCTTGGAACAGGCTTGGACAAACCTTACCATACGGTTAATGATCCCGTAAATTTCAACTTATTTCAATGGGTTGATCGTTGGTTCAACCTTGGACAGGTTTTGCGCAGCCCGGCCTTCTCGGCAGCGTCTCAGCCGAAAACCGACCAGCCCATCGCCCGCACCAGCCGCTCGATCGCCAGCGTGCCAAGCTGGGAATTTCCCTGCACGTTCAACCCCGGCGACCAGACCGCAATCGACGCGCGGCCCGGCGCGATGGCCAGGATGCCACCCCCGACGCCCGATTTGCCCGGCAGGCCGACGCGATAGGCAAACTCGCCCGAGCCGTCGTAATGGCCGCAGGTCATCATCAGCGCGTTGATCCGCCGCACGCGGGCGGGCGAGACCAGCCGCGCCGCCCCCGGCGCGCCCATCAGAAAGCGGCCCGCCATGGCCAGTTGCCGCGTGGTCATCTCGATGGCGCATTGGTGGAAATAGGTGCCGCAGGTCAGGTCGGGCGGATTTCTCAGATTGCCATGGGCGGCCATGAAATGCGCCAGCGCCAGATTGCGGTGGCCATGAGCGGCCTCGGGCGCCGCCACGGCCTTGTTGATGTGGATGTCATCCTCGCCCGCGGCCTCGCGCAGGAAGCGCAGGATTTCGCCCAAGACCTCGCGCGGTTTATGGCCGTGCAGGATGGCATCGGTGACCACCAGGGCACCCGCATTGATGAAGGGATTGCGCGGGATGCCGTTTTCGGATTCGAGCTGCACGACCGAGTTGAACGCGAGCCCCGAAGGCTCGCGCCCGACGCGGGTGAAAAGCTGATCGCCCAGACGGCCCAGGGCGATGGCCAGGGTAAAGACCTTCGAGACCGACTGGATGGAAAACGCCGTCTCGGCATCTCCGGTGGTCAGGCATTGCCCATCCGCCGTTGCCACCGCCATGGCAAAATGGCGGTCGCTGACATGGGCCAGTTCGGGGATGTAATCGGCCACAAGCCCCCGGTCCGGCGCTGCCACCATTTCCGCGCCGATCCGGTCAAGGATCGCCTGCAACTCGGTCAAGGCGACCATTGCAGGAAGTTGCCGATCAGCCGCAGGCCAAGGGCCTGGGACTTTTCCGGGTGAAACTGCATGCCCACCATCGTATCCCGCCCGATGATCGCGGTGATGTCACCCGCATAGTCGCAATGGGCCAGCCGGTGGGCGGGGTCGGCCACGCGGAAGTGGTAGGAATGGACGAAATAGGCGTGATCGCCGGTCTTGACCCCGGCCAGAACCGGGTGGGGGTGGTCGATGACCAGATCGTTCCAGCCCATATGCGGCACCTTGAGGCTGGGATCGGCGGGCGTGATCTTCACCACCTCGCCGGGGATCCAGTCAAAGCCGCGGGTGTCTTCATATTCGCGTCCCCAGGACGCCATCATCTGCATGCCGACGCAGATGCCCAGGAAGGGCCGGGCGCGGGTGGTTACCGCCTCGGAGATTGCCTCGAAGAGCCCGCCATAGGACCCCAGCGCCTTGCGGCAGGCCGGAAAGGCCCCATCACCGGGCAGCACGATCCGGTCGGCGCGGGCGACATCCTCGGGGCGCGAGGTGACAAGGACCGTGCTGGCCCCCGTTTCGACCGCCATGCGCTGAAAGGCCTTTTCGGCGGAATGAAGATTGCCGCTGTCGTAGTCGACGAGGACGGTAAGCATGTCTGACGCCTTGGTATGGGTGGCCCCGCCGGAGCCTCCGGCGGGGGTATTTGGGCCAAGATGAACCGCTAGAGCGCACCTTTGGTCGACGGCAGGACGCCGGTCATACGCGGGTCAGGTTCGACGGCTTCGCGCAGCGCACGGGCCACCGACTTGAACGCGGCTTCGGCGATGTGGTGGCTGTTGAGCCCGTGGATCAGATCGACATGGAGCGTGATGCCGCCATGAGTGGCCAGCGCCTGGAAGAATTCACGCACGAGTTCGGTGTCGAAGCTGCCGATCTTTGCGGTTGGGAAGGGCAGGTTCCAGACCAGGAAGGGGCGCGCCGAAAGGTCAAGCGCCGAGGCGACCTGTGCATCGTCCATTGCCAGGCGGAAATGGCCATAGCGGCGGATGCCCTTTTTGTCGCCCAAGGCGCGGGTCAGCGCCTGACCGAGCGCAATGCCGCAATCTTCCACAGTGTGGTGGTCGTCGATGTGCAGATCGCCCTTTGCGCGCAGCGTGATGTCGATCAGCGAGTGGCGCGCGAGCTGGTCGAGCATGTGGTCAAAGAACCCGACCCCGGTCTGGCAGTCGGATTTTCCGGTGCCATCGAGGTTCAGCGCGACCTCGATCGCGGTCTCATTCGTCTTGCGGGTGATCTCTGCCTTGCGCATGGGTGCCTCCCGGTGGTTTCGGGGCCTTATAGGCCGGGGGGGCGGGCTTGCAAAGCCTTTGATACCGCGACTAGATGGCCTGCATGTGGGAAAGGGTGAGGGATGCGCTGTTTTAAGGCCTATGACATACGCGGGCGGCTGGGCGAGGAGTTGAACCCGGAGATTGCGCGCATCATTGCGCGGGCCTTCGCCGAGGAGCTGGGCGCGGCCCGAGTCGTTCTGGGCCATGATCCCCGCGCCTCGTCTGAGGTGCTGGCCGCGGCGGTGGCCGAGGGGTTGATGGATGCGGGGGTGGAGGTGCTGTCGTTGGGCCTTTGCGGCACCGAGGAGATGTATTTTGCCGTGGATCATCTTGGGGCCGATGGTGGCATCGAGGTGACCGCAAGCCATAACCCCATGGATTACAACGGGATGAAACTGGTAGGGCCGGGGGCGCGGCCGCTTTTGCCGCCCCAGTTTCAGGCGGTTAGGGCGCGGGCGGAGGTGGCCGGTTTTGGCGCGGCGCGAACCGGTCGGTTGCGCCCGGTGGATCCGCGCGCGGCCTATGTGGCGCGGGTGATGTCCTTTGTCGATATCGCGGCGCTGCGGCCGCTGAAGGTGGTGGTCAATGCCGGCAATGGCGCGGCGGGGCCGACCTTTGATGCCGTGGCCGAGGCGCTGGCGGCGGCAGGGGCGCCCATGGAATTCGTCCTGCTGCATCACACTCCAGATGGCCGCTTCCCCAATGGCATCCCCAACCCGCATTTGCCCGAGAACCAGCCGGTGACCCAGCGTGCCGTTTTGGAAGCCGGGGCCGATCTGGGTGTGGCCTGGGACGGCGATTTCGACCGCTGTTTCCTGTTTGACGAAACGGGGGCTTTCGTGGCCGGGGAATATGTGGTCGGGCTTTTGGCCGAGGTGTTTCTGGCCAAAGAGCCGGGGGCAACCATCGTGCATGACCCTCGGGTGATTTGGAACACCCAGGATATCGTCGCGCGGGCAGGCGGGCGGGCGGCGATGGCGCCGACGGGGCATGCCTATCTCAAGGCCGCCATGCGCGAGACCGGCGCGGTCTATGGCGGCGAGATGTCAGCGCATCACTATTTCCGCGATTTCATGTGCTGTGACAGCGGTATGATTCCGTGGCTTCTGGTGGCCGAACTGATGGGGCGGCGGGGCGAGAGCCTGTCGCAGATGCTGGCGGCACGGCGGGCGGCGTTTCCTTCGTCGGACGAGGTGAATTTCACCGTGGCCGATGCTGGCAAGCTGACGGCAAAGATCGCCTATTCCTATGGCGCACAGGCCGAGGATGTGTGGACTGCCCCCATCGAGTGGTCCGTGTTGAATGTTAGTGCATGGTGGGCCTCGGGTCCATCGGGACGATGGTTTGCGGCGCTGGGGGACGGTATCCCAAGGCG
>Ga0194133_10003561_pt1 | contig 21976 bp, 23 predicted proteins | sample TA2KigOf40mmetaG_FD_155448 | JGI IMG/M metagenome (GOLD analysis project Ga0194133, IMG submission 155448) | Freshwater microbial communities from Lake Tanganyika, Tanzania - TA2015055 Kigoma Offshore 40m | ecosystem: Environmental > Aquatic > Freshwater > Lake | place: Tanzania: Lake...
GCTCCACATACGAGGCACAAATGGATTCAGGCGGCGTGACTGTTGATTGGAATATTTGATAGGAGGAATGATATGTTTGAAGGCATCGACAAAGCATTGGGCGTTCCATCAACAGAACCCCAACAAACAACAAATCTACCTGTTGCAGTGTCCACCGAAGGCATTGTCCTGTCGCAGGAACGGGTGGACGCAGACCTGCGGTTGGATTACGATTCTGTCCGCAAGAACTTGAGAGAACTGGTTGATTCGGGTAAGGTCGCATTGGACGGCATCATTAGTGTTGCCCAAGAAGGCGACTCACCCCGTGCGTATGAGGTAGTTGCCCAACTCATCAAAACCTTGTCGGATACAAACAAAGACCTGTTGGAAATGCACTCAAAGGTGAAAGCCATCCGCAAGACAGAGAGCACTGTCAACAATGTCAGCAACACCACGCAGTCCATCTACGTGGGATCCACAAAGGACTTGCAAGACATCATTAACGCTGCACGGTCCACCACGAAGGCATTTGATAATAGACCTGATGTGCTTGAAGCCATAGTGGACGACAAGAATGAGCAGTAAAAGTAACAAGTATCTCGGCAACAGCAATCTCAAGGCAGCAGGCGTAAACGTAAACTTCTCTCCGGAGCAGATTGAAGAGTACGTGAAGTGCTCGCAGGATCCGCTGTACTTTATCAAGAACTATGTGAAGATTGTGTCCCTCGACAAGGGTTTGGTGCCGTTTGAACCGTATGACTTTCAAGAGGACATGATCCACACCATTCACGAAAACCGTTTCGTGATCGGCAAACTCCCCCGTCAGACAGGTAAATCCACCACAATCATTTCGTATATGTTGCACTATGTGCTGTTCAACCAGAGCATGAGTGTGGCTATTCTTGCAAACAAACTCACCACAGCCCGTGAACTACTGGGTCGCCTGAAACTAGCCTACGAGTATCTGCCCATGTGGTTGCAGCAGGGCGTAGTGGAGTGGAACAAGGGGTCTATTGTACTGGAGAACGGCTCCAAGATTCTTGCGTCCGCTACTTCATCGTCTGCTGTTCGTGGTGGTTCGTTCAACTACATCTTCCTTGACGAGTTTGCGTATGTTCCACAGAATGTAGCCGAAGAGTTCTTCTCGTCTGTGTATCCCACCATTACCAGCGGTAAAAGCACAAAGGTGACCATTATTTCAACGCCGAAGGGCTTGAATATGTTCTACCGCTTTTGGGTAAACGCAAACAAGCAGCGAGGAGAAGAGGGCAAAAACGAGTACGTGCCCATCGAAGTGCACTGGAGTGATGTGCCGGGTCGTGACGACGCGTGGAAAAAGCAGACCATTTCCAACACTTCAGAAGAGCAGTTCCGCACGGAGTTTGAGTGTGAATTCTTGGGGTCGATGAACACCCTTATCCACGCAGAGAAACTAAAGTGCATGGTGTACCGAACTCCAGTCTTTTGGAACAATGAGGGGCTGCGAATATACGAAAAGCCTGTGGCAGGACACAACTACGTGGCAGTGGTGGACACCGCACGGGGACAGGGATTGGACTACCACGCGTTCTCTGTGGTTGACGTTTCGGCGTTTCCGTATCGGGTTGTGGCTACTTTCCGCAACAACCAAATACCCCCCATGCTGTATCCCAATGCCATCTACCCAGTGCTGCGGCAGTACAACAACGCGTACTGTCTAGTAGAGGTAAACGACATTGGCGGTCAAGTCGCAGACATTCTCCACGACGAACTGGAGTACGACAATGTGATCTATGTGTCCCAAATGGGTCGCAAGGGGCAGGTTGTGAACGGCGGATTTGGAGTACGAGGCGGCGCGATAAAGGGAGTAAAGACCTCCTCCGCAGTGAAGCGTATCGGCTGCTCCATTCTGAAGAGTTTGGTGGAGGACACTAAACTTATTGTGGAGGACTTCCACACAGTGGACGAGATGTGCACCTTTGTTGCCAAGGGCGACTCCTTTGAAGCGGAAGACAACCACAACGACGACTTGGTGATGACCCTTGTGCTGTTTGGGTGGCTCACCACACAGGCATATTTCAAAACCATCACTGGCAGCGACATCCGTAAAGACCTGTACGAGGAGCAGATGAAGGTTCTGGAAGAGGAGATGACTCCTTTTGGCTTTGTGGACGACGGTGGAGGGGATACCCCCACCCAAATCACAGACTCTAGCGGCATCACATGGCGCGTAGGGAAGGCAGGAGAAGACCTAGATATGGGGTGGAATTTATGATGCACTCCGTGACGGCTTCCAAATAATACATACTGGCAGCACCTGAAACACTGACTTCTTCACAGAGGAGACACACCAATGGGATTTAGAGTAAGCCCCGGCGTAAGCGTAAAAGAAATTGACCTGACCACCATTGTTCCCGCAATTGCAACCACTCCAGGCGGCTTTGCAGGGTACTTCCATTGGGGTCCGGTGGACGAGATTGTTACTGTTACTAGCCAAACAGAACTCGCAAATATCTTCCAAAAGCCAGACAACGACAACTTCGTGGACTTCTTCACGGTAGGCAACTTCTTGTCGTACGGCAACAACTGCCAAACCGTGCGCGTGGTTGGTAGTGCCGCTGCGAACTCGCAATTGACGGTTACTGGGGCAACAGGTGTTGCCAAACTGGTTATCAATAACGAAACCCAGTTTGGTGCCAGTGCAGGGGCATTGGGTTCATCCAACAACATTGTTTTTGCAGGCAAGTATCCAGGCGTTTTGGGCAACAGCCTAAAGGTGGTTGTTACCAGCGGAAACGGGGTTACCGGTGGATCATTGGCGGCAGCAGCAGATATTGGTGCAACTTTTATTGATATGTACACCACTGGACAGACACAGGTACGTTATTTTGCGGTCAATGATCTCATCACCTTTGCTGACGGTACTTCGGTTCAGATCAGCGGAGTTCAAACCGGAACCACGGCAAGCACCACTTTCACCACTCGTACTCCTGTAAACGGAGACTTCTTTGGTGTTACCAGTGGTATTACTTTGTCAACTGCTCTACCGCGTGTTCGTTTGCTCCTGTCTACCCTGCTTCCGAAGACACAGGCTTCAGGAAACACTTTTGAAATCAAGAGCGTGTACGCAGGATATGTGTCAACAGGTGCAACCACTTCGGTGTTTGCAGCAGACGCAGGCGGTGCTGGCGACCTTATCAATGTGCTTGTGTTGGACAAGGACGGCAAGTGGACAGGCACTCAAAACGCACTGCTTGAGAAGTTTGAGGGCTGCTCACGCGCATCTGATGCACGCAACTTTGACGGCAGCAGCAACTACTACCGTACTGTTGTAAACGAGAAGTCTGAGTATGTGTGGGCACTTCGGCAGGACATCAATGCCGACACAGCGTTCCTTGCAACAGAGACTAATTACACCGCCCTTGGTGCAGGAATAGGCGGTGGTTCAACAACAGTTGGAGCAGGAGTCATGTCCTTTGGTTTGACTGCCGGTGTTAGCGGAGGAAGCCCAAACGATTCCGAGCGATGGGCAAACGGTTGGAGCAAGTTTGCAGACGCAGACCTTGTAGATGTTTCACTGCTTCCACTGGGAGGTGCCAGTCCAACCCTTGCACAATTGGTTATTCAAAATGTGTGCGAGAAGCGGTTGGACTGCATTGCGTTCAAGTCTCCTGCACAGTCTGATGTGGAGAACAAACTCCCGTACGAAGCACTAAACGCCATCAAGACCTTCCGCGACAGCACTTTCAATGTGAACTCGTCGTATGCAGTGCTTGACAGCGGTTGGAAGTACCAGTTGGACACCTTCAACAACCTTGTTCGACTGGTGCCACTGAACGGAGACATTGCAGGTTTGGTGGCTCGTACCGAGTTCACCAACGAAGCGTGGTTCTCGCCAGCAGGCTTCAACCGTGGTCAGATCAAGGGCGTGGTAAAGTTGGCGTATAACCCGTCATCGGAAGCCCACCGCGACGAACTGTACACCCGTCAGGTAAATCCCATTGTGTCGTTCCCTGGTGAAGGCGTGATCCTGTTTGGTGACAAGACCATGCAGACGAAGCCCTCTGCCTTTGATCGTATCAATGTGCGCCGCCTGTTCATCGTGCTTGAAAAGGCAATTGCAACAGCATCCAAGTTCTTCCTGTTTGAACAGAACGACGCGTTTACCCGCGCCCAATTCAAGAACTTGGTGGTTCCGTTCCTCAAGACTGTTCAGCAACGTCGTGGCATCACAGACTTCAAGGTGGTGTGTGACGAAACCAACAACACTGGTGAAGTCATTGACCGCAACGAGTTCGTGGCAGACATATTCATCAAGCCAACCCGTAGCATCAACTTCATTCAGTTGAACTTTATTGCCACAAAGACTGGCGTAGACTTTAACGAAGTTGGCGGCTGATCAGATAAATACAGATAAGGAGTACTCATGCCAGTAGAACCCACTAACAACATTTCAGGGTTTGTAAACGCCTTCTCGGGCGGTGGTGTACGCACGAATCTTTTCGTGGTGAACGGAACCATTCCGGGCTTCTCGGAAACCCGTGCAATCTCGTTCCTGTGCAAAGCAGCACAGATTCCTGCGTCCTCGCTTGGAACCATTGAAGTTCCGTACCGTGGTCGCCGTATCAAGATTCCAGGCGACCGTTCGTTCCAAGACTGGAGTCTAACCATCATCTCCGACGCAAATCTGAAACTGCGTTCGGCGTTTGAGTTTTGGAGTTCGCGTTTCAACTCGCACGTGTCGAACGTGTCAGACATAAACTTCATGCAGTTCATGCCTACTTGGTCGGTGACCCAGTTGAAGCGCGACGGTGAAGCACTGCGTACCTACAACTTTGTTGGCTGCTTCCCCAGCGAAGTGGGCACCATTGACCTGTCGTACGAAAACAACGACCAAATCGCAGAATTCCCTGTGACTCTTAACTATTCTTGGTGGGAAGCCGCCGAAGGTGCTGCTGTTGCTGCAACTGGAACAGGTCAGGAGAACATCTCCGCCCTTCTACAACAGGCAGGCATCAACATCGGTTCAGGCTTCTAATTCAGCATCTATTTGACAGGATTTTACATTTATGGCAATCAATCTACCCTTCGGGTTCGTACTAGGCAGAACGGGGGGGACTCCGAAAGAAGAAGATCGGAAGTCCCCCTCGTTCGTCCCTCCTGATTACGATGACGGTGCAGTGCCCATTGAAGTGGGTGGGTACTACGGTGCGTTTGTTGACTTTGACGGCACCATCAAGACCGACATTGATCTCATACACAAGTACAGAGACATGGCAATCCACCCCGAGGTGGAAACTGCTATTGCAGACATCTGCAACGAGTCTATTGTGTACAGCGACTCACTGGACACAGTAAAGATTGATACAGGCAGCATTGACCAGTCAAAGTCCATCAAGGACAAGATTGAAGCAGAATTCCAAGAAGTGCTTAAACTACTGGACTTCTCGCGTCGAGGATACGAAATTTTCCGCAAGTGGTATATCGACAGTCGCCTGTACTACCACGTGATTGTGGACGAAGGCAACAAGAAAAAGGGCATCAAGGAGTTGCGCCCTATTGATCCTGTGAAGATCCGCAAGATCCGCAGCATCAAGAAAAAGCCTCTAGTAAAAGATCAGTCAACGCGTCCGTCTTCCATCCAAGTAATCAGTTCAGTGGAAGAGTTCTACGTGTACAACGACAAGGAGCCAAACTCCGCAGCAGTAAGCATGGAAGGCTTGAAAATCAGCCCTGATGCCATCTGCTTTGTGCACTCGGGACTGTTCGACACTTCACGCAAGCGCGTAATCGGATATCTCCACAAGGCTATCAAAGCCCTGAACCAATTGCGTATGATTGAAGACGCAGTGGTGATCTACCGTATTACCCGTGCTCCTGAACGTCGTGTGTTCTATGTGGATGTTGGCAATCTGCCCAAACAAAAGGCAGAAGAGTATGTGCGTGGGCTGATGAACCGCTACCGCAACAAACTCATGTATGATCCCAACACAGGGGAGATAGCAGACAGTCGCAAGCACCTGTCCATGCTTGAGGATTTTTGGATGCCCCGTCGTGAAGGCGGCAAGGGTACTGAAATTAGCACACTACAGGGTGGTCAGAACCTGTCTGAAATGGACGATGTAAAGTACTTCCAAAAGAAACTATTCCAAGCACTGAACGTGCCGTCGTCACGACTGGAAGAGTCCAGTGGTTTCAACTTGGGTCGCGCATCGGAAATCTCGCGCGACGAAGTAAAGTTCTTCAAGTTTATTGAACGCCTCCGTATGAAGTTCTCTGAACTGTTCCTTGAACTGCTGCGTGTCCAGTTGGTGTTGAAGGGCATCATCAAGGAAAACGAGTGGGCAGACATGGAGGGCAAACTCCAGTTCCAGTTCATCAAGGACTCCCACTTCAGCGAACTGAAAGAGAACGAAATTCTTAAAGAGCGGCTGCTTGCGTGCCGTGACGCAGAAGACTTTATCGGCAAGTACTTCTCGCGCGAATGGGTTCGCAAGCACATTCTGCGTCAAACCGAGGACGACATTGAGCAGATTGACAAGCAGATTGCAGAGGAACAGGAGAGCGGAGTTATTCCTTCGCCTGAAGGCGCACCGCCCCCAGAGGGCGCGGCTCCACCACCTGAAGCCCAAGCACAAGCCCCCGCACCTGCTCCTGAACCCGCAACAGGCGGTGGCAGTCCACAAGTAACCATTGGTGAAATTGTTCCTGAAGACGAAGAAGACCTCAACGACTGATAGGAGTACAGCATGGACGGACTAGATTTGTCGTACACAGAGTTCAAAACAGCCATCCACAACAGCCTTGCAGAGCGGCTACGGGAGCGGTTGGCACGGGAAAAGCAGATTATTTCAAATGAAATTCTTGCAGATACTGATGATACGACCCCAACAGAAACCCAGTCAAACGCAGACGAGAACTAAATAATCTGTCACGAAAGGACGCTCATGGACACCAACCGAAAAATTGTCAAGGCACTGCTGATGAAGGACTACGCTGCTCTGAAAGAGGGCGTGTTCTCTACCCTGTACACCAAGGCATCACTTGCCCTGAATGAAGCCCGTCGCGGTGTTGCAGAGGCGGTGTTCAATGAAGCCGCGAAGACCAGCGGTGTTCCCGGCAAGGTTGTGGAGATGGCGATGACTGATGCTCGTTTAAAAGAATTGGTGAAAAAAAGAAGAATCACCGCAAAGAAAAACCAAAGTTACTCAACTGCCGCAGACGATAGAATTCGTAATCGAATGGAAAGAGAAGCAGGTTCTAAAAGAGTTTACGGCAGAGGCGGCAAGGTACTAAAGCGTAAGCCAAAAGGTAAAACTCATGGATTCGGTTCTCCCGCATTTGAACGCGGACAGGGTTGGATGGGTATGCAAGGTTACTGAATTAAATCCAGAACGATTCACAAGAAGGCTGGCTACTGATGAAACTCATTACCGAAACAGTTCAAGACATCAACATTCTGACCGAAACCAAAGACGGTCAGAAGCACTACTTCATTGAAGGCGTGTTCATGCAGGCTGAAGCGAAGAATCGCAACGGTCGCGTGTATCCCATGCCTGTCATGGAAAAGGAACTGGACAGGTACAACAAGGAGTACGTGAAGACCAGTCGCGCAATGGGTGAACTGGGTCACCCCGAAGGTCCAACCGTAAACCTTGAGCGCGTGTCCCACCTTATCAAGGACTTGCGCCTTGAGGGAAACGATGTGTACGGCAAAGCCAAGATCCTAGACACCCCATACGGCAAGATTGTCCGCAATCTGATTGACGAGGGCGTGAAACTGGGCGTTTCGTCCCGTGGCATGGGTTCCCTAAAGGAACAGGACGGGGTGAATGTGGTACAGGAAGACTTCATGCTTGCAGCGGTGGACGTGGTTGCGGATCCTTCGGCTCCCAACGCGTTCGTCAACGGCATCATGGAGGGACGGGAATGGGTTTGGGACAACGGAGTTCTCAAGCCGGTAGTGATTGAAGGGTACAAGAAAGCAATCGAAAAGACGCCTACTCACAAACTGGAAGAGCAGGCACTGCGTGTATTCAAAGACTTCATCTCAAGACTCTAACAGAGATACATAAATAGAACCAAGGAGAACCCAGTCATGGCAAACGAAAAGATAGAAGATGTAATCCGAAAGGTTGTTCTAGGCGAATCCTTCATGGCAGAAGATGCCGAAGTTGATGGTCCTGGTCCTGGCGACGAGGACGAGAACGCTGTTGAGGACGGTGAGGACGGCGAAGGCTTTGACGTAGTAGAGGAAGAAGAAATCCTTGACGAAGAAGCCATTGACGAAGCCAAGGACGAGGACGAGGACGAGGACGAAGACGAAGAAGAGGAGTCTGAAGAAGACGAAGACGAAGACGAAGAGGAAGAAGGCGAAGAAGAGGAAGACGAAGGCAAGGGCAAGAAGGGCAAGATGCCTGCCTTCCTCAAAGCCAAGTTCAAGAAGAAGATGGAAGAGTCGGCTTCAGACTACGCCAGTGAAAAACTGTACAAGACTGCCAACGGCAAGACCGCACAGATTGCTGAACCAACCGGCGACGCCAGCGGCAAGAACATGGGCACCATCAAAGCCAAGAAGAGCAACGCCAAGGCAGAAACCAAGATTCCTTCGGTCAGCATGAAGAAGGAAGACCTTGACGCTCTGTTCAGCGGCACCGAACTTTCAGAGGACTTCAAGGAGAAGGCTGCAACCATCTTTGAAGCCCACATGAACGAGCGGTTCCACGCTGCTGAAGCCCAACTCCAAGAGCAGTACGAAACCCTTTTGGAAGAGCACACTGCTGCCGTCACCGAAGAACTCATTGAGCGTATTGACGATTACCTCGCTTACGTTGTCGAAGAGTGGATGCAGGAAAACCGTTTGGCTGTTGAAAGCGGTCTACGCACCGAGATTGCCGAAGAATTCATCGGTAACCTCCGTAACCTGTTCAACGAGTCGTACATTACCGTTCCCGAAGACAAAACAGACCTGTTCGATGAGGCTTTGAACGAGAACACCACTCTCAATGCCGAACTCTCGGAACAGGTCAACAAGAACATGGCACTTTCGGAAGAGGTTGAGCAACTACATTGCGAAATCGTTTTCCGCGAAATTGCCGAAGGTCTAACTGATACCGAAGTAGAAAAACTCCGCAGACTCTCAGAGGATGTTGAGTTTGAAACTGTCGATCAGTTTGCCGAAAAACTCGGTGTTCTCCGTGAGAACATTGAGACTATCGGATCTGTTACGGAGGGTTCCTCATCCGCTACCGAAGACATTTCGGAATCAGTTGAGGACGCTTCAGAGGAATTGTCCCCGCTCATGGAGGCGTACCTCCGGTCAATGAGCAAGTCGCAAGGTTAATCCAGTCACCACAGACTGTTAAAAAACAGGAGAAATAGTACACATGGAAAACAAATTCCTAACCGAGCAGGCTGTCCGCAAGTGGAAGCCCGTCCTAGATCACAGCGATCTAGCCCCCATCGCTGATGCCCACAAGCGTGCCACCGTTGCCACCCTCTTGGAAAACCAAGAGACAGCAATCAAGGAGCAGATGCTTGTTGAAACCAACGTTGTTGGTGCTGGTATGTCCGGTCTTGCCGCTGGTGGCGAAGGTGCCATCAAGGGTTACGACCCCATTCTTATCCAGTTGGTTCGTCGCGCCATGCCCAATCTCATGGCATACGACATCTGCGGCGTTCAGGCAATGACAGCCCCCACGGGTCTGATCTTTGCCATGCGTAGCAAGTATAGCACTCAAGGCGGTGACGAAGCCTTCTACAACGAACCCGCTGCAAACTTCTCTGGTTCAAGCACTGTTACCACTAGCGGTTTCAGCGCGGGCGCGACAGCAGGCGGTGGTGCAACCGGTGCAATCGCTAACTTTGGTCCTGGTACTGGCGTTGATCCGTTCTTCGGATACGCAGGCACTGCTACCAATCCACTCACTGGTAGCGGTCTAACCACTGGTTCGGCTCTAACCACCTCCTTTGGTGAAGGCAATGCCCCCAACCAAATGGCGTTCACCATTGAGCGCGTAGGTGTTCAGGCTGCAACCCGTATGTTGGCTGCTTCGTACTCGGTTGAACTCGCCCAAGACCTCAAGGCTGTTCACGGTCTTGACGCAGAGACAGAACTCGCTAACATTCTGTCCACTGAAATCATGGCTGAAATCAACCGCGAAGTGGTCCGCAACGTCTACCGTTGCGCCAAACTCGGTGCACAGCAGAGCGATCTGTACTACAAGACCGTTGCTGGCGGTCTAACCAATGGAACAGGTCTGCCTGGTGGCGTGTACGATCTCATTCAGGACTCGGACGGTCGTTGGAGCGCGGAAAAGTTCCGTGGTCTAATGTTCCAGATCGAGCGTGAGTGCAACCAGATTGCGAAGGACACCCGTCGTGGCAAGGGCAACTTCATCATCGTCTCCGCAGACGTTGCAAGTGCCCTCGCAATGGGTGGCTTCCTCAACATCTCGCCAGCACTCAATGTCTCGCTTGATGTTGACGACACGGGTAACACCTTCGCAGGTACGCTCAACGGCAAGATCAAGGTGTACATCGACCCCTACGTTGATGTCACTAACGGCACTGCACCGAACTTTGTCTGCGTCGGCTACAAGGGCACCAGCCCTTACGATGCAGGTATGTTCTACTGCCCGTACGTTCCGCTCCAGTTGATGCGTGCGGTGGATCAGACCACCTTCCAGCCCAAGATGGCGTTCAAGACCCGCTACGGCATGGTTGCGAACCCCTTCGCTGAAGGCAGCGCAGCCGGTCTTGGCGGACTCAAGACTCGCAGCAATGTCTACTACCGTATCTTCAAGGTGGACAACCTCCACGGCGTTGCATCGTAATAGACTCTCTGTCAGAGTTACTTTCGGGAAGGGGGAGGCGAAAGCCTCCCCTTTTCTTTTCTACATACTTGTATGGCACTGAACTATAACTTTACAGATATTCCTGCTGATGTACTGGAGCGGTATCCCGACAGCGTGAACCCACTGCTGCCAACGTACTTCAGGTTTACACTGGCACGTATTCCAAATGTCATGTACTTCTGCCAGTCTGCAAATATTCCTGGTATGAACTTGAGCGAAGTGATTATGCCTAACCCTTTTGTCCCTATCAAAGCACCAGGAAAACTGGACTTTGATGAACTGGCTATTTCATTCATAGTGGATGAGGGGCTAAACAACTGGCTTGAAATAAAGAACTGGATGCGCTCCACGACAAATGTAGAGGACTACACGGAGTTCAGACCCGTGAACACCCACCTGTCCACGGCTAACCTCATTATTTTGAACAGCGCAAAGCAGCCCAAACTGAATGTTACATTTGAGGGCGTATTTCCCCGAAACCTTACAGGCATAGACTTCAACTCCAGCATTAGTGAGCCTGATCCGTTTGTGGTGAACTGTTCGTTCTCGTTCCGCTCGTTTAATATAGAGCGACTGTAAAATAGAACAGAGTACTTGACACAAACACAGAAGTGAGTAAAATTCTGTGTGGAGGTCACTATGACTCTAAACGATTTACGAGCAGAACTGCTGAAAGACATGGGATTGGACGAAACCGCACTGGACTCCGAGTCTCTGCGTATTCCTCAACTTCACGGCAAGTACCTAAACTTCTTGTTTGACGAACGCCTGCTGCTATCCAAATACGAAGGCGATCTTGCCCGTACCACCCGTGTAAAGTGGGAGTATTACACAGGCAAGATGAGTGACGAGGAACTACAGCAACGAGGACTGGAGCCGTTTCAACTGAAGGTTCTGCGTCAAGACATTTCTGTGTACATGGACTCTGACGAAGACATAATCAAAGCACGACAGCGATTGCAGTACCAACGGGAAAAGATTTCTCTGCTTGAAGAGGTGATCAAGGAGTTGAATAATCGTCACTGGAAAATACGCAACGCCATAGAGTGGAGAAAGTTCACCAGTGGTCAGTGACCTTCTAGTAAAGGATCTTGACTCGTGGTGGGTGGACAAGATGTACTTGCAGGAAGCGTTTTTTGCAGCCACACACAGCATCGACCCACACACTCAAGTGGGAGCGGCTTTGGTTGTACCTGGAAGTGGAGTGCTGCTGAAGAATTGTAATGCTGTGCCAACCCGATTGGCAAAAGCAGGGTATCCAAAGACTACTGAACACAAAAACTACTGCACAGAACACGCAGAGCGGCGTGTAATATACCAAGCAGCAATGAACAAACTGTATACAGGTGGACTTACTCTGTACACCACATGGATTCCGTGCTGTGATTGTACCCGTGCAATTATACAGTTTGGAATTGATAGGGTGGTTACTCTTGCAGCCTTGGCACAGAAAACTCCTGAACGATGGCAAGAGTCAATGCACCAATCCGTTTCCATGCTGCAAGATGTTGGTGTGCCTGTAGTTGGTTGGACTGGAAAACTGTCGCCTAAATACTCTATACGCTTTAACAGTGAAGTTCTAAACGGAGAGGACATGGGCTGATGGTTGACTTGGATGTGAGCGTAGTGGACTCTGTGTATGTTCGGGTAAACTGCGACCGCAGTGTAGCCCGTGAATTGTCCGATTACTTTACATTCAAGGTTCCTGGATACAAGTTTATGCCTGCGTACCGTTCCCGTATGTGGAACGGAGAGATACGCCTGTATAATGTTCACACACAACAAATATACGGTGGACTTACAGAGTATATTCAAAAGTTTGCACAGGAACGCAACTACAGCATTACCCTGCCTGCCGTAAACGGATTCAAGACCGATCACGAAACTGTTCGTGGTTTCATCCAAAACCACCTTAATGTTCATGTGAACGGCAAAAAGACAGCGGCTCACGACCATCAAATCAATGCAGTGATCCACGCAATGGAGCGTGAGCGGTGCTTGCTGCTGTCACCAACAGGCAGTGGTAAGAGTCTTATCATCTACTCGCTTGTTCGGTACTACTTGAGCAAGATTCCCAAGGACAAGAAGGTGCTCATTGTGGTGCCCACGGTGTCGCTTGTGGAGCAGATGTTCTCTGATTTTGAAGACTATTCCAGTGCGAACGGGTGGGACGCACAAAGAAACTGCCACAAGATTCTTGCCGGAGAAGACAAGGGGACATCGAAGCGTGTGGTAATCTCCACATGGCAGTCCATTTACAAGCAGGACGAAAAGTATTTCCAACAGTACAGTGCTGTGGTGGGAGACGAAGCCCACCTGTTCAAGTCTAAATCGCTTACTGCGGTGATGAGCAAACTAAAGACTTGCCCGTTTCGTGTAGGCACAACTGGAACTTTGGACGGCACACAAACCCACCGTTTGGTGTTAGAGGGACTGTTTGGAAAAGCGTACGAGGTGACAAAGACAAAGGCACTCATGGAGCAGAGCATTTTGAGTGACCTGAAGATTGACTGCCTACTGTTGCAGTACCCTGACAGCGACAAGGATCAGATCAAGAGAGCCAAATATGAAGACGAAATAAAGTGGTTGGTAGGGTCACAACGCAGAAACGATTTTATAATAGACCTGTGTAAGCGGCTTAAGGGCAACACACTTGTTCTATTTCAATTCGTTGAGGCACACGGCAAGGTACTAAATACAATGGTGACCTCCAGCGTTCCACCCGAGCGAAAGGTCTTCTTTGTGTACGGGGGTACAGAAGCCTCCGAACGAGAGGACATTCGCAAGATCGTGGAAAGCGAAAATGATGCCATTATCATTGCTTCGTACGGCACGTTTAGTACAGGGATTTCCATAAGGAGGCTGAACAACATCATCTTTGCGTCCCCATCCAAGTCTCGTATTCGTGTGCTGCAAAGCATTGGTCGCCAACTGCGAACCCATGAAGACAAAGGCACTGCACGACTATACGATATTGGAGATGACCTGTCGTGGAAGTCGTGGAAGAACCACACTCTGCGCCACATGAACGAGCGTCTTCAAATATACAAGTCCGAAGGGTTTGACTACCGAGTAGTCAAAATTCAACTAGGAGAAACGCCATGAGATCACGAAAGAAGTCTGAACTCCGCGTGTATAAGTTGCGTAGCGGCGAAGAGATTGTGGCGCGGTACGCAGGCAAGACGAAGGACAAGATCAAGTTGCAGCGTCCCATGCGTGTAGTGAACGCAGTTCAAGCAGATCCATTCACCGGATCGCGTAGACAGGTTACATACTTCACAGACTGGTTGGGCTGCACAAACTCTCCTAACGCAGAGATCCCTCAAGACTTTGTGCTTGTGGACTTTGACCCGTCACCCGAAATCACTTCACTGTACTCACGACAGATTGAATTACAAGACACCGGACGAGACTTTCCTAAACTGCCACTAGAAGATGTGGAGCCAAAGCCTGTAGAGGTGATGCCCAAGAGCAATACTCCATTCAAACTTACAGAAGAAGAACAGCGCGAACTGGAAGAAGAAGTGAATCGTCTTATGCGTGAACACGAAAAGAATGGGTTGGGGGAAAAACCTCCGCCACAAAACAATATTTTCATTCCACCAAGCAGCATAACATTTTCTGTTGGTGTTCCTAAAGACATCATGGAGGCGTGGATCAAAAACGGCTTCATGGACTACTTGAAAGACAGCATTCAAGACTTTCTTACAGGAGAGTTTCTAGACGACATATTTGAAGAGATGGAGGAAGAGAGTGAAAAAAAGCGTCGTCCAAAGTCCACTCCTCCTGCGTCCCGTCGTGAAAAAATTTCACGGAGCGAGTGGAAAGAGCCTGATGAAAAGCAGAAGAGCGATCCAAAGTTTGGCAACAAGCCTGCGGATTGGTCGCCATTCATAAAGGACTATGTGGAAGACGAAAAGAAAAAAGACGATGGGCTTGACAAGCCCGAGTGATAGGTTATCTTGTGTGAAAGGAACAGCATGGCAAAAAAGAAACGTGACCACTACATTGACAACACACAGTTCTTCATGGAAATGAGTGCATGGAGAAAGCAGGTTGACGCTGCTGACGCAGCAGGAACTCAACACCCACCAGTAACTCACTACATTGGTGAGTGCTTTATGAAGATTGCGGAACACCTGTCCCGCAAACCCAATTTCATAAACTATCCGTATCGTGAAGAGATGATATCGGATGGAATAGAAAATTGCCTGTTGTACGCGTACAACTTTGACCCAAAGAAGTCCACCAATCCTTTCTCGTATTTCACTCAAATAATCTACTACGCGTTTCTCCGTCGTATACAGAAGGAGAAGAAGCAAGCGTACATTAAACTGAAGAAGATTGAGATGAGTGATGTGGACTCCCAAATGCGTAACTGGATACGGGACAACTACCTCAAGGTGGGAGAAAACTTTGACACCAATGCCACTTTCTTGACAGAGACAGACATCAACAACTTTGACAAGAAGGACAAGGAAAAGCAGGCACCACCTCCACCAAAGAAGGTGGCAAAGAAGCCTGTCAGCAAGCCGAAGCCAGTAAAGGTAAAGGCAAAGGCTAAACCAGTGAAGAAGGCGAAAGGCAAGAAGTGAAAATTGCAATCCTAGCGGATACGCACTTTGGAGCGCGATCCGACTCACCAGTGTTTCTTGAACACTTCATGCGCTTCTATAAGCGCGTGTTCTTCCCTCGACTGCAAGCAGAGGGAATCACCACGATTATTCACTTGGGCGACTTTTTGGATCGCCGCAAGTTCGTGAACTTTGCAACACTGAACGCTGTTCGCACAGGATTCATTCAAGAGTTGTGGGACAACAAACTAGAGATGCACTGCATCTTGGGTAACCACGACATCTTCTACAAGAACCGTAGTGATGTGAACTCGCCCCGAGAACTGTTCTACGATGCGTTCACGGTGTACGAGAAACCCACTGTACTGCAATTCGGATCCACAAAGATTGCCATGTTACCGTGGATCAACAAGGAGAACGAAGCAGAGTCTATGGAGTTTGTGCGTACCTGTGACGCAGAGATTCTGTGTGGGCACTTGGAACTGGACGGATTCCAAGTCATGCGTAACTCTACATTCCAAGGGGGCATGAAGTCTGATCCGTTTGCGCGATTCAAGGCAGTGTACACCGGACACTTCCACACTCGCCACAGCAGGGACAACATTCACTACTTGGGATGCCCGTATCAGATCACCATGTCCGACTACGGCGAAAAGAAGGGCTTCCATATTCTAGACACCGAAAGTGGTGAACTGGAGTTTGTTGTAAACCCCCACAACATCTTTACGAAGATTACCTACGACGATTCCGCACTGGAGCAGACAGAAATGCTCACGGTTCCCGAAGAGCGGGTACGCGGACACTACGTTCGTGTGGTGGTGGAGAAGAAGACGAAGCCGTATCTGTTTGAGAAATTTGTGGACTCTCTGTACGGTATGCACCCTGAAGGGGTAACCATTATTGACTCGGTGGCTATTGACAACCAATCCGAAACTGATACGGTTGACCTTACAGAGGACACCCTTGCAACCATCAACAAGGAAATAGACAGCATGGACTCGTTAAGCAACGCACAGGCTCTAAAGGATCTTGTGCGAGAACTGTATGTGGAGTCTCTGAACCAAAACGCCAAAGTATGATTACATTCACAAAGATTCGTTGGAAGAACTTGTTGAGTACAGGCAACCACTTCACAGAAGTGCGGTTGGACAAGCACTCCACTACCCTTGTGTGTGGAGACAACGGCGCAGGCAAGACCACCATGTTGGACGCGCTGACATTTGTACTGTACGGTAAGCCATTCCGAAACATCAATCTTCCCCAGTTGGTGAACTCTATCAACGGCAAAGACTGTTTGGTTGAGATTGAATTCTCTACGAACGGCAACTCGTACAAGGTGTGCCGTGGGCTGTCTCCCAAGGTGTTTACCATTGAGCGGGACGGTAAACCTGTGGATCAAACTGCAACGGTAAAGGACTACCAAATCATCTTGGAGACACAAATCCTCAAGATGAACTACAAAACTTTCTGCCAGGTGGTGATTCTTGGGTCCACGAACTACGTGCCGTTCATGCGTCTGTCTGCTGCTGACCGCAGAACCGTGGTGGAGAACCTACTGGACATCGACGTTTTCTCCAAGATGAACGAGATACTGAAGAGCAAGATTCTTGAAACAAAGGATCGGGTACGAGAAATAGAGAGCGAACTCAAAATCTTGAACCTGAACATTACCAACAAGCGTAATGTTGTTGACATGATTCAGAAGAAAGCAGACGATCAGATCGGGTCGTATTCCAAGAAACTGGAAGAAGACAAGACTGAACTGGCAGTCCTGTTGGAGAAAAAGGTGACTCTACAGGAGCAGATTGCTGCCCTTTCGCAAAGCGTGGACTCCGCAGACAAGCAGCGGGACAGCCTCACGCAGATGCTGTCTGTGCGTAAAAACATGGAGACGGCTATGCGTAAGGCAAAGGAAGAAGAGGGGTTCTATCACAACAACGAGGAGTGCCCTGTGTGCCGTAGCGGACTAGCCCACGACTTTCGTAACGATATGATTGGAAAGAAGCAGGCACGACAGACGGAGTTGCAGGAGGGCATCGACAAGATTGCAGCAATGATTGACTCCACAAAGGCAGTGGTAAAGCAAAACACCGAAGTGGTGCAGAAGATAGAGTCTGCAAAGAACGATATGGGTGGAGTGGACTCTGAAATCGCGGCGTACAAGGGGTATATTAAGCGGTTGGGTGAACTCATTGCAAAGACCGAGAGTGAAAAGCGGAGTGTCACTTCTGAAATTGCTGCTCTAGACGAACTACAAACTCAACACACTGGACTTGAGAGCGACCGCAAGGGACTGGTGGAGTCTGCCCACACAATGGATGTGGCAAGCATTCTCCTGAAGGACAGCGGAATCAAGCGCAAGATTATTCGTAAATACATTCCTGCGCTGAACAAAATCATCAACAAGTACCTTGTCACAATGGACTTCTTTGCCCAGTTCACCCTTACTGAAGACTTTACTGAAGTCATTAAGAGCCGTTACCGTGACGAGTTTTCGTACGACAACTTTAGTGAGGGTGAAAAATTGCGTATAGATGTGAGTCTGCTGCTTGCGTGGCGTGACATTGCGCGAATGAAAAATAGCGCAAACACCAATCTGCTTATTCTTGATGAAGTATTTGATTCGTCCCTAGACGGTATTGGAACCGAAGAGGTGATTAAAATACTCCAAAACATGGGCAAGTCAAACAACATATTCATCATCAGTCATAAATCAGACCAACTGCTTGACAAGTTCCCCAATGTGATAGTATACAAGAAGGTCAACAACTTCAGCAAACTATGCTCACCATGACTCGTCAATCGTCGCGCCAACGCCTCTTGTCTGAACCCCTATTTCCCACAGGTGGATCTCCTGAAGAACTGGAGTCCGCACTGGACAAGTGCCTGTATTGGTACAGGGAAAACTTTAAGCCGTCACAGGCAAAGGAGTGGGTCGCTGAATATCTGAAATCCCGAGGGGACAAGGACGGGTCACGGGTGTGTCACAGGGGCAGCAAGTCTACCCTACGCACACTCGCTCCGTATTGCCGTCTCCACAGCCGTGGATTCCCGTTCTCCCCTGCCCATCAGGAGCAGATCGACAAGTGGACGAGGGAACTGCTGTCAGAGGCTAGAGAAGCCACGCCTACCCCCTCCGAGGGTGCAGAGCGACCAAATGTACAGGAACGCATTCAGGCAAAGGCAAACGCCCTGCTGACGGTGTTGGAGCCTGTGATTGACGACACCGTGAACACTATTACTATAGGCAAGGCAAAGGAAGAACCCTTGACGCGGTGGGTGCGTAACACCGAAATGACTGGTCCTATTGCCGCTGTGATTCGTGACCGCCTGCTACGGACGGCGGTGGATCTACGCGCTGCACTGGACGAAACGGACGCTGATTTGGTGGAAGGGTACTCATATTTCAAACCCAAGCATCTGAAACAAGCGGTGGGAGTATTTGAATCCGCTGTTCAAATAGTGCGGGATCGAATGGGGCTACTAAAGCAGATTCGTAAGCCACGCAAGCGCAAAGCCAATCCACCAGAACACCAAGTTCGTGGGCTAAAGTTTATGCACAAAAGTGACAAGTTTGGAGTTGCTTCTGTCTCCCCTGCTAGTATCATTGGTGCACAAGGACTCATTATGTTCAACACGAAGAACAACAGGGTAACCGTATTCGTGGCAGTAGAGCCAAAGGCAGGGCTGCACGCGAAGGGGTCTACTGTTTACGGATGGGACACAGGCAAGTCGTTTGAGAAAACCGTGCGTAAGCCACAGGAGTTCTTGATGAACGAGGGTGGATGCCGCAAGACTTTCTCCGCAGCGGTTCGGTATTTGAATGGTGTGAAAACAAAGACCGCCGAGGCAAACGGTCGCATCAACAAGCACTGCCTCATTCTACAGGTACAGCAATGATTTTAGTTGACAACTCGCAGGTACTTATGTCCTCCATCTTTGCACAGGAGCGAGATGTTGGTCAGATTGACGAGCGTTTGGTGCGGCACATAGTGCTGAACACTTATCGAACTTATCGCAAGAAGTTTCATCGTGAGTACGGTGAACTGGTGATCTGCAACGATTCAGGTCAGTCGTGGCGGCGTGAGTTCTTTCCCCTATACAAAGCCAATCGTCGTCAGACCCGCAAAGACGATCAAAGCAAGTGGGACGAGTTCTACCGTATTCTCAACACCGTGCGCGACGAAATCAAGGAAGTGTTTCCGTATCGTACCATTGCAGTAAGTGGGTGTGAAGCAGACGATATCATTGCATACCTTGCAAAGCGGTACTACCAAAGCGAGAAGGTGCTCATCTTGAGCGGAGACAAGGACTTCTCCCAACTCCACATCTTTCCTGGAGTGGCACAGTACTCGCCTCTACAGAAGAAGTTTGTGGAAGTGGAGAACCCCAAGCAGTTCTTGATGGAGCACATTATCAAGGGTGACTCGTCTGACGGTGTTCCAAACATTCTATCCGATGACGATTGCTTTGTCATGGACGGCAAGCGACAGCATCCTCTTACCGGAAAGCGCATGAAGGAACTCATGGAGTTTATCCGTGACAACGGACAAGTTCAGGAAAAGTATCGGGTTGCGTGGAACCGCAACGAGACGCTGATTGATTTGCTCAATCTGCCACCCAAACAGATTGAAAAAATTGAACACGAATGGAATATGCCCTTTACTCCCAATCGCGGGAAGATTCTCAACTACATGATAGAGAACGGGCTTCGCAACCTTATGGAGGATATTGGAGACTTCTGATGAGTAACAAAGAGTGGAGATCGGAAACTGACACCCGCGCAAAGAAGGCGTGGAAAAGTGTTGAAAGAAAGCACAAGAGTGCCCGTCGTTCGGAGGAAAAGAAGCACCTAAAGGATATTGTGGACGATTTAAATTCAGGAAGAAAGGATATGCGTGATGACTATGACTATGAAGACGAAGAGTGAACCCGGAGTGAAGATTTCCAAGCGAACCTTGGACATTCTCAAGAACTTCTCAACCATCAATTCAGGAATTCTAGTGAACGAGGGTAATCTGCTGACTACCCTTTCGTCCACGAAGAACATTCTTGCTGAAGCCCGTGTGGACGAAACTTTCCCCCGTCAGTTTGCGGTTTGGGACTTGAACAAGTTTCTTGGCACAGTGAGCCTGTTCAAGGATCCTGACTTCATCTTTGACGAGAATTTCGTCACGGTGAAGAGTGGTGGATCTAGCGTTCGGTACTACTACTGTGCGAAAAATCTTGTGACTTCCACAAACAAGCGCATCACCATGCCCAGTGCGGTGGTTGAGTTTGACCTGAAGGCAAAGGACTTTGCGGAAGTTATGAAAGCCGCGTCCGTGCTTCAGGTTCAGCACCTGTGTGTGCGCTCGTCCGAGGACGGTAGCAAGATTGAACTAGCCGTGGTGGACAAGAGCGACACCACAAGCAACTTCTACTCCCTTGAGGTTGGTGACAACTCAACGGGTGCGACTTTTGAGTTCATCTTTGATGTGGACAATCTCAAGATTCTTCCTGGGGACTACAGCGTTGCCATTTCCCAAAAGATCGTGAGTTGCTTTACGAACAAGAATGAACCCCTGACGTATTGGATTGCCCTGAACGGAGACTCCTCTTACGAGGCTTGATCGTGACTACGAACGAAGCGGTGAAAGGTCTGTGGTGCGAGAAGTACCGACCACAGAGTGTTGATGAGTGCATTCTCCCCACCGAAACGGGGGAGGCTTTCGCGCAGATGGTGGAGCGCGGGGAAGCGCAGAACCTGCTCCTGTCGGGAGGAGCAGGGGTAGGCAAGACATCGGTAGCCAAGGCACTGTGCAATGACCTTGGTTGTGACTGGATCATGGTGAACTGCTCGGAGGACGGTAACATTGATACCCTCCGCACAAAGATACGGCAGTTTGCGTCCACGGTTAGTCTTACCGAAGGCGTGAAGAAGGTGGTCATCCTAGACGAATTCGACTACTCTAACGCCCAGTCCACGCAACCCGCGCTCCGTGGTTTCATTGAGGAGTTTGCAGCAAACTGCCGCTTTATTCTCACGTGCAACTTCAAGAATAGGGTGATTGAACCGCTGCACTCTCGTTGCACCTGTATCGACTTCAGGATTCCTCAAAAGGAAAAGCCGCAGATGGCGGTGCAGTTCCTGAAACGAGCGGAGGAAATCCTCAAGACCGAGGGGGTGGAGTACGACCAAAAGGTGGTGGCTCAACTAGTGTCCAAGCACTTCCCTGACTTCCGCCGTACCCTGAACGAGTTGCAGCGGTACGCAGCAGGCGGCAAGATTGATGTGGGCATCCTGCAAACCATTGGGGACTTGCAGATCAAAGGTTTGGTAAAGTCCATGAAGGGCAAGGATTTTGGTGGGGTTCGCAAGTGGGTGGTGGAGAACCTTGACAACGACCAGTCCCGTGTGTTCCGTGCGGTGTACGACGGGCTGTACGAGAACTTGGAAAGTGGATCTATTCCACAAGCAATTCTTATTCTTGGTGACTACCAATACAAAGCCGCGTTCGTGGCAGACGCAGAAATCAATCTTACTGCGTGTATGGTGCAACTAATGATGGAGTGCAAGTTCAAATGAGTACACACCGTATCATCACA